>ENA-OQVM01006744-OQVM01006744.1-marine-metagenome-genome-assembly--contig:-NODE-6744-length-10298-cov-12.672733_pt1 | contig 10298 bp, 3 predicted proteins | sample MGYA00237776_ERZ505498 | MGnify/ENA primary metagenome ERZ505498 (study PRJEB26159, sample SAMN06265151) | marine metagenome | isolation source: Helgoland LTER site | place: Germany:Helgoland, sampling... | reverse complement strand
AAGGGTCAAAATACGTTTCAACCCTGAATTGTATTTTTTCCGTTTTTCCCTTGCACTCAGCTTGGGACATGTAAATCGCTGATTTTCAGCAATTATATCAAAAATTAAGGTGTTGACCTATGTTTTTCGAGCTGCAAATTTAGATAAATTTAATCTATTCACCTAAATTATTTAGAAATTATTTTAAATGCGCCTACACTTCCTTCTGTTTTGAGAATACAGATATAAAAGGTGTTGGATGGAATTGTATGACTTAGGCGAATGGTTTCACTCGTTCCAATCTGTTGATTTGGTTTATCGATGAGGCGTTTTCCGGTAAGATCAAAAAGATAAACATCGGTATTTTTTGGAGCCTTTGAAATATTTTTAATTATAAGTTGTTGATTGTCGATCAAAACAGTAAAGTCGGGTGTTAGGTCTGAAATATCAGAAGACTCAAATCCAAGGGTACTTGTTATAAGGTGGTTTATATAGTAATCTTGCACTTTTTGAATCCAAAAATGATCGTCTGTCAATGTCGCTCCAGGAGCCACTGGATCTCCAATTCCATCGGTACTGTCTCCTACACCAGCTCCCATAAGCACTAGTTTCACACCTATATCATTGAGTTCTTCAAAATGATTTCCGAAAGTGACATGTTTACTAGTGGGGTTAGAAATTAACTTTGGATCGTTATGTTTGTTTTGAGAAAAATAATCAAACCGTGCTTGATCATTTGAAAAATCGATTTCATCGCCAAAGAAAAAAGGGGATGCAGAATCTTCATAATATTTTGAAGTATTTGGGAGTGTTGCAAAGTTGGTGCCGGTGTACTCATTAATAGTTGTAGAGCCGTTTATGTGTCCTACGGTAATTTGCCATAATATAACATGAACCCCAGCTTCTTCAAATAAAGCCCTGACAAAAGCGAAGTAATTGAGCCAGTGGTCATTATTCCAAAACCAAGTCCAAGAAGATGGATCGGCAGGGTCGCTTGCATTGCTATAACCCAACGCATCGAGACCATATTTATCTATGGAAATAAAATCTGCATTATGGCTCATGATCCCCATTCTTTCACTATAACGATAAATATCAATTGCGGTCTGTTTTATCTTTTGTAGCTGCGTTTGAAAATCACCACCTCCAACTCCGCTAACATTGTCTGTTTCTCTAATAATTCCGCGGACTCCTGCAACATTCGGCTTTGCCCATAAGTTCATTTGCCACCCAAATTCTAAATTCAAATTATCATCAATTCGTTTTTTATTGATTTCAAAGTTGATGCGTTCTACAAGCGATTTAAGGGTTCCAGCATTGGTTCCAATCGTTGTTGCACCTACAGCAGTTGCCAAGGTTTCAGGTTCTGAATTTTGTTGCATATACCCTAAGAAATCGGGCTCAAAAATGACTCCAAAAAACTCATCGCCTACAATGTCTCTTACTTGATTTAAAAACAGCTCTAAGTTCTCAAAATAGGCTGTCATATAGGTAGGAGACTGAATGTGTTCTAGATTTGTAGTGTATGATTCTCCTCCATCAGGGATGTTATAAAATATAAAAACAGGCATCAGCCCCATCTTTAGACTGTTTCTTGCAAACTTCATGACTCTATCTGGTTGCCATGTGTTCCAACCGATTAATGGCCCTCCATTTATATACGTATATCGAACGTCCATTCGATTGTTGAGCATTAAATTAGTGTTGTTGATGCCGTTATTAAAGAAGTTTACATCGTCGGGGATATCTTCAGAGACAGAGCCTATAGAAATATGAGTGGGGTATCTAGGCACGGTGCCATCTGCATTATCAATTCGGAGTCCGATGTAATACTTGTCGCCATCGGATGTTGTGATTTCTAGACCGGTTCTCCCTGGATTATTGGAGTTGACGGTTAGTTTAGAATTTGCAAAAGAAAACTGAGTCAGTGTTAAATCCCGTGATTTGACACTTGTAATGGTTTTATCAAAAGTAAAAACTTTGGTAACACCTTCTAAACCTTTAAGTTGATAGGGCAAATTGGCAAATAGAATCGACTCTTTAGAAGGGTCTATTATTTCATATTTTAAATACACATAATTAGAAGTCCCCATATCATCTGTAATTCCTAATCTTAAATTAGTGATTCCATATTGAGAAGGCGTCCAAGAAATAGAGGTTGCCGTGGCGCTAGCAGAAGATGTGATCGTTGTGAATTCATCGTATAAGGATATGCTTTGTATCGGTCGATCTGTTTGGCTGGCTGTAAAATGAATGACTATGGGGGTAAAATTTAATTGAAAAAACCTTGAATCAGATTCTGGAGTTGTTAATGCAATGTTTGGAGGCTGGTTCTTCGCCACTTTAATAGCTCCTATAAGTTCGGAACTTAAATTAATACTATTTGTACCTTCTATTCTAATATTGTAGTCTGTGTAAGCATCTGGTATAAAATCGTAGGTGTATTGATTATTTGCACCAAGGGTCATGTCAAAAGACTGAAATGTGCTTTGGCTAAATTTTTTGATGAATACTTTTGTAGTGCTAATTGGAAAATCAACATCTACAATTGTGGCTAAAATATTGATGGTCTGCAGAGTGGGTTGTATAAAAGTTTTAGCACCTTCAAAACTTGAGGTTAATACTGGTGGTTTTACACAAATTCCTAAAAAAACATAGGCATCAGATTGGTCTGGAGTCACAGTTCCAACAATAGGGTAGGATGTTCTATACAAGCCTTCATTATACACTACATTTACATTTCCTACATAATTATCCGGTTTGGACACCCAATCTATAAAGTCATCACAATTGGTTTGAATTGTTAAATTGGCTGGGACACAAGTACCTATATTTGTCCATAAAGCATTTGTGTTGGGTGGATTTCCGCCACTAGTTACATAGGCTGTGTTTTCGTATATAAATCCATTATAATAAACTGTGCTAGGAGTCCCTGAGGTAAATGGGTAGTTTCTTGTACTATACCAATTTGGCGCCGCACAATTTGAATTATAGGCTTCGAGGCTAAAAACGACAGTTGCTATATTAGCGTTTTCATCTTCAACAAAAGCCGTAATTGTGGTGATTCCATCTAGAGCTGGCGTCCAAGAGGCTCTATAGTTATTATTGACATAGCTCGCATATACAGCTTGTGAATTAGCTGTTGTTTTATAATAGACCTTTTTTGGTGGTAAATTCCCGTTTACTTGGGCATTAAAAACTAAACTGATGGGTTGGCTCGCTGTATAGTAGGAGAGACTTCCATCTGCTGGAGAAACCAAACTAATAGAGGGTGGCACTTGTCTGTTAATAATAATTGAAGCATTATAAAACCCCTCTTTATTAGATTGATTGGTCGCTTTAAAAACTAAGGTGTATGCGCCATAGGCTGTAGGAAGCCAATTATAATCATAAGTACCAGCTGTAACTGTTGATTCGGAAAGTACTGTACTTACAACATCCACTCCGTCTTTTTGAATTGTAATTAAGACCTCTGTAATATCAACCCCGAAATCTTGAACTGTAGCAGTTGCTAAAATATTTTGAAGCGGATCCATCGTATAGTTTTGTGAGGCCGAGATATTTGATGTGACTGTTGGTGGCTTCACACAAACACCTTCAAAAGTATACGCATCATGTGAATCTGGTCTCACATCTATATTAATATAATATTTAGCTTTATATAACCCATTATTATAACTTACCAGGGCATCTGTTGGAAAGCCGGTTGTGGCACCAGGTTGTGTAACCCAAGCGGTCGCAGACGCACAATCTGCATCCGAAGCAACAGGGACAACACTGCTGGTACAAGCCCCTAGTAACGTCCAAGCAGGATTTACATCTGGTGCGGCAGTATTAGCGTTCACATACCCTGCGTTTCTGTAAACGTTATTAGTATGATATACATGATATCCGATCGAATAGTTTCTGGTTGCATCCCAGACAGGGACTCCGCAATCATTTCCAAATTGGGCAAATGTAAAATAACTCACAAACAGAAATACCAAAGAGATAAAAGATGTTTTCATTTTAGAAGAAATTGAGGGTTAGGTTTGGGGTTACTTTTTAAGGATTTTTTTATAAAATATACCAGACTCCGTTTTTAGTTCCATTATATAAAGGGTACTTTCAAAGGCACTTAAATCGATACTAGAAGTGTCGGGGTTTAATTTATGATATAACCTATTACCTTTGATATCGAAAATATTTATTTCGTTGATTTTGTGTGGAGATTTAATTGTTATACTGTGTTCTAAAGGGTTTGGATAGACTTTTGGCACTTCACTCTTAACTTGGTCATCAACACTGAACGTTGAACTAAAATAATTGAAATAATCTGTAGAGAATTCATACGCAGAGGCACAATTGGCTGCCGCATCCCAGTTAACAGACCATGTCATCACCCCTCTTAAACCTGGATGTGGGCCATTTTGCAATGTGTAACTCCTCCCTGAAAAGGTTGTTCCAAACCTCAAATAACCCAAGGCTTTGATCGTCTCTGAAGGTTGTAAATATCCTCCGGCAGGTGCCGCTGCTGGGCACGCTGGAATACCAACCATAATTTTTGAGGCTGGTAATCCCGGAAAATTAAATCCTGTTGAAGCTACATTAAAACCTGTGATTAACATATCTGACATAGACGTTAGAAAATCGGGGGTTGCTTGAGAATACGCTTGTCCATCTAATGCAGTGACAGATCCCGTATTATAAAGTTGCACCATCACTAAATCTAATTCAGAACGCAAGTTATGAATCACTGGTAAAAAAGCTCCAGCCGTATTGGTATATGTTGAGCCCCCAACCTGAACGTAAAAGGTTTCAGGAGCACATGTTAAAATAAGATTAGCTCCATAATGTGCCTTTAGTTCTTTAAAAGTATCTACTACATTTTTAAGTTTTGGAAACGCAGAGATTCCTGTATATGAAAAATCGGTTAAGGCGCCAGCCCCGAAATCCATAGAACCTCCTTCAAAATCTAAGTCAATACCATCAAAACCATATTCATCAATAATGTCTTTCAGCCCTTGAACAAATTCATTTTTTTGTGCAACAGTACTTAACTCTACATGACCATTTTGCCCTCCTATGGATACAATTACAGGGATACCTTGACTTCTCAAACTATTAATGTCATCCTTAAGCAGCTGTTTATCATAAACCCCATTCGTTAGATATCTGGGTGAGTTAATTGTTAACTGAGGCGTGTACCCATTTTGACCAACTGTTTCTATAAATGAATACATCACTACATTATACTTTGAAGTTAACATATCCCTAAAATACAAGAATGGTGCTGCTGTATTTTCCCAAGAGTGAGCATAGCCTAAAATAATATTCCCACTAGGTAGCGGCACAAATGGAGAATCGATAATATTTAGGGTCTTGACAAGACTCACTGCCCCCCCATCATTATCTGTAGCCGTAATTGTAAGTGGATATGCTTGGTGATTGGTGGGCGTAAAACTATATGTAAATGTATTGTTGGCTCCAGATGACATACTTGTCGTTGTGCCATCAATTGTAATTGAAACGGAAGCTATCGTTCCGTCTGTGTCTGTCACGGTAGTCTGTATTGCTATGGGTTGGAAGCCTGAATTTTGACTAATATTCGTATTTACAGGAGTGTCCCATACAATCGTTGGCAATACATTGGGGCAATTGGTTCCCGTACAATTTAAAGTAAATTGAAACGTCTCTGTGGCAGTTTCATTATTAGAGCTTTGAGCAGTCACCTTTAAGGTGTGTGAGGCATTGTAATCTGAGTCTTGTGGAGCCCAATTTGCTGAATATATATTTTGATTGTTTGTGTTTGCAATGGTGGTATTATCTATTTGAAAAGTAACGCTGTTTATTGTTGTAGAGCCATCGTCAAAACTTAAGCCCACCATAGCTTCTAAGTTTACATTGGTTCCATAAGCATTCGCTAAAGTAGCTTGATTGGGCGCATTTATAGTGACCTCTGGCTTTACAAGTTGCGCATTGAAATTATATTCTTGGGCCATTGTGGTAATTGCTATGTTCGCTACACTTATAGGGTAGAAAACCGTATTATTATTATCATAATCATTTAATTTTAATGAATTAATAATATTATAACCATCTAACTCCGTTTCGGTAAAGAAATACTCTCCATTAGCATTTGCAGTTTTAGGTATTTGTTTATAGCCATGAGTACTGTCGGTCCATGGTAATATTAAATTCAACTTGGCACCAGCTACCGGGGTTATCCCGTTTTTTACCGTACCATATATGAGGCCTTTATTTTCCTCAAAATTGGCAATGCCATTTGCATTTAGCATACTAAAGCTGATGCTTGTAGGTTTAAATACGATGTTGTTTAAGCTAGGCGTCACTACATAATCATATCCTGCTGGAACATTGTTAAAAGTATAATTTCCACTAGAATCCGTCATAGAATTATAAGTTTGACTGTTTCCTGTGAGCTGTAAGCTCACCCCTGACATCCCTGTATTTGCGGAGGTTACAATTCCTGAAATTGTATGAGAATTTCGTGTAGCTACTATTTCTTGATTTGTCTGGTCAGAGTTAAAGTTGGTATATGTCAACGCAGTAAAGGAATAAAAATCTTTTTCTGCAGTTAGAGAATAGTCGAGGTTGTCTATTACAGAACTCAAATTAAAATTCCCATCGGCTGAAGTAAGGCGTTCTAATTCGACATTACTACTATTATTTAAGACAACATCAACATTGGCTAGTAGCTGTCCATTTTCCTTAACACTTCCTTGTATCATAGACGTTTGATCTGAACCTATAACATTTATAGTTTTATCCCCGTCAAACTCTAAAAGGGCATAACTCACATCACTAGGTAAAAAAGCATAGCTATTATAAGAATAATTTATAGTGTAAGCTAAAAAGCCTGTTTTGTTGTTAAAAATTACTTGGCCATTTGCAGCTGTAGTTTGAGATTCTAATACTGTACCACCGACATCTCGTAATTCTACTCTAATTCCTTGTATAGGCACAGCGGTTGGATTCTTAAAATTCAATGTAATGCTGAATTCTGAGTTTACGAGGGTAGATTCTACAGTATCTAAAAGACCGTTGGTAGAGTTTCGAGCATCTTGAGAAAGCTCCCATATCATAACACCCCCCAAGTTTTGTGACAATGCATACTTAACTTTTAAATCTATGGATTGAGTATCTTCATAGCTGATAAACTTTTGTTGAGTGGGGTTATAAAGGTAAGGAACAAGAGCATCAACATGCCAACGTCGTTCCCAACCAGCTATAGCGGCAGCAGTTGAAACTGCAAGTGGATTTGTTGGGTCTAGAAAATGATGTGGATTCGTTGCTCTTCCTTGAAATAAATCACAAAAATCGATAGCTCCCGTTGTTTCACAATTATAATTAGCAATATCATCCCAAGTTCCTACTGGAGGCTCCGGCAAACTACACGCTGGATTCGTTGTTCTTGGGGCACTTTCGTAGAGCCCAGGATTATTGGGATCTACTCCAGTTGCCGCAACACCTTCAAATATTTTTCCATAAAACGGAACTCCCATGACAAACTTATTGGCTGGGATGCCAACTTCTATTAGGTATAGCTTTATTAATTCATCTAATACTTGATTTCTTCCAGATGGATTGTGTAAGGGATCATTTACATTATCGCCCCCAAACAATGGCGCATTAAAACATGTTTTATCATACCAATTCCCTCCAAAGTCATAGCCAAAACAAGTAACGAAATTACAGTAATCCATGATGTTGGTTGTCATGTTGTTTGCTGCTTGATTATTAGGCCCTATAAACTGACTTGCAGCATTTGTTACATTGTTCCCCATCGCAATAGAAAGCTCTTTGGCTTGCATACCGTTCGAGTCAAAAGCAGCTCTTATATCTTTCAATAGGAAAACAAGGTTTTTATGGTCATTGGTTGTGTGTGGTTGTGCAGGAATTACTAAACCATTAACTTTTTCTTGGCCTTCGGTACCTCCCGTAATTGGGAATTCCCAATCAAGATCAAAACCATCAATCCAAGGATACAAAGTCATGAAATCAACCATGCTTTGTGCGAAAGTTGTTCTTGCATTTTGGCTCGCCGCTATTTCAGGAAAATGTTGAGACTTTGTCCACCCCCCTACAGAAATTAGAATTTTTAAATGCGGATTCCTCTCTTTTAATATTTTTAACTCTCCAATATTTCCTTTTACAGCAGCATTTGAAAGCAAGTTATTTTCATCATGCCCAGTATCCGCCCAAGGATCTAAACTTTGTATAGAAGCTGAATCGTTGGAAGTGTCATAAACTGGATTGTAAAAAGCATATAGTACATGCGTAAGTTTATCAGCTTCTACATCTATAACATTAAAATCACGCGCATAAATGGCCCATTGAGCAAAGTAGCCAATCACTATTTTGGAGTGTTTTGGACCTGTTGTTTGATAATTTAAAAAATCGGCTGAAGAAGGGGTGTTGTCATTGTTCTGAAAAGAAGTTATACTCGTTACTGAAAGCAACAAAATAACACATAAGGTAAAATGTTTCATAAGCAGGTTTTTTAGTTCTGGGGAGAACTGTGGTTAGTAATATATTGTGGCATAATATACAAAAACAGTGCCAAATATAAAATTTAGCACTGTTTTTTTTATTCAAAAATGTAGGTGTTAGTTTCAAAATCGACACCTGTCGTAATTATACTTTAATTTCTACTTCTACTCCACTAGGTAATTCAAGTTTCATCAAAGCATCAATTGTTTTGGATGAAGAACTATAAATATCTAGTAGTCTTTTGTAAGAGCTTAATTGAAATTGTTCTCTCGATTTTTTGTTAACGTGTGGAGAACGTAATACAGTGAAAAGTTTTTTGTGGGTTGGTAATGGGATTGGACCCGTTACGATAGCACCTTGCGGGAGATTTTAATTCATCATTATAAAAATCTGAGGCGGACACACTGCCTCCAAAAGCATCTAATAAATTGATCATTGCTTGCATTCCAATGGGGATGTTTGCTCCCAAATGGGGGCTGTCAACACTCACCCAAAGACGGGTGTTGTGAGCAATGTTGTGTTTTTCCATATAGGCAAGCGCAAATCTACTTATTTGCCCTCCCATACTTGGACCAATAATAACCAATTCCTCACTGCTTCCATTTCCGAAAACCTTGGCTCTTAGATGTTTGTACAAGGCCACGTGCGCATAAGCATTGCGCTCTATATAATCTGCGCCGCCATCTATGGTTTTGCCACCTCTTTTGTAGGTAGGGTGGTTGACAATTACCACATCGTAACCTTCTTTTCTTAATAATTCTATAATATCCTGTTCAACTCCTTGATTGTCTTCAAAAAGTATCATTTCCTCAAGGGAAAAATGGTTATCAGCTGGAAGGTTAGAGTCTTCGTCACTAATTTTTCGCTTGTCCTTTGGGTCAAAGCCATCAATGATCACAATGGGTTTTATCAATTTTTTGAGTGCATTGTCATTGTTGGTATGATAATACACTCGGTAGTCTAATTTCCCCAAGACGGCAGAGGTTTCTCCATAGCCCTGATATGGGATGGTGGCATCTATGGTGAAATTATCGATCAAAGGGTCGTTCGCTGTCCGAGCTTGGTTGGTTTGTGGCACTTTTACGTGCAGTGTTCCTTGGGTGGTTTTGGTTGTGCCATCCCTAAAAGTGGCGGTAAAAGTGAGCGTTTTATAGCCCGATTCCTTGTAGGTGATGTCAATAGAGGGACGTACAAAAGCGTTGTTTTTGTAAATGGAATGTGTTTTTTGAGTTCCAAAATCGGCAGTCAAAGCCGTGATTGTATTGGAGGTTTCTTCAAACATAAAAAGGGGGTCAAAAACAAATCTCCAACAAATGTAAACAAATCACAAAATATAACAACAAATCACCAAACATCCAAAAATGTCAAAAAATGGAATATGGGAGGTGGGCGAGGCGGTGCGCAACGGTGCGCAAGCAGTTTTTCCCTGGTGACAATGGCAGAAATGGTGCGCACATCGAAAAAATGCCGTTTTGGGGGCTCAGAAATAGTTTGTCGGCCGGTAAATATATGTACCATGAGGAGAATTTGCGCCCGGACTCGATTTTGAAGTCGAGAAGCCGCCTACAATTTAAAAATAGCCCGTTTTTGGCAGAAAACGTGTCCGCTTTTTGTTTGTAACAAAAATCACCATACAAAATAGAAGCTTCCATATTATTGAAGGGGGGGGGGGGGCTTCAATAAATTACACCGCTACCATAAATATGAAGTGGGGGTTAATAAGAAAAAGGATGCCGAATGAAGGTCGAATCAGCCCCACACGCCTTTATCTCAATAGGTAGCGGACCCTACATGGAATCTGCCCTCTACTTCCTATCTGCACATGC
>ENA-OQVM01006743-OQVM01006743.1-marine-metagenome-genome-assembly--contig:-NODE-6743-length-10299-cov-7.530131_pt1 | contig 10299 bp, 7 predicted proteins | sample MGYA00237776_ERZ505498 | MGnify/ENA primary metagenome ERZ505498 (study PRJEB26159, sample SAMN06265151) | marine metagenome | isolation source: Helgoland LTER site | place: Germany:Helgoland, sampling... | reverse complement strand
AATCGTGTTCGAGAAAAGTCTGACGATTTTTTCATGTGTAGCTCCTTAATTTTAAAAAAGGAGCATCAACGGAGAGTCCGATTTAGTTGCCGTTTTGGCCACATACTCTAACCACCTTGCTTCGGTAAGCAGGTTGGCGGGGAACAAGTCCCACTCCTGATGCTCTTATATAGCCTGTGGTTTACCCAGATTGTTAATGGCCATTGACACCATAAAGTGTTCATGTAGTCTGCGAAGAGATTATGAGGAGTTAATACATGTTACCCAAATGTAGTTTTAGGACCGCTATTCTGGCAGCCACAGCAACGATTCTAATAGGCTGCGGTGACACTACAGAAAACACTCAAACCAAAAACGCCGCGACAGAGGTAGGCTTAGCGGCCGCTGAAGACCGCTGGCGTCAGCCATTGTTCAGTGGTTTAGGAGGCGTCGACTTTCCAATAACAACCTCATCCGCCGCCGCCCAGAATTACTTTAATCAGGGACTCGCGCTTTCATATGCATTTAATCATGCTGCAGCGGACTTCGCCTTCACTGAGGCCACGATTTACGATCCAGATTGCGCCATGTGTTATTGGGGCAGCGCACTGGTCTTAGGACCGAATGTGAACGCGAATATGGTTCCAGATAATGCACCCCGCGCGTTTGTTTTGGCACGGAAAGCCAAAGAGTTAAGTGCCAACATCAGCCCAAAAGAGCGGATGCTTATTGATGCGCTCGAGCAGCGATATCTGGCAGTTGAACCGAAAGATCGAGCCTCATTGAACGAGGCTTACGCCGACGGGATGCGGGGGGTTATGCAAGCCTTTCCTAAAGATGCTCATATCGCGACCCTCGCGGCAGAATCCATGATGGATGTTCATCCATGGAACTTCTGGGATACCGAAGGCGTTGCCCGATCCTGGACAACTGAGATCACCGACACGATCGAAACGGCACTAGAACTAGATGCACAACATATTGGTGCGATTCATCTCTATATTCATGCCGTAGAACAATCGACCACTCCGGCACGCGCAGAACCTTACGCCGATACCCTAGCCGACCTTGCCCCCGCGGCCGGTCACCTGGTGCATATGCCCGCGCACATTTATATGCGGGTAGGCCGATATCACGATGCCACACTTAACAATATGCTTGCGACCGCTGCAGACAACGAATTCATCCAGGCGTGCCGTTCCAACAGTCCGATTTATCTCGCCGGATACATTCCACATAACTGGCACTTTGGCTGGGTGACGGCAGCAATCAGCGGCTGGAAGAGCAAAGCCTATGAACTCGCCGACGGCACCGCTGCCGCATTAACCGCAGAACTGCTGCGAGCACCAGGCATGGCTGTCGCACAACACTTCTTATCGCAGCCTCTATATGCAAAAGTGAGATTCGCTGACTGGCAAGGGATCCTGGCCTCACCCGCACCTGACGATGATCTACTGTATGCCCGTGGTATTTGGCATTACGCAAGAGGGCAGGCGTTTAATGGTTTAAGTCAGCCAGAAAAGGCACAACAAGAACTCGCAGATTTAGCAAAAATTAGGCGCATGCCAGAAGCCCAGGACCTTAGATTTTTTAATCGTGAAGGCGCACCGGTGTTACTAGAGATAGCTGAGACAGTGCTCACCGGCATGATTGCAGCCAATGCTGGTAAACTAGATTCCGCAATGGCAACGCTGGAAAGCGCTGTAGTTATGGAAGATTCTCTACCGTATACAGAACCACCAGAGTGGTTCTTTCCTGTAAGACACATTTTGGGAGCAGTGCAACTTGAAGCTGGCGAGCTTGCGGCGGCACAAGCGACCTATGAGAGAGACCTCGAAATTATGGTTGAAAACGGCTGGGGGCTACGTGGCTTAGAAAAAGTCTTAACCCTGCAGGGTAAAACAGAGCAAGCCCAGGCGGTGCAGGATAGGTTTAACGCCGCCTGGCAGCACGCAGAAATCGATATTACCGGCTCAGTCATTTCAAAAGACGAAAATCTGCTCGTAGAATCCGCCACAGGTGCAGAGTAAGAGAAAAGTCTGGCGGCGATTTTAGGCAATAGGAAGCGCTAAAACGGTTCTGCTGCTGAAATGAAAATATCAGTGTGGTGTGGATATGTTTGGACTGAGGCCCGGTTGAATCATGGGGTCATAGACGGACCAGTTGGCCGGCCACCGCCGGCCAACTGGTCGAGTTACTGGCGTGATATCTCAGGTTTATTTGAAGCGGGCAAGATCCATAATCTGATGGCTGCAGTGTTGTGTCTGTGCGGCTTAGCTTAATTCTTTATGAGATATTGCTTACAAAAGTGGCCTCTACGCTGCGCTTCTGCAGTTGTAGTCTCTGTTAATCATCAAATTAATGATAATTTATGACTCGTAAATGACAGCAAAAAAACTTTGTTGTAGTTTATGTGCTGGCGTTCAAATTACGGGCTCTCTTATGAAGCTATTCAGCTTTATCATATTCATTCCGCTACAGATTGCTTTTATTCCGCTCATGATGGTCGGCATTTTGTTGACAGCCTATAAGCAAATAATAGTAAGCAAACGCTTGGGGGTCTCGCAAACCGCAATCGAGATCATCAATGGCCGCTGGACGATGCACATCTTTGGATTGCGTCAGGACAATGCAACAGCAGCGTTGATGGCAGTCTTACCCAATACATCGAGATTCGGGTTGTGGCTAGTGTTGTTACCCCTCTGGGTACAAGCGCGCCTAGCCGGTCAACCACAGATATACCCTAGGATACCCCCGGTTGGTGAGGAGTCCATTGCCGACATGGTAGCGGCGCGCACCGCACACTTCGACACAATCATTGGGCGCGTTATTCCAGAGGTCGACCAATTCGTGCTGATGGGCGCGGGCTATGACACTCGCGCGTACGGCCACCTGGCTGCCAGCGGCGTGACCTGCTTTGAAGTCGACCAAGCTATCGTTCAAGGCCACAAACGAGCCATGCTCGATGCAGCGGGCATATCCTCTCCAAATGTCTCGTTCGTGCCCGTTAACTTTGAGGTGGACAACCTATTCGACAAACTTGCTCAATCCGGCTTCGACGCGTCACGCAAAACTTTGTTTTTGTGGGAAGGCGTCTCACTCTATTTATCTGATGAGCAAATTACAGGCACGTTGGCCCTCATCAAAAAGCAGGTAGAACCCGGTAGCATCTTAATTGCTGACTTTTACGCGGACCGCTTTATTCAGACGATGGGCAAGGCCAAAACCAATCAAAAGGTGTTGGAACTGACCAACGAAACTCTAGATTTCGGCCTGCCATTCAGCGATAACTGGCAACAAGTGCTTTCAGACTTTGTTTCATCCCAATCGATGCAGCAAGGCGAATCGCATTTTTTAGGTACTAATCACAAAGCGGGGCCTTACGCTGCCGTTGTAGAGATGATTTGCTGAATCTTCGGCAATCCAACCTTTAAAGCCGAAGACCAATATCCCCGGGGCACGCCCCGCTTCACCAGATGGGACTCCTAGCACTGGTATGTATTAATGCTGCGCAGGTCGAGAAAATTCTTTGAATTGCTCGACACTGACTGCGCTCAAGGCTTTCAAATAGTTGTCGAAGGCGTGTTTATCGTCTAGGAAAACTTGGTAATCCAGCTTTGATACGCTCCCGCCTTGATCCGTGTACACAGCTCGGAGCAGCAATTTGGCCCAATCTGCATGGGTATGATCAAATAGAGCGGCCTTTGGAGGGTAAGCCCTACCGGCTTGACTTGGGACGGCCCACAGAAACAGCCCCCACAACAGGCACAGTAAACCTAATCTTTGAAACACGATTAACATCCTATTGGTCCCGCTTACCAGCGGCGTTTGTTTTGCCTTTGCGGACTGAAAAGCCCAGCCGACGATCAGTCCACGTAAGCAGCGCAACGAATTAACTAACTGGTATACCTTGCTCCATGTGCTCAGCGTTTCTGACGACCTGTAGCATTGTCCACAGCAATCATCCCAGATGCTCCCCATAATCGGTCCATCAACTCACACAGCGTAAGTGCCCAGCCTGCGAAGTTTACAAAAATTTGCTGGATAGCGCCTAGAAATGAACCCTGTGGTCAGCTTTGTCGTCATAGTCGCGACTGCATTCAAAACTCTGATTGCCAAACCGCTTGTACTAAATCAGGACCAATCACTTGATTGCCGTCCGGCACAACGTCGAACCGCCCGGTAAGTGCATTACACAGGTCAACGCACCGCTCGGGTGCGGGGTCCGGTTGATCGGCACTGTTGTTTCGTGCATTTAGATTTGGCTTCGCATCTTGGACACCTAATCCGTCCGCCTCGTGTGACGAAGCACGCTTTTTTACCTTGCCATGGACCCTGAGCCTGAGCGGAACAGCTAGCCAAGCTATAAATTAGGCTGTTTAATACGCTTACCTATTAACGGAACGCTAAATTCATGACGGACACGCTCGCCACCATAAAAACGCCTGAAGCGCCCCGGGTGCTCATTGATATAGAAAATCATGTGGCACACGTGAGGCTCAATCGCGCTGAGAAAATGAACGCTCTCGACAACGCAATGTTTGAGGCTATCATTTCAGCGGGAGAGCAACTCAAGGCCGATAAAAATGTGCGCGCGGTCGTGCTTTCAGGCGAAGGCCGCGCATTTTGCGCAGGTCTCGATATGGGAAACTTTGCGAATATGGCAAAGGGTGATTCGGGTACCGCCGCTGAGGTTTCTGGCGATGCAGAGGGTCGTCTTGAAAAGCGCACCCATGGTATCGCTAACCGCGCCCAGTATGTCAGTTGGGTCTGGCGGGAGATCCAGGTACCGGTAATTGCTGCGCTGCATGGCGTGGCTCTAGGCGGTGGATGTCAGATTAGTGTGGGCGCTGATATGCGATATGCAGCACCCGGCACCAAGCTGTGCATAATGGAACTGAGATGGGGGCTAGTACCCGACATGGGCGCAACCCCTTTTTTGCAGAAGCTGGTGGGAGACGATGTTGCCCGGGAACTCACCTATACAAATCGTGTGATCCTTGCAGAGGAAGCGCAGGAACTAGGGCTTGTGACCAGAGTGTGTGAAAACCCAGTTAAAGAGGCATTGAAAATTGCTGCAGAAATTGCAAACAGAAATCCTGCCGCGATAAGAGCCGCAAAAAGGCTTCTTAATAATGCGCCATTTGAGCGCCCCGCAGAAACACTAATGGCTGAGTCAGTCGAACAGGATGCAATCATCGGTTCACCTAACCAAGTTGAAGCTGTGATGGCCAACCTTGAGAAACGCGAGCCTAAATTCAGCTAGCCGACCTCCCTATGAAGATACATCTGGCAAAATGATGATCGACATCATGCGCTAAGAAAAACGGCCTTTGCCCGTCGTAAAATTAAATGCCTGGGTCCCTTTTGCCCTCCCCCCAAATTTCTCAGAAGCTTTTTGTCGCGGTGCACCTTTCCACATTCACAATGTGACCCACGCAACGCACTAGACTCTTCATTGTCCAGGCTCACACTCAAGGTTTGTCGACATACTACTTGCAAGATCTATTAAGGCCATGTCGACGTCCTCCCCCGGGGGCACCCCCCGCTTCACCAGATGGAACTCCTAGCTTTGGGTATGTATTACTAATGTGGACGCGTAAAGCAGGTATCGCGCTGTCTAGAGCATCACTCTGCGTCGCAGGCAACTGCGGATAAGGCTACTGAACAGGCACACGCTCTTCAATGTAAGCCTCAACTTCTTCCGCCCTACCTCTTTCAGCGCCAGTACCGATAGCACTTAAAAGCCTACTTAAAGTCATAGCTTGGCCATAAATCGCGCCAGTTCAAATTCAAAATACAGCTCTAACTTAATCTCCTCTTACAATTACACAAATAGCAGCGCCAGAAATAATCTGTTGCGATCGTTGAGCAGGTACAGACGCCAAGGGTTTAACCACAAAAAAATGCCTACAAATACAGTCGCCACGATCGCAGATTTGCTTTATCCTCGATCGATTTTAATTTTTTGAATTAGGGGAAACGACTTTGCATTCAGATATAAATTTTGTTGCTGCGCCACTACCAACGATCGTATTTAACCGAGGCGCTGCGCAACAGCTCAGCAATCACATTCAAGCACTTGGCAAAACATCAGCACTCATTGTGACGGATAAAAACCTCGCGGCGAGCGGTGTGCTCGATGCTGTAATCGATGCGCTAAGAGCCGCTAATTTAAAAGTTGAAGTGTTTGATGGCGTTGAACCCAACCCCACAGATCTCAACGTTGAAGCTGGAGCCGCAAAACTTAAAGCGCTGGGTGATGATGCTGTTGTGGTTCCCATCGGCGGTGGTTCTTCTATGGATTGCGGTAAATCAATTGCTTTACTCGATGCCAACCCTGGCACAGTTGAGGCCATGCAATCTTCCGTGCCGAAGCCTGCTAAAGCCCAGATTATTGCGGTACCCACAACCGCTGGCACAGGCTCTGAAACAAATAGCGCATGCGTTATTACAAACTCTCGATTAGGCCGCAAGGGTTATGTAATTCATCCAAGTATCACGCCGGCTTTTTCCGTCCTTGACCCCGACCTGACCGTTGGCTTACCTGCCTACCCAACAGCAACCTGCGGCTATGATGTACTCACCCACGCCATTGAGGCGTTTGTTTCAAACCGGACGAATGCATACTCAGACTCCATCGCGTTGACTGCGATCGGTAAAGTCGCAGAGAACCTTCGTGACGTCGTAAAGGATGGTAACAACGTTGAAGCTAGGTCGCAGATGCTGCTGGCTTCTTCAATGGCCGCGATGGCGTTTAACGTTGCAGGTCTTGGTTCCGTTCACGGCACAGGCCACGCCATTTCCGCGAGGCTGAATGCAGCGCACGGCCAAACCCTTGCTACCATGTTGCCTCATGTCATGGCATTCAACATGAGCGAACGAGAATCAAAATACATTGAAGTTGCTAAGATTCTTAACCCCAAGGGTCCAGCGACAGGCGCGGGTGCGATTGACGCCGTAATACAACTGCGTGCCGATATTGGCATCGATAAGTCAATCCGAGACTTAGGCGCTGAGGACAACCTGTTCGATGTCTTAGTGCAAGATGCCCTGGCCGATCCCGTCAATTTCTCGAATCCAATCCCAGTTGATGCTGAAGCAATCGAAAAGATGTACAAAGCGGCTTGGTAGGCCATCAACAAAGAATGAAAGCCCGCTTGTGGACAGCGGCCGGCGCGATCGCAAGAGCGATTTGCGCCGATTCAAGCCACGTCAGCACACCATTGTACTACTGACACCGTCAGTGGGGTCACGGGGCTTTTACTCAGCTGCAGTACCTCACCGTTTCTTCCACACATCAACAAACTAGCCGTTATTAATCCAAGCGGTTAGCGACCCGATTGACGTAATGCGCACTAAATCAATTGACGCGAATCTCATGGCCCAGATTTTCGAGACAAGAACTTATCAACCCATTGTCTTCGCTGGCGGATGGTTGTAACCGAGGCTCGATCAGTCCGTCGAACATTTCGGCTAAACCTGACCGCGCCGCTCTTATTGTTCGGGACAATCCGGGTGTATCCAACCGAGATGGTGAGCTGCGGCCGCCCCTAACCTGTAAGCAAATCCGTTTTCCCTGAGACCATTACTCAACTGGATTTTTCAGCGACCCCTTGTTTTTTCTAAACGAATTCCTTTCTAACCTTGGTTATTCGGCAGCACCGGGAAATACTTCGACCAACAAATTAGCCTGCCCTGTTCTTTTTCTGAGCATAAATTCGTCATAACGCTCTCCGGTCGCTTTGAAAGCTCGATACCTTAACGCGTCCGCTTTCAGGTCTATAATTTGATAAAGCTGTGGCCCAAAAAAAGGCTACAGACTTTTAAAGTCCGCAACCAGAATTTTTTTCGATCAGGGTCGCCGCAAAAAATGTCTGCCGCTTTGACCGCGCTGGCCCCTAAGACGGATCAACATCACCTAAGCGCTGGAGAAGGCAGACGCCATCGTTAAGTTCTACAAGGATAAGCACCAACCATCGCCATTTGAGCAAAACTAAACGCAGTGAGTCGCAAGGCATCTGGGTTTCGCTCAGCAAACGCCACTACAGTCGACATCAACGCCTCCGAACGAACAGCCTCGTCCGAGCATACCTGAAAACCTCGATCTAACTGTATTCCTTCGCTTTGTGACTGCGCTCGCATATAAAACTGAATACCATCGTAGGCCGCAGTAACAAATCCTCGACAAAAGGCCCGTGAAGAAAGGTCTTCAGCCGGTGCCTGGCACGCAGTCATTAAATCTAGTGCAGAGTGGGTTTCCCCAAGATGCGCAGAACCAGAGACAGAAGCAGGCGTGGCAAGCAGGACAATCATGATTAGAGAAATAAATTGCATTATCGTTCATCTTTATTAGTGATATTTCCAAATTTTCTGGCGCAATTTATCATAGAAATTGACGCTCTAATTGTTTGGGCACGCTGTATTAGCCGTCTCACGCCACCTGACGTAATCTCGGAGTAAGCTTCCGGCTTGTTACCGTGTCTTTATTTTGATTCGAACCCAATACAGCCAATCACGGCTGCCAATTGATCCGCCCTGAGAAGCGCAAAGAACGCTACCTAGAAGCCGTCAGAGACAAGATGGCTAAGCTGTATGCCTATGGTGAGGCCGACCCCCTTACCCATACGCTCGATCAGCTTCAATTCTGCCAGTGCCTGTTGATGTTTTGCGCGGATACCGCGTGTCTCACCGCCGTGTAACGTCTTTGCAGCACCGCACAGGTTTCGGCCTCGTTGGGTGCGCGGTCCGCTGACTTCAGAGTATGCTCAAGCGCCAAAGGCGACACTTGGCGAAACTTCAAAATTAGATCATTGGCGCACCTGGAAAGCACTTTGAAGGGTGTTGCTTGTCACAACACGATTCCAGGCCTCAATTTTCACGGGCTTTGAAGTCGTCTAGACGCGCCTTGCGCCCTTGATTTGCTGGGATTTGAATTCTAGAGTCAATTGATTCACGCGACGCGTAATCTTTTACTAACAATGACGCGTACACGATTTATAACAATAAAAAGGATCGTTTATGAACACAGTCAAAGATGTTTTAGATCAAAAGGGAAGAACCGTATTTTCGATAGAAGCAGGGAAAACAGTACTGGACGCCATCGAAATGATGGTTGCCAAAGATGTTGCAGCCCTCGTCGTCATTGATGGGGACACAGGCGTCGCGGGGATTATTACCGAACGAGATTACGCTCGAAAAGTCCTTTTGAACGAGAAATCCCCGAAAGAGATTGCTGTCAGAGACGTCATGACCAAAGACGTGATGTATGTCCGAGAAGAGACCCTCACCGACACCTGTATGGACATCATGAGTCAGAAAAATTTTCACCACTTGCCGGTTGTGGATCGTGACAAAGCAGTTGCCGTTATCACCGCGGGGGATTTATTCAAGTATGTCGTTCAAAAACAGTCGATGACGATCGATGAGCTTGAAGACTACATTTATGAAGAAACGGGCGGCGAAGGATAAAACAGTATTTCTTATTAGGAGCCCAACGAGAAGGCTGGCTTGCTTTAGTTCGCTGGATGCAAAATAAGCGTGGTCTGTGGGCTTTGGGCGAGGTGGAAGCGCCAATCCCTGATCCATCAGAAACTTTCTCTCCGATTCGCTCGGCGGACTAAAATTAGCACCTACTCGTTGCTTTTCTCATAGACAAAGACATATCGGCGAGACAGATTAAAGGAACACCGCTACCAGCACTGCCACCTGCGCCGAAAGGAAAACCCGCCGATACCGCGATAACTCCGATTCCACACCACCCTTTTTTTGAAAAAAACGGTCTCCAAGGTCCGCATCGGTACAGGTAATACTTAAATCCCTTATACCGTTTAGGGGTCGCTACCCATTAGTTTCATTATTACCCACCGCAGTTGACCTCCGTCGCCGCCTCCGCCATTGTTATCCAACATTTGAGGGTACCCGCCGCCATCCATATCGGTAGGCTTAACCGCTCACCACATCACCCCATTCTGACTCTTTTCGTTTCTGATTATTATCGCTTGCGAGATACTGATCCTGTTTCAGTCGACCTACGGGGCGCGAAGGGTTGCGACAACTAGGACAACGGTTTTGTTCAAGCAGATACCGCATGCCCCAAATGACTGCGCTCAAGGCAAGCAACGAGATTTTTAGTCCCCTACCGCCTCACCGTTTAACGTGCAAAGACCTTAAATCCCCACCGCGGCTTAAGCATCGCTCATTGTAACTTCTGCCGCCAATGACCAGTCCACACCACGAGCGACGATGGCGACTCAACTGAGGATGCGCTCAAGGGGCGGCTCGCCAAGAGCCGCCTTAAAGCTACTGTGAAAATGGTGC
>ENA-OQVM01006739-OQVM01006739.1-marine-metagenome-genome-assembly--contig:-NODE-6739-length-10305-cov-2.988170_pt1 | contig 10305 bp, 7 predicted proteins | sample MGYA00237776_ERZ505498 | MGnify/ENA primary metagenome ERZ505498 (study PRJEB26159, sample SAMN06265151) | marine metagenome | isolation source: Helgoland LTER site | place: Germany:Helgoland, sampling... | reverse complement strand
ATGTCACCCGCTATTATGAACGCGCCGTGACAATCACCGATGTGGAACAACTGGCTGGGGCGATGACCGAACAATTGGCCTGCCTGTTTGACAGCAATCCAAGAACGCGCAACAGAGCAGGGCGCTAACACCTGTACTGGCTGCGGGCTTGAGCGGATGCGTCGAGATTACAAACCCCTGACGTCGCACAGACAGGCGGCATCAAACATTGTAACACCGGAGGACGCTTTATGTTCCAAACCTTCGACACCCCCTCGGATCCCTCACAGGGACCAATGCGGCTGGCACAGCTGCGCGACGTGCTACGCACCGAGGCACTGGACGGCTTTATAGTACCACGCGCCGACGCCCATCAGGGTGAGTACGTCGCGGCACGGGATGCAAGACTTGCGTGGTTGACCGGCTTTACCGGCTCGGCCGGATTTTGCGCCGCGCTTATGGATTGCGCTGGCGTGTTTGTCGACGGGCGCTATCGGGTGCAGGTCAAACAACAAGTCGACAGTTGTTTTAGCCCCGTAGACTGGCCCGAAACTGACCTCTCAGACTGGCTGCTGGCACAATTGCCGCAGGGGGGTAAAATAGGGTTTGATCCGTGGCTGCATACAATCGCGGAACTGCAAAAGCTGCGCGATAAGCTAGGCAATCGCATTGAACTTGTCGCAATATCACACAATCTGATTGACCGGATATGGGGCGATCAGCCCCCTTTGCCCAACCGCGCTGTCAGTGCATATCCGGCAGAATATGCCGGCGAAAGTGCCACGTCAAAACGTGCGCGCTGTGGCGCTGAACTTGCACAGGCCGACCATGATAGCGTGTTTCTCAGTCAAACCGATAGTATCGCGTGGCTGCTCAACATCCGCGGCAGCGATATTCCACGGGTTCCCGTCGCGCTGTGTTTTGCCGTACTGCACAAAACTGGCGCGGTGCAGCTGTTTATTGAGCCCTCGGCAACGGCGGACCTGACGCTGGATGCAGGTATCACCGTAACCGCTCCGGCGAAAATGGTCGCCGGCCTCTCGACATTGTCCGGTGTAGTACGGGTCGATCCGACCTCATGTCCCAGCGCCGTTGAAAGCGTATTGAGGGATGCCGGTTGTAGCCTGAGTTATGGCGCAGACCCCTGCGTGTTGCCAAAAGCCTGTAAGAACTCGGTTGAGATTGCCGGCACAACCGCCGCCCATCTGCGCGCTGCAGGTGCCATGTGCGAATTTTTGGCCTGGCTGGATGCGCAGCCCGCAGATACGCTGTCGGAAATAGATGTGGTGCGCGCGCTTGAAGGGTTTCGCCAAGCCACAGGCGCCCTGCAGGATATCAGTTTTGATACCATCTGCGGCACCGGCCCAAATGGCGCCATTATCCATTACCGCGTCACCGAAGACAGCAATCGCAGGATTAAATCCGGCGATCTTTTATTGATTGACAGTGGTGGTCAATACCTTGACGGCACCACAGATATCACACGCACTGTGGCCATCGGCACAGTCGGTAAGGCCGAAAAGTCCAGCTTTACGCGGGTTCTGCAAGGGATGATTGCGATGTCACGCATCCGCTGGCCGGCAGGGTTGTCTGGGCGCGATCTGGATCTGGTAGCGCGCCTACCGCTGTGGATGGCAGGACAGGATTATCCCCATGGCACAGGGCATGGCGTCGGCTGTTTTCTCAGCGTACACGAAGGACCCCAGCGTCTTTCGCGTGCCTCTGGACAGGTTCTAAAGCCCGGTATGATCCTGTCAAATGAACCCGGTTTTTATAAAGAAGACGCCTTTGGCATCCGAATTGAAAACCTGATTTTGGTGTGCGAGGCAGCGCGATTGCCGAACCAGACCGTGTCAGATATGCTGAATTTTCAAACCCTCACTTGGGTGCCGATTGACCGCCGTTTGATCGAGACCGATCTGCTGTCGTCTCAGGAAAGAGCTTGGCTTAACATCTATCATCAAACCTGTTATCAACATGTTTCAGCAGAGCTAAGCCCTGCCGCAAGGCAGTGGATGCAGGCGGCATGTGCCGAAATTTAAGACAAATGTATTACATATTTATTTAAAAAATTTAGACAGGAAAGGACACGTCATGGATCATGCCATAACACTCCGCAAAGCCGGTGGCACGTGGACCCTGCGCGCCGGTGGAGCGGTTCTTGCAGAAAGCAAGACAGCCCTTGAACTGACAGAGAAGAATGCGCCGCCACAAATCTATTTTCCATGCCGCGATGTCGCGATGGCCTTGCTGGAACCCAGCAATCATACCAGCCATTGCGACCATAAAGGCACTGCACATTATTTCTCGATCATCACCAAGAGCACTAAACTTGCAAATGTGGCATCGGGCTATGCCAACCCAACAGAGGCTTTGGCAGCTATCAAAGACCACGTGACCTTTCAAACCTCTGACCAGGTGACCGTCGAACGCATTTGATACAAAAGGTTTGGCCTAGAGCGTTTGAAAATACCAACAGTTTGTGAACCGATCGGTTTCTACCTTGCAAATCTTGCCGATCTTCAGCGCCGTCTTGAAAGTTCAGACCCTGCATTCGGGGACACGGCCATGGGCAAAATTGGGTACGCTAGCCTTAAAATCTATGTGTGTAACAAGCGGCAACGGCCACAGTAAACCCTTACAACTCTTGTATTCCCGCAGGCTTTTCTGATTTTCCTCCGATCAGTGATCTGTTAAAGCTGTACTTTAAAAGGAGCGCATAAGATGATCTCAGATGCTATAGATACGTTAAAGGCGCTTTTAGGAGACCGCCTGAACCAGTCAATCTCAGATCGCAACCTGCATGGCCAATCCGAAAGCCACTTCGCCACCACCCCACCCGACGCCGTCGCTTATCCCACTTCCACCGATGAAGTACGCGCCATTGTCGAAATTTGCCACCAACATAGTTGCCCGATAATCGGTTGGGGCACCGGCACGTCGCTTGAGGGGCATACTCTGGCCGTACGCGGTGGTGTCACTGTAGATTTCTCGCACATGACCGCCGTACTTGAAGTGTCGCCACAGGACATGACCGTGCGCATCCAACCGGGGGTGACGCGCGAGGCGTTGAATGAAGAATTACGCGCGACCGGCCTGTTTTTTCCAGTTGATCCCGGCGCCAACGCATCGCTCGGTGGTATGGCGGCCACCCGAGCCAGTGGCACCACAGCGGTGCGCTATGGCACGATGCGCGACAATGTGCTGGGCCTAGAAGTTGTGATGGCCGACGGCGCGGTGGTGCGCACTGGCACCGAGGCCCGAAAAACTGCTTCCGGCTATGATTTGACCGGTTTATTTGTTGGCTCCGAAGGCACGCTGGGGCTGATTACCGAACTGACCCTGCGCCTGCAGGGCCAACCCGAAGCCATCTCGGCCGGCGTGTGCAGTTTCGACACCATAAACCAAGCGGTGGCCGCAGTTATTGACACCATCCAGATGGGGCTGCCGATGGCGCGGATCGAGTTTATCGACGCCGCAACCGTTGCGGCGGTCAACCAATATTCCAGCGCAGGCCTGCCAGAACTGCCGCATCTTTTGGTTGAGTTTCACGGCTCTGAGGCCGGGGTTGCCGAGCAATCAGAAACCTTTGGTTTAATCGTTGCCGAGCATGACGCACATGATTTCAAATGGGCCACACAGGCCGAAGACCGCAGCGCGCTTTGGAAAATGCGGCATACGGCGTATTACGCTGTTCTGGCATCCCACCCCGGAGCAGGGGCAATGGTGACAGATATATGTGTCCCGATCTCGAAACTGGCCGACGCGGTGGAACAGACCAGCGCCGAGATTAACCAATCGAGCATTGCCGGACCCATTATGGGTCATGTCGGAGACGGAAATTTCCATGCTATCCTTATGATCGACCCCGAAAAGCCCGACGACTTGAAAACCGCCAAAGATCTCTCCGAGCGCATGGTCACCCGCGCGCTTGAAATGGGCGGCACCGCGACCGGAGAGCATGGCATCGGAGTTGGAAAACTGGACTATATGGCCCGAGAACACGGTCACGGATGGACGGTAATGAGCAGTATCAAGCGCGCATTGGATCCTCAGGACATCATGAACCCGGGTAAATTACTGCGGCAAAACTGAACATTTTCAAAACCACCCTCGGGCAGCACGGGCTTAGCCCTCAACGCAGAATTATCACTATGGCAGCAGCGCCTGTGCAGCCGCACGCGCCTCGTCTGTGATGGTATCACCAGACAGCATCCGCGCAATCTCATCGATCCGCGCCGCGTCGTCAAGCGGCACAACAGTTGAAGTGGTCACATCTTGAACAACATGTTTTTCAACCCGCCAATGGTGCTGACCCAAGGCGGCGACTTGTGGCGAGTGGGTCACCACCAGCACTTGTCCCTGCTGGGCCAGATCATTCAGACGGCGGCCAACGGCATCCGCTGTGGCACCGCCAACCCCGCGGTCAATTTCATCAAAAATTATCGTCCGCCCAGCATCAGCTTCCGACAGACAGACCTTGAGTGCCAATAAAAAACGGCTCAATTCGCCCCCGGAGGCAATTTTGGCCAAAGGGCCGGATGGGGCACCCGGATTGGGTGCCACCTCAAAAGCCACCACATCGCGTCCCTCTGCACTATCAGTTGTGGCTGTCGTGACCCTTGTGGCAAAGACCGCCCTATCCATTTTGAGCGGTGCAAGCTCGGCCATGACCGCCTGATCAAGCATCGCGGCGGCCGTTTTTCGCGCCTCTGTCAGACGGTGCGCCGCAGCTTCATAGGTCGCCTCAGCGGTGTTCACTACTGTCCGCAAGTCAGCCAGATCTTCATCACTTTGATCCAGTCGATCAAGTTTTGTGCGCAAGTCTTGCGCCAGTTGTGGCACAGCATCCGGTGAAACCTGATGCTTGCGCGCCAAACCACGTATCGCGAACAGTCGCTCTTCGGCATCCTCAAGATCAGAGAGGTTGAACGCCATCTCATCGAGACAGGCCTCGATCTGTTGCACAGCGCCGTCCAACTCTGTCAGAGCTCGAGAAAGCCCTCCCAAAGCACCATCCAACCGACCCTCAGCGCCATCCGCGGCACCATTCAGCCATTGCACTGCATCCGTTATCTGCCCCTCTGCACCCTCTTTAGTCAGCGCCGAATGGGCCCGCGTTACATCATCCCGGATCCGTTCAGACGCCTGCATCATTCGCCGTTTCGCGTCCAGTTCGACCTCTTCGCCCGGCGCTGCGGCCAAGGCTTCTAACTCTTTCAGAGCATATCGTAAAAAATCTTCTTCTTCGCGAATAAGGGCCGCTTCAGACAGAGCGTTTGCCAAATCTGACTGCGCCTTAGACCAAGCTGCAAAAGCTTCTTTTGTCGTCTTTAAAAGTCGTTGGTGGCCGCCATATTCATCCAGCAAAGTCCGGTGACCGCGGGCGTTCAGCAACCCACGGTCGTCATGCTGCCCATGCAATTCGACCAAATGTTCTGACAGAGCCCGCAACGCCTCGCCAGAGCATCGGCGGTCGTTTACCCAAGCCGTCTTGCGACCCTCTTTGCTGTTGATCCGACGCAGAATTAATTCGGCTCCAGCCGGCACGCCGATGTTGGCCAAAACAGCATGAACGGGATGCTGTTTTGGCAATTCAAAGACAGCCACGACCTCGCCTTGCTCAGCCCCTTGGCGCACCAATTCGGCCCGCCCCCGCCAGCCTAAAACAAAGCCGAGCGCATCCAGTAATATCGACTTTCCCGCGCCGGTCTCACCCGTCAGTACATTTAGCCCCGGCTGAAAACTCACCTCCAACCGATCGATAATCAGCATATCGCGAATATCAAGCGCCTTGAGCATTGCCTGGTCTCTTTCCCATTTTAAAGCTTAAAGCCAGCCACCCCGAATGACCTGCCGGTAGATTTTACGCAACCAACTGTCGCCCGAGGGCTCCATTTCAAGATCGCGCTCAGTCAGCAGATTATAGCTTTCGAGATACCAATCACTTCCGACATAATTATGACCCAAGATCGCTCCGGCTGTCTGCGCCTCATTGGTCAGGCCCAGCGACAAATACGCCTCAACCAACCGGTGCAGCGCCTCGGCGGTAAAGGTCGAGGTTTGGAAGTCCTCAATCACCACGCGGAACCGATTGATTGCCGCCGAAAAATGCCCGCGCTTAAGATAATAGCGCCCCACCTCCATTTCTTTTGCCGCCAAGTTATCAAAGGCAAGGTCAAACTTTAAAATCGCAGAGCGCGCATATTCGCTTTCGGGATAGCGCTCGATCAAAGTCCGCAACTCCTGCAGGGCTTGATAGGTCAATTGCTGGTCGCGACCGACATCATCAATCTGGTCATAATAGCTAAGAGCCAAAAGAAACTGTGCGTAGGCAGCGTCATCATCTGCCGGATAGAAATCGATAAATCGCTGTGCGACCGCACGACTAAAATCATATTCTTTGGCCTGATGATGGGCAAAGGCCTGCATCATCAGGGCCCGTTTGGCCCATTCAGAATAAGGGTATAATCTTTCGATTTGTGCAAAATATTTGGCCGCTTTCTTGGGGCGTTCGCTCTCCAATTCGAATTCGCCGCGCGTGTAGATCTGCAGGGCCGAAAACTTTTCAATCGGCAAACCGTTAATCCCAAGATCACCTTTTACGTTTGAACCGTTACCACACCCTATTAGCATACACAAAGCGAGACCAATGCCTATCATCCGGCCTCGTGCACAGCGTCCGTTCATGCCAATTCACCCCACCTTAAACACGCCAATTTATGCGCTTGTTTTTGCTTTAGCATAGATAGTTACGGTGCAAAAGTTCATAGGACAAATTGCGGATCAATTCACGCGGATTTTGGGATTTCCTGCTCGGTGACACCTACGCCCGGAAGACAGGCCAGCATATCAGGGGTGCACTGAACCTGTTCAACAGCACCCGGCACGCTGAATAATTCCCGCAGCAAATTATTCGTAATCTCGTGACCGGCGCGAAACCCGGTATAATGACCGATGATTGGCGCACCTGCCAAGGCAAGGTCCCCCAGTGCATCCAGCATTTTATGACGAACTGGCTCATCGCTGTACCGCATACCACCAGGATTCAGAACGCTTTCACCATCAACCACCACGGCATTGTGCAAAGTACCACCCAGAGCAAGGCCGTTGGCGCGCATAGTATCGACATCCGATTGGCGACAAAAAGTGCGGCTGTCACAAAGTTCACGCACAAACGCGCCATTTGCCAAGTTCAGCTTTTTACTTTGAATGCCGATAGCAGCATCCTCGAATTCGATATGAAAATCCATTTGCAATGTGTCTGCAGGCGCAAGGCGCGCCCAACCATCATCACAATGAAATTCTACCGACTTAAGCACTTTAAACACGGTGACCGGCACGTTTTGGGGCTTTACACCAGCGGCTAAAATCTCTTGCACAAACGGTACGGCGCTTCCATCCAAAATCGGCGCTTCCGGTCCATTCAATTCAATTAACGCATTGTGAACACCACAACCCGCAAGCGCGGCCATGACATGTTCAACGGTTGAGATCGATACACCTTCGTCGTTGACCAAACGTGTGCACAAAGGCGAGTGGGACACACAGGTCCAATGGGCAGCGAAACCGGCGCCACCTTCTTTCACGTCAGTTCGTCTGATCTGCAGACCAAACCCAACGTCGGCTGGATGAATGACCAAAGTCACAGGCGAAGCCGAATGCAAGCCAATGCCAGTAAACTTAACCGATCTCTCTAGGGTGGATTGCAAATTTAACCTCGCCGTTATCACACCGTTGCCGATGTCTGTCTTGGCCTTTGACTAAAGGTGACCCGCAAAATAGACAACTCAAACTTTGTATCGGTCTGAAACAACCACCCCATATAGGCGGCGAATTTCCGCCTATCCGCCAACAAGCGGTTAAGCTTAATGCCGCAAGTCTTGCGATCTAGTTGGCTTGACGCCGCAAAAATGCTGGGATTTCAATGCGATCCTGATCTGGATCCACACCCTGTTCGGGCTCTGGTTCAAACTCCGGCTCAGCCTGTTGGCTGGTGGGATGCCGCCGAGTGGCCACCGACTTTTCAGCCGAGTCCCCGGGTTGACCGGTCATTCGATTGATCAGAGAGTTGATCCCGAATCTTGAACGATCGGTATCGGCTGGGACGTCATCGACCCGACTCATAGACTGTTGCAATCTATTCGGCGCATTCCTGACTGCCTCTTGCAACCGCGTCATTGTCTCAGGCGACGGTGTGCCCGGCTCACGCGGGCGCGGCGCGACAAAGGATTCAGGCTCAGAGTCATAGGCCTCTTCATTGGCGTTAAATGTTGGCTCTCCCAACACATAAGGATCGGCAGCCTGTTCGGAATTGCGATCAACGCTTGGCGCTTCAAATGCCTCTTCGCCCGCAGCACTCTGGCCCGCAGTGCTCCGCGCCTCATACTGAGGCTGCTCATCCCGCGTCCGCGTTTCATGCCGGCCATACGCCTTTGGTTCGCTCGCAGCATGATAGTCTGATGGCGCATCATGCTCGGATTGGTGCGGCTCAGCCCCATCGTGCGGCGCGGGTTTGCTGCGTCGTGGCCGCGGCAGTTCCTCAGGTGGTTCAACAGCGTCAATTCCCGTCGCAACAACGCTGACACGCATCCATCCACCCATCTCAACATCCAAGGTAGAGCCCACGATAATATTGGCCTCTGCATCGACTTCTTCGCGAATTCGATTGGCCGCCTCGTCCAGTTCGAACAAGGTAAGATCACCGCCGCCCGTGATATTGATCAAAACGCCCTTAGCGCCACGCAAGCTGATTTCATCCAGCAGCGGGTTGGCAATTGCTTTTTCGGCCGCACTGACAGCACGATCTTCGCCCTCGGCCTCGCCGGTGCCCATCATCGCCTTGCCCATCTCATCCATCACAGACCGCACATCGGCAAAGTCCAGATTGATCAAGCCGGGACGCACCATCAAATCTGTCACCCCTTTGACGCCTTGATATAGCACATCATCAGCCAGTGAAAACGCTTCGGTAAAAGTGGTTTTTTCATTCGCCAGACGAAACAGATTCTGGTTTGGGATAATAATCAGGGTATCAACAACTTTTTGCAGCGCCTCCACACCCGCTTCGGCCTGCCGCATGCGCTTGGCACCCTCAAATTGGAACGGCTTGGTCACAACGCCGACGGTCAACACACCCAATTCACGTGCTGCCTGTGCAATAATTGGCGCTGCCCCGGTTCCTGTACCCCCGCCCATACCAGCGGTGATAAAGCACATATGAGCGCCCGCCAGATGATCGACAATTTGCTCGATACTCTCTTCTGCCGCTGCGGCACCAACACTGGCCCTTGCGCCCGCGCCAAGACCTTCTGTTACTTTGACACCAAGCTGGATGCGGGTCTCTGATTTACTTTGCTGCAAAGCTTGCGCATCGGTGTTACCGACAACAAAATCCACTCCATCGAGATTTTTATCGATCATATTATCGACCGCGTTGCCGCCCGCACCGCCCACTCCGAAAACCGTTATTCGCGGTTTGAGTTCGTCATATCCCGGCATCGAGAGGTTCAAGGTCATTGGTTCGTCCGCCTGTGCTACATCCTAGTAGATTTTTTTATCTGCTATATCGCCCTATGATACTGCGACAATGGCGCAAGGTCACGTAAAAAAACGCCGTGCAGGGCACAAAATATTGTAGTTTCGTCGCACATCCATAGACAATGTCGCAAAATGCCCCGCATTTGGTGGCTACCAGTTGTCACGGAACCATTTGACCGTGCGGGCCATTGATCTCACGGGATGACGGTCAGACGGCATATCGAAATCCCACCACTCATCCTGCGGGTTTGCCGCCATCAAACACAGACCGACCGCAGCAGAGAAGCCCGGCCCAGTTGTCGCCTGAGGCAACCCGTGCACCCGAAGCGGGCGTCCAAGACGCACCTGCTGGCCCAAAATTCGGCTGGCAAGCGCGTCGAGACCGGGAATTTGGCTACCACCCCCGGTCAAGACAATTTGCTGACTGGGTAGATGCTCAAACCCCGCAGCATCCAACCTAGAGCGAACATCTTCAAGGATCTCTTCAATCCGCGGCTTAATGATGCCGATCAATTCAGTCCGGCTGACACTGCGACTGTCGCGGTCATAATCCCCTGTATCGCCCCCGATCTCTATCCGCTCGCGGTCATCCATACTGGTGGCATGGGCCCCACCATAAAACGTCTTGATACGCTCAGCCTTGGTTGCTGGAATCTGCAAACCCAAGGAGATGTCATTGGTAACGTGATCTCCCCCCATGCGCACCGTATCAGCATAAATCATATGCTTTTTCAGGAAAATCGACAGGCTCGTGGCCCCCCCACCCATATCGACGCAGGCCGCCCC
>ENA-OQVM01006736-OQVM01006736.1-marine-metagenome-genome-assembly--contig:-NODE-6736-length-10307-cov-5.688270_pt1 | contig 10307 bp, 8 predicted proteins | sample MGYA00237776_ERZ505498 | MGnify/ENA primary metagenome ERZ505498 (study PRJEB26159, sample SAMN06265151) | marine metagenome | isolation source: Helgoland LTER site | place: Germany:Helgoland, sampling... | reverse complement strand
GCATCCATAATACCTTCTGGTATTTCAGAACCATCTTTTAAAGTGATTGCTGAGTTAGTCATAAGGTGTCCAACATTTCTTATCAATAACAAACTCCTTCCATGTAGTTTTAATCCTTTTCCATCTTTAGAAATATAACTTCTGTCAGGATTTAATTTACGTTCATATGTCTTTCCATTTTTTTCGAAAGTTGATTTTAAATCACCCTTCATAAGTCCAAGCCAATTACGATAACAAATAACTTTGTCATCAGCATCAACCGCAGCAACACTATCTTCATTATCACAAATAGTTGAAACTGCAGCTTCAACAATAATATCGCTAATTTTAGCAGGATCTTGTTTAGAACTAAAAGCATTTGGATCTATAATTATTTCTATATGAAGATTATTATTTTTTAATATTATTGCTGAAGGATCATTGGCCTCTCCTCTATGACCAATAAATTTATCTTTATTTTTTAAAGATGTTTCAGCATTATCTTTTAATATTGTTAAAGAACCATTATCAATTTTAAACCCTGTAATATTATGCCATTCAAAATCTTCTAGAGGAAAATATTTTTTTAAAAAGTCTCTTCCATATTTTATAACCATTTCCCCTCTTAAAGGATCATATCTTTGATGGGCACTATCTTCAGATTGTTCAATTATGTCTGTGCCATACAAACTATCATATAAACTCATCCATCTAGCATTTGCAGCGTTCAGTGCATATCTTTCATTCATGATTGGAACTACTAATTGTGGTCCAGCAATACTAGTTATTTCTTCATCAACGTTATTTGTTTGAATTTTAAAATCTGGACCTACTTCTTTTAGATAATCAATTTCCTTTAAAAATTTTTTATATTCCTCTAAATTTATTTCATTGCCTTTATTAGCAATATGCCAATTGTCTATTTTTTTTTGTAAATCCTCTCTTATTTTTAATAGTTCTTTATTTTTTGGGGCTAGCTCATGAACTGCTTTGTCGAAGCCTTCCCAGAATTTTTCAGAAGAAATATTTGTATCTTTAAGCAATTCTTCATTAATGAAGTTAAGTAATTGATTAGAAACTGATAGATTGTGTATTTTTGTATATTGTTCTTTCATAGCACCCTTAATAATTACCCCATCTGTATTTTTGCCTGAGAGTTTTGCTCCATCGGCGAGATTTAATCTCTTTCCAGAGTGTTATGTTTTTATCGGTCCTTTTGCCTGAGAGTTTCCGGGGTGGTTGCTCCTTCGGCGCTATTTTTATTAGTCTCTCCCGATTTATTTAAGAGTACCTTTAAACAAGATTATGTCAAATATAAATTATTTAAAACATTTTATTGCCTTTTTTGTTAATTAAATATTAATAAAGTTGTTTATGAAAAATTATTTAAACTTTGAAACAGATATAAAAAATCTTGAAAATGAATTGGAAAAACTAAAGGATCCATATAATCAAGATGGGCTATCAGAAGTAGACACAAAAAAAATCTTACAATCACAAAAAGAAATAGATGAAAAGTTACAAGAGATTTATTCAAATCTAGATCCTTGGCAAACAACTTTAGTTGCAAGACATGAAGATAGACCTAAAGCAAAATTTTTTATAGATAATTTATTTGAAGATTTTATTTCATTGTCTGGAGACAGGTTTTATGGGGAAGATAAATCAGTAATAGCTGGGTTTGCAAAGTTTAATGAAAAATCAGTTTTGGTTATTGGACAAGAGAAAGGTGACACTCTTGAAACTAGGATGGAAAGAAACTTTGGAATGATGAGACCTGAGGGTTATAGAAAAACAATTAGATTAATGAATCTGGCAAACAAATTTAATATCCCAATAATTTCATTTGTTGATACCCCTGGGGCTTATCCTGGTGTTGGAGCCGAGGAAAGAGGGCAGGCAGAGGCAATCGCAAAATCAATTGAATGTTGCATGTCATTAAATGTTCCAACTTTAGCTGTTGTAATTGGTGAAGGTGGTTCAGGAGGAGCAATAGCACTAGCCTCATCTAATAAAGTTATTATGTTAGAAAATGCAATCTATTCAGTTATATCTCCAGAAGGATGTGCAACCATTTTATGGAGAGATCCAAAGAGAACCTTAGAGGCTGCAAAAGCAATGAAATTATCATCAAAAGATCTCCTTGAGCTAAAGGTAATTGATGAGATCGTTGCAGAACCAATTGGTGGTGCACACCGAGATAGAGATTTAATTTTGGATAACGTTAGAAGGTCAATCACAAATAATTTGAATGAATTTGAGAATATGAGTGGAGAAGAAATTTTTAACCATAGAAAAAATAAATTTTTAAGCATTGGAAGAACAAAGGGCTTTGTAAGTCAACCAGATAATCTAAGTGTACTAAATATGCAAAAAAATAAGCTTAGTAGCTTTATTGAAAAATTTTTTAACGCTAAGATTTTTTTATCAATATTTGTTAAGGTATCCTTGATATTTTCAGGCAAATTAACCCCTCCGCGTTCCATTCCCTTTATTGTTAAATCTAACGCACGATTTTCATTTTCATCAGATGTGGATATTTGTTTTATAGACTCGTAAAGCACTCTAGATTGTCCTACTGATTTACCTAAATCAACTAACTCGTTTCTAAATTGATTTTTTATATCTCGTAATTGTTCCGAATCACATACGCTAGACAGATGAGAGATAATCCCAAATGTTTTTGATAATGGTTCATGTATAACATCTAATTTATCAAATATATTGGTGAATGTGAATGATATATCACCATTCTTTAATCCTGTCTCGAATGTTGAAAATGCCTCTTTTTGTGCGTCTATTTGTTTCCTCACTGTCTCATATCCGTACTTGCTAATATCAATTTGCTCAAAAAGCGGCAATTGAGATTTTGTTAAGAATGGATTTTCTGCTGACATTTATATTATTATTTATAATATTGTTTTAATATTGGTATTTAACAATGTATTAAATAGTGAATAATATAACATGAAAATTGATTATGTATGTATATAATCACACAAATACACAAATATCATAATAATTATGACAAAAATGATTATTTACGTATTAAAATTGGAAGAAAACAAATATTATATAGGCAAGACATACAATCTAATAAATCGTATTATTAATCAATATGATTCAAATAGTTCAGAATGGACAAAAAAATATAAAGTAATAGAAGTATTTGAAACAATACGTACGGATAATTTTCATGATGAAGACAGGTACGTTATTCAGTATATGAATTGTTATGGCATAGAAAATGTACGCGGAGGAAGTTATTCTAACATAATATTAGAAGACTATGAAATACATATGATTCACAATATGATAAAAGGTTCTACCGATGCGTGCTATAAATGTGGGAGAAAAGGACATTTTACAAAAAATTGTAGAATGCATAATATCGATAAAATTATCAACAGTTTAAATTGTGAGGACGAGTTAATAACGGAAATTGAGAAGACGCGCGGTATATTTAATATGATGTATGACCTAGATAGTAAAATTATGAAATCTTCTGACATTATGACAATAGATATAGCGGTAGCAAAAGATGCGACAAAAACAGTTAAAATATATAATGAAATGAAATTGAAATTGAGACGATATAAGAATGGAAGTAATATGTATACCCTCATTAAAAATGGGATGGATGAAGTGGAAGATAAAATGAAGTCGTACAGTGATATAATCACCATAATAAAAGCATCCAATTTGAATAAATTTAATTTCATTGACGACGAAAACTATGTGATGAATTGTTTGGAAATTAGAAAATGGCATATGGAAATTAAACAACTACTAAAAACATTATGTAATGAATATGGAGATACTTATATAATAGAGGAGTTACTGTCAGAAATGTATATAAAATTAGAGGAATATCGCAGTAGTAATTCTTAATATTATTCTTATAACAATATTATACTTATAACCAAATTATACAACAATTTTTTTAACTAACTGTGATATTATTTTATTATCTTCCCTAGGATCCTTTAATACTTCTGAAATAGTTTTTACATATTCGTCTGGATTGTTTTCCATACATGGCAATGCCTGTATGCTCTTTTTGGTAAGAGTATCCAGGGCACTTTTTATCTTTGGATTATTTCTCTCTTCTCTCCCCCATTTATCATCATCCTTCACATAAATGATCTCCTTTTTAACATCGCTACAATGAACTGGACGCTTCAACACGTCCATTGTATTCAACTTGTCAATAAGAATATTCGCCATCCCATTTGTTTGCCCTTCACATCCAATTCGCTCCATATCTTTAACATTCAATTGGATGGATTCTATAAACTCTTTTATGTTCATGGCATCTTTACATTGTTCATTTAAGAAAACGTTGATATTAAAATTGTTTGTGTTATTACTATTGATATTATTACTAATGGATGGTATAATCTCTTGTATAGTTTTATGTTGTTCTATCATGATGCTTGTCATTTCACTATTTTTTTTCATTAGTTCCAGAAACATTTGTTTATAATCCATCGTTGAATCTATGCTTTCACTATCTACTTTACATTCTTTATACTCATCATTTTCACTGAGTTCACATATTTTTTTATGCCGAGATAATCCAGGAGAATGCATGTATTCCTTACCACAAATACAGTGATACATCTTGGATGTTTCTTTATTTACGACTTTTACGACTTTTACGACTTTTACGACTTTCTTGTTACCATTTAATACCCTATTATGTTTACGTGTCAATATGTGTTTATCATAGTCATATTTCCTACGGCATGTATAGTCACATTTTTCACAATAATATTTATTTACGACTTTCTCCGTATTTTTCGTTACCATATGTACCATATATAATGGTAACATTTTTATATCTAAATCTTTTTATAGAAAAATAATAAAAAAGCTATGGTAACAACCTGAAAATCATAATTTTGAAATTAGAGCATTATGGTAACAACCAACTTTTTTGCAAAAAAGAGAGATTTATTCTTCAAAATATTTCAATGAACACTAGTTTCGATTTTATTTTCCATCAAAAAATGTCGAAAAAAAATAAAAAAGTTAAAATCAGATAGTAATTTCCTTCGCCATATCAGAAATTATTTTATTGTCTTCGCGTGGCTCCTTTAACACCTCAGAAATCGTTTTAAGGTATTCGTCTGGATTATTTTCCAAATATGGCATTGCTTTGATAGTTTTATTCGTAAACGAATCCAGTGCATTTTTAATCTTTGGATTATTTCTCTCTTCTTTCTCCCATTTGTCATCATCCTTCACATATATAGTTTCCTTTTTTATATCACTACAATGAAGAGGACGCCTGACGATTTCCATGGCATTTAATTTATCAATTATTATATTCGACATACCATTGGTTTGACCTTCGTTGCCAATACGTAACATATCTTCTATACTTAATTGAATTGAGTCTATAAAATCAGTAAGGTTCATAGCATCCTTACATTCCTCGTTAAGGAATATATTAATATTGAAGTTTTTATTGTGACAATTGTTATTGGTTATGGTCGAAGGCTCTATCTTCTTACATAACTCAATCATCATTTTTTTCATCTCTAAATTTTCCTTCAATAAATATTCCATTGTTGGCTCTACCGTAATTTCGGTATCCTGCGAAGACTCTTTGTATGTGCATTTATTTTTATGATTGTTTAAGCTTTGGCGATGTTTATATTGTTTTCCACAATCACAAACATATTCGGCGACTTTTAATGAAAATCCCGAAGTATTTGTAAGTATTTTATGCTTTGTAGTAAGTAAATGTTTGTTAAAGTCCTTTTTATTCCTACATTTATAGTCACATGTTTCACATGAAAATATTTTTGGGATTTTTGGGGATATAATGGAAGTCATTTGTAAGTATATATTACTTACATAAAAATCCCTAAACCTTTTCCGCAATTAATCATAAAAAAGTCATGGTAACAAACAAAATAATAGAAAATGGTAATTAGAGCGTTATGCTCACAACCAACTTTTTTGCAAAAAAGAGAGATTTATTCTTCAAAATATTTCAATGAACAGTAGTTTTAGTTTTATTTTTCATCAAAAAATATCAAAAAAAAATAAAAAAGTTTATATGAGTTAAATTATAATTACATGTTGGTTTTAATGGAAGGAGGGAGGAGTGAAACTTTAATACGATACGTTTTCTTATATACTTTCTGGTATGCTTTCTGATATGCTTTGCCCTCAGGTGTTTTCCTCGTCTTATTATTGAATTCGCGTTGTTTTTGTAGTCGTTTTTCCTTTTTCTCAGCCGGCTCGGTTTTACGAGCATCGTTAGATTTCTTCACTCTAATCTTACGTAGTATTGCGGAATCTTTTTGTGCCTGAGTGAGATACAAACTACTGGTGTTATATACTACTAGTATTACGTTGGATCTGGTCTGTCGTTTAGCATGAACAACATGCTGTGCTTTGGTCAACGGATAGATATTCATGATTATTTGGAGGTTTGTTTTGTGTTATTTTTGAATATCTCATATATAGGCGTTGAGAACGGTCAATTTTATTGAGCAAAAAATGTGAAAAAATGTGAAATAATGTAAATACAGTTATAATACATGCTACCGACTTCTCAGGAGTGCTACCGATATCTCATTTTTGCTACCGATTTCTCAGAAATGCTACCGATTTATTGATTCGTCAATATACACTACTATATACACTATTATACAATACACACCATACACACCATACATACCATACACACCATACACACCATACACACCATACACACTATACACTATATACTGTGGATAATCATATAAATATATATTCACTAGTATTGCTATACGGGTATGACCAAAGGTATGAACAAATATAACGATACATACGATAATTTAGTGGCGCCATTATATGGTCCGGTCCGTGACTGTATTCACGATAATACATTATTACAAACAAACGATGGTCCTCAATTATATCGTGTAGCCGAACGGATTGATATGACCATGTATAAAACATATAGCATAGACCCTGATGGGTGCGAAGACGCGGATGACGCATTTAGTATTTATGAGGAAGATGGGAAATTATTTTTGGCGATTCATATTGCGGACCCAACCGAGTACATAAACCCTAATTCTGAATTATGGAGGGACATTGAAACCCGCGTGGTTACTCGCTATCCATCTAATAACCGTCCTATCCATATGATTCCGGACGAAATTATGGAAAAGGCGAGTCTAATGGTGAATAAACACGGGTGTATAAAACTAGCAATCACTGTATTGACTGAAATTAACAACATCACGTACGAACCCATCGGAGGAATCAAGCTATTATTTACAAAGGTGAAGGTGACTACTGAAAACGCACTGAGTTACAAACACGCAGGCAATAATGCTGACTACATTGATACATTACAAAATGGTTTGCGCATAAGTGACGCGCTATATAAGATTAGAAGCGGAAAGACAAAGGGGACTGTATTAAACGAAGTATCTACTGCGTTTCCGAGATACGACGATAAGCGTCTATATTTATATTCAGATACAAAGGAGGAAATATCAATGAAACAAATGATTGCGGAATATGCTATATTTGCAAACACCTTTGTGGGCGAGTATTTAAAAATTAATTTCGAAGGGAGGGGGATATATCGTATATGTAACGCGAGCGAATGGTTGAGTACTGTATATTCAGACATTACGGGTCCGGAACTGTTAAACGAAATTATAGTCAATGGAATCAAGGCAGAGTATATCTCAACAGTCAAACCTCATGATTTAGTAGGGGCGGCAGAATACACACATTTCACATCGCCTATCCGACGTTTATCGGATTGTGTGTGCCACTATTTATTAAAATATATCCATTTAAAAACGGGTAATCCCACTCTGCCAGTTCCCTTTTCAAACGACCAGTTGCGCAAATACTCGGACGATTGCTTAAAAACAACGAAACGCATGAAGAATATACAGTATAGAGATACGAAATTCAGACTTATAGAAACTATGAGGGACATGTTATTATCAAACGAGACCATTGATATACAGTATTACGTATCAAGTTATACTGGAAGATTCCTCAACATCATTATCAACAAAATAAATGAACATACCGTATATTTGTCTTACACATTGAGAATTTGTGATCTACAAGTAGAGTATGTATTACGAGAAGAAAAACACATGACTATTAAGGAGGCGAACCTTATTGGCAAATTTGACGAAGGAGGATTGCCAGAAATAGACGCACTTTTCATTAAATAATTCTCTCTACTTTAATTTATTATTGTATAAAGTCTATAGTATTACATAATTAAATAATTAAATTAAGAATGATAATACATTTCGTACCATATCATCGGGTAGATTTGTGTTGTGTTCGATGGAGTCACTATAGTGTTTTGTGAGGCGTACTATTCTATTATGCTTGGTGTTGGTGTAAATACCCTCTACTTTTTTTTGAAAGGGTTGAATGATTGATTGACGATTATGATTAATTACGTCGGTCATTTCAATAGTGCGTTCAATACGGGTTAATTGTGTAATCATGGATAAGAGATGGTTAATACGTAATTCCTTATTAGTCATCATTGGATCTTTGAAGAAATTAGGAACTACGATTCGCTTATATTTATTTATTTCTCTGTTATAATGCCGTATGCTACTGTTGTAAATTTCCCTGTTATTTTTATTTATATTTATGTCTGAAGGACGAATCGGGAGTAGAGGTTTGGGTTTTCTATTTATTAAAACATAGTCATTTAAAAACATCTTTATATGCCACATTTCGATCGGATCCGGATTTGAAATGAATAAATTATCGTCGGTTGAGGAGATGTTATATATTGTTTTGAAACCAGGTATGCCATTATAATTGGTTATAGTGTTATCTTTGACGCGTTCGAGTAATTGTTTATCTTGAGGAAAACGGTGCATATGTTTTTGAATTACTATTTCTTGTCTGTGTTTGTTTTCTAAAAGTTTTGTTCTGTCGCTGTATAATTCTTGGTGGTCTCTTAGTGCTAGAGACATTTGATGTTTGTCTTTGAATACTGATTTCTGTTTTTTCTGTTTTTTCTGTTTTTTCTGTTTGATATTACTGGGGTTAACTCCAGCAATAAATCCATTTTTAAATTGGCATGTGCGAATATTGTGTCCGTGGGCAAAGCAAACTGAGCAAGGCATTTTTAGTTAATAACAGTTTTGATATGTTATGTCGGTGTGTTAAACAGTAAGCTGTGTGATTTGTTGTCAATTTTATATAACTTGAATGTTTGTATGAATATTTGTAAGAAAGTGTAAATAAAAAATCTTAAATTTTAAAATAATTAAAAAACTAAAAAAGTGTTTATAAATTTAATTAAGTGTATATATGATAAAGGTTATAATTTTAATTATTCAAAGGTGTTTCAAAGGTGCATCAAGAAGGTCGTCGTCGCTATACATATCATCCGAAATAGCGTATTTATTTGGTTCAATTTTTGCCACATGCATCAATTGGTATGTCACTTCCTTCTCCCGGCATTTCAGCGCGATTTCATTCCATTCAATGGGCCTCACGCAAAGAAATGTATATTTGCTGGTTGCGTTCAACTTTAATTTTGGGTTCTCGTATCCATCCATCATACGTTCCCACAACCATTCCATTGCCATATCCTGGGAAAAGTTATACTTAAATATCCCAGGAATCTCACGGACGGTATTCCATAGGTCTTTAATCACGGCGCTTCTCACACCGTATCCGATGTTTTTGCGAGTAGTGGCAGTAGTGGCAGTCATTATAATAGTTTGTTGTTTTGATATTTTATTACTTTGATCAATATTCTTTTTTGTCAATTTTTTTTACGAAAAAAGCAAAATTTTAGCTTTAAAAATCGTACAATAATTCTCTCTACTTTTATTTTTAATTGTATAACGTTCATAGTATTCAGTTGAATGTACCGATGGTATAGGTTCAAATAGTCGTATACAATATCATATATCCAGTATTAATTAAAGAGGATAACGTATGATATTGTATGGGTATATAGATATATTTTTTGTTACCGATATCTCATTTTTGTTACCGATTTCTGTATGCTATATAATCAGGCGATCAAACGGGGCAATATTTAAGTATATATTATAAAACCATATAGAGGACGAGGCGACCTCAACGGAACTATGCGGGCCTTAGAATTACACAGTACATCATAATACGGATGGTTTATATAGATTAATCAATACACATAATCAATACACTCTTCAATACACTCTTCAATACACATAATCAATATACATATTCAATACCCTCTTCAATACACATAATCAATACCCTCTTCAATACACATAATCAATACCCTCTTCAATACACATATTCAATACCCTCTTCAATACACATAA
>ENA-OQVM01006735-OQVM01006735.1-marine-metagenome-genome-assembly--contig:-NODE-6735-length-10309-cov-3.359363_pt1 | contig 10309 bp, 11 predicted proteins | sample MGYA00237776_ERZ505498 | MGnify/ENA primary metagenome ERZ505498 (study PRJEB26159, sample SAMN06265151) | marine metagenome | isolation source: Helgoland LTER site | place: Germany:Helgoland, sampling... | reverse complement strand
CCGGCCGTCTTTAGGAATGGCTAATTGAAACTATGCCTAGCTGACCCCACCCCCGGGGTACCCGCCACTTCACAGAAAGGGACTCCTAGTATTGCTATGTATTACTAATGTGGGTGAAAGAAGTCGTTTCTCCTGAACTGTGGGTAATCAATCATTGGGATTCCATTTCGCTGCTTTTTTGCGGTTTTCTGTACGAGTGATAACTTGAAGATTTGCAGGTACGTTGAGACCACAGACCAACTTATGGTGAAGAGGAATTATATGGTCTACTTCGTAGGGCTCACCTAATTTTATTGTTAGGGCCTCTGCTTCTTTGTGAAACTTTAGCAGCTCATTTCGGTCAGCCCATATCGGGGTAGCTCGCATGGTTCGCTCTTCTCGCCTATAGTAATCGAGTAATTTTCTCTTTTTATTTTTGCCATTTTAAAATCATCTTCTAATAAAGATGCTGCTTTATTAAAATCTCCATTAACTAAAGCATCATTGAACGTTTCAATTAAACTTAATCCTGGATGTTCTTTATAAACTGTTCCATTTTTTGACTTCTGAGCTAATAATGAGAAAGAAGAAAAAACGATGAGTAGAAATAGTATGTTTTTCATTTTTTTTTAGTTTTATATTTAAATTCTATCCAAAATATATTAAATCTTGCGCATTCGCAAATCACTATTGACACCATATTAATCATTCTATTATAATACCCACAAGCTTCACACTCAGGATCATCAATGGGGCAACTTCCCCTGAGGTGCGGTGTCTCAGGAGTTTTTTGTGGTTATTTGAAAAAGTATTAAATTGGTTAACACTTTAAGCTGTAAAAACCTTCGATCTTTCAACATTGCATTATGAGAAATTATTTAATGCTACTCTTGTTATTTGCTACTGTTATCGGTATTACTTATTTGCACATGACTGAGGACCCCAAACCGACTGCATCAATGCTAGGTGATTCAGTCATTAAAGCTGAAGTTAAAAAAGAGGTAAAAAAAGAAATAATACCTGAACCCGTCATTGAAGAAGTCATTGAACCTGAAGTTAAGACAGATCCCCCTGAACTGGAATCTGCACCAAAAGCAATTGGAGCGATATCCGAAATAAGTCAGCCATTGGATAAATATTATTTAATTTTGGCTAGTTTTTTAGACAATGACTTGGCATTCGATTATGCTGAAAAATTGATTTTATCGGGGTCAAATGTTATCATCATCCTGGATTTTCATGTCCGATATTTTACGAGGGTAGCTCTCCTCGAATATGAAACCCTTGACAAAGCGAATATTGGACTGGATAAATACAAAGATGAATTCGATGAGCAGTTATGGGTATTAAAATATTGATCCTAAAGTGGTCAAGTCTTCTGTTATACTGAACAATATTTTACTGTTTTTCTAGTTGTACAATAAATATAAATTCAATTTTTTCTACCTCAAGAATGTTTTTATTGAATCATAGGCTAAACAAATTCTGATTTATGACCGTCTTATCCTTATTACTTCAAATAGAAGAAATATTACCCGCTGATGAAGGATCACTTAGCTTATTGGTTTTATTGACCAAAGGGGGCTATATGATGATTCCACTAATTATTCTTTGGATCATTGCTGTATATGTATTCATCGAAAGAATTTTAGTCCTGAAACACGCATCAAAAACTCCCGAAAATTTTCAAAATGATATCAGAGAAAAAGTTCAAGGGGGTGCTATTAACGAGGCTAAATTAGTATGTAGCAAAGTAGATACACCCGTTGCAAGAATGATTGAAAAAGGCATTTCAAGAATAGGGGCTAATATGTCAAATATAGAAGCATCTATTGAAAATATTGGTAAAATTGAACTCAATAAATTAGAGAAAAACTTATCTCTGCTCGCAACAATTGCAGGAGCAGCCCCAATGATTGGTTTTCTAGGTACGGTTACGGGAATGATTCAAGCGTTCATCTCGATTGCGCAGGAAGAAGGTGCGGTAAGTCCAAAATTGTTATCTAGCGGTATTTATGAGGCTATGATCACAACTTCAGTAGGATTATTCGTAGGTATTATTGCTTATCTTGGTTATAACTACCTCGTCACGCGTGTACAAAAGTTAGTCCATAACATGGAGTTTACGTCGATAGATTTCATTGAGTTGCTTCAAGAGCCAAAAAAATGAATATTAATTCAAAATATAAAGTAGATGCGACTTTTAGTATGTCGTCTATGACAGATATCGTTTTTTTGTTATTGATTTTTTTCATGCTGACTTCTTCGTTCATTACCCCCTCAGGACTCCCAGTTAATCTACCTACTTCCAAATCTTCTGCGATTGTCATGCAAAAAGTAAGCGTTACCATTACTAAAGAATTGGGATACTATGTAGATGAACAGCTTATTTCTAAGGATCAACTAGAGGGGATATTGAGAAATTCATTTAATGGAGAAGAAGGTTCGGTAGTGCTACATTGTGATAAAACGGTACCCGTTGAGGACTTGGTTTACGTTGCATCTATTGCCACCATGCTTGAAGCTAAAGTTTCCATTGCTACGAAACCCAACTTGTGAAAAAGGAGTCGAATAGAATTGAAAAAAAAAGTGCCTTAATCACCTTAATATTACAAATTGTATTATTGTGTGGGCTCTTTTTTGCGGTTGCATGGAAAGAGCCTAATCCTCCCATCGCTCAGTACGGTATTGAACTGGGTTTTGAAGTGTTTACAGGTACTGAAGAAGCGAGTCCCAATCAAACAAATGACTCACCAACGGAGAATAGTCAGATTATTCAAGAAGAAACAAGCAATGATGAAATCGGCCTCAATGAAGTAACGGAATCACAGGAAATTTCGGAATCAATTGGTGAGTCACAAGGTGATATCACAGACCAAGAGGTAGAAACAGATCAAATAATAGCATCTTCACAAATAGATGCGTTGACAGATGATGAAACAGTAGTTATTTTAGATGAATCTGAACAAATTATGGAAGATGTGGAATCTACTGATAAAAAAGAAGAGGACATTGAACCGGAAGATAATACGGCTAAAAAAACGTTAAATACGGATGAAGAAGATCTTCAAAATGCATCTTTGGATGATTCTGAATCAGAATTGCAAGGTAAAATGGAGCAAACTGACTCAAAGACAGGATCAAATAATCAAATCAATGAAATCGACGAAAGAGCCTTATATAAGACAAATGCTGGGTCTAAACAAGGAGCGAATGAAGGTCCAGAATTGCAAATCTCAGGATGGGAGTGGGGCGCACAAAAACCAAGGCCTAAGGATACCTCTGATGAAATTGTAGGGAAAGTCATCTGTAACATAAGAGTCGACTCAGATGGTTATATTTCGGCGCAATTGGATAGCTATACGACGCCACCTTCGGTAGCAATTGCCTATAAAAATTCTCTTGATGGTTTGCAGTTGGAAATCAAGGATGACGGAGTGACTTTGGGATCAATGGGTAAAGTTATCTTTATCTTAAAACCGAAGTTAGATTGAAGTATCAAGAATGTCTTGACTTTCTGTATCTGCAATTACCGAGTTATCAACGATCTGGTAGGCGAGCATACAAAGAAAACCTTGATAATACCGTTGCTTTATTAAATGTTTTAGATCACCCGGAGCATAAAATAAAATGTGTTCATATTGCTGGGACGAATGGAAAAGGTACGAGTGCGCATGCGATTGCAGCGGTGCTTCAGGCTAGCGATTATAAAGTTGGCCTGTATACTTCTCCTCATTTAAAATCCTTTCGAGAAAGAATCAAAATTAATGGTCATCAAATTGATCAAAATTCAATTATAGATTTTGTTAAAAAGCATAAAGATATTATTAAGGTTATATCTCCGTCCTTTTTTGAAATGACTGTAGCTATGGCTTTTGATTATTTTGCTAAGCAGAAGGTAGATATTGCTATTGTTGAAACCGGACTAGGTGGAAGATTAGATAGTACTAATGTCATTGATCCTGAAGTAGCTTTAATAACTAATATAGGTTTAGACCACACAGATATTCTTGGAGATACCCTTGAGAAAATTGCGTTAGAAAAAGCGGGCATTATGAAAAAAAATAGACCTGTAATCATTGGCTCCTTTCAAAACAGATTAATCAATCTTTTTAAAGTACAAGCCGCAGAGAAAGGAGCCCTATTGATCCAATTATCAGACCAATACCAGATTACACCAAAGGCCAAGGGTCAATATCATATTTCCAAAAAAGATGAGCTGATCCTCAAGGAAATAACTTTTGATATTAAAGCAAAATATTTTGTAAAAAATATCCCAGGCATCTTAGAAGTTCTTTTACAATTGAAGAAAAAAGGATGGAAAATAAGTCCAGATCAAATGGTAAGCGGCCTAGGTAAAATAACAACTTCAACGGGCTTGAAAGGGAGATTTCAAACCCTTTCGAATGCACCAAAAGTTATTGCGGATGTCAGTCATAATTTAGAAGGAATTACTGAGTTAATAGCCCAAGTAAACCTACTTGAGCCTAAGCAATTACATATCATTTATGGGGCAGCCAAAGATAGGAATATAGATGAGATATTTAATCAGTTCCCAAAGGAAGCGCAGTACTATTTGACTTCGGGAAATAATTCAAGATTGATGGATTTGAAGTCATTGGCTCAAATTGCAGATAAAAATAGTTTAGAGAAACGTGAATTTCTTAATGTGAATTTGGCCTTAACATTTGTTAAATCAATAGCTGATAAAGATGATGTGATTTTAATTACGGGAAGTGCTTTTATCATTGGAGAAATTGACGAGTTGTGACGAGACAAAAAAAAAGACGCTTTGCAGAGAATAAATTGAGGGCTAATTTGGTCGAGTCAGGAAAAGATTTCTATGATGAGATCAAAGGGAAATGGCATTTAAAAGTTTTTACTGATCAGCAACCCATAGTTCTTGAGCTGGGCTGTGGAAAGGGTGAATACACATTGGGACTTGCCCAAGCTTTTCCGAATCGTAATCATATTGGGGTCGATATAAAAGGAGATCGATTATGGGTGGGTTCAGGAATAGCACTTCGAGAAGGTATTCAGAATGCTGCTTTTTTGAGAACTCAAATTCAATTTCTAGAGCATTTTTTTAAGAAAGGAGAGATTGATGAAATATGGATTACTTTTCCAGACCCAAGACCCAAGGAAAAAGATGAAAAAAGAAGATTAATCGCTCCTAGATTCTTGGCCATTTTTCAAAATCTATTAAAACCAGACGGTTGGTTAAGGTTCAAAACAGATAATACTGAACTTTTCAATTATACACTGAAATTGATAAATCAAAATAGAATGAGTATTAAAAACCTAGCCTTTACTCATGACTTATATGATTCTGAATATGTATTTGAACATTATGGAATAAAAACAAAATATGAGCGTAAATTTGCTGCATTGGGTGAAACAATAAAATACCTTAAATTTCAATTTCAATAAACTAAAGATGAAAAATATAATTATCCTTGTTTTTTTGGTCAGCTTGCATCTTTTCATATCTTGTTCAGATAACAACAATATCAATAGCTATTATAATAATCCATGCTACACCAAACTTCCTTATACTGATCAAATGGCGATTGATGTTGCGCTTATAGATGAATATTTGAGCGAGGAGGGTATTATTGCAGAAATAGATGAATCAGGCCTTCGATATGTTATTATTGAAGAAGGAGAGGGATCAAGACCTACTGCAGATAGCAGGGTTAATGTTAAATATAAGGGGACTTTATTGAGTGACAATAGTTTGTTTGATGAGAATACTGAGGGGATTGAATTACCACTATCTTTCGTTATTGCTGGATGGCAAATAGGTGTTCCTCTTATTAAGGAGGGAGGGAAAATAATGTTATATATTCCTTCTAGGCTGGGCTATGGCTGCGACGGTAGTGGTTCAAGTATCCCTAGCAATGCTAATCTTATCTTTGAAGTAGAAATGATAGAAATTATTTAATAATTAATATTTTATTTTAATATAAATTAAAATTATTAAGGACTCTCTAAGTGATTTTTGAAATATTCATTTGATTTTCAAATAGACGACAACCTATCTTTTAAAAAATATCAGATTATATGATTTGATATTTTTATTTTTGGTCTTCTATATACTCCAAAATATCCATGATCTCTCCGTAATCTTTAAATCCAGGTTTCTCTTCGCCGGTAGCCATTATTTCAATTTCTGGCCATGAATCGATTTGGTCTAGATCTAAATTAAATCCATTAATGATTTGTTCACTTTGAGTGTAATGGAGCAGCGGTTTGATCAGTGTCTTATTTTTACCTTTTTGAGATCTGCAAACAACAATTTTATGAGCCATTTGTCCTTCTTTAATCTTATTCTGAAGGGTTTGCTCGTTATCGATTGTATCTAGATTTATTTTTAAATATATTTTCTTCCCTGTTTCGGATAATGGAACCAATAAATCAGGATTACTTGTTTCTATAATGTCTAGATCAACGAGAGGAAGGTAAGTTTGAATAAGTTCAAGCTCCATATCCTCAAATTCTCCTGCAATTTGAGGACCTTGTATCCATTGTGTTATGGCTTTTAATGCATCAATACTTACACCATCCTTGTGATTTGAATTTAGATTGAAACCAATTACGTCTACCATCATTCCTGAACAATAACGTGCATCGCTTAGGTTATTGACACCTCTTATTTTTACAAACTTTTTTGACTTCATTTAATTGCAATTTATTAATAAAATAGTTTTAATAAACTTTTTTTAAGAAATGGGAAGGCTCTTTAGAATAGTTTTTTCTATAAATGTAAAAAAAAATGAATGAGCTAATGATTACCCAAGAGGAAATAGAATATTGCTTTCTCTTGAATTTATTTATTCTTCATTCAACTTAAAAACGAAAAACATAGGGGAGTAGTTCGCTAATTAATGCTTTGTATTTAAAATTAAAAGTCTCAAAATCATTAATTATAATTATCGCAGCTTATTTTTGTATGTAATTTTAAATAGCGTAAACCGAGGCTGTGAACCCGGCAAAAAGCAAATGAGTAAAAAGAGTAGAGTTTTAGTCGCCATGAGTGGTGGAATAGATAGTTCGATTGCAGCGATAATGTTGTACGAACAGGGATATGAGGTTATTGGGATGACCATGAAGACGTGGGATTACAGCACCTCAGGAGGGAGTAAAAAAGAAACCGGTTGTTGTAGCCTTGATTCTATTAATGATGCTAGGAATATCGCCGTCAACTTGGGATTTCCTCATTATATTATTGACATAAGAGAAGAGTTTGGAGATTATGTCATAGATCATTTTACGAGTGAATACTTAGAGGGGAGAACACCTAACCCGTGTGTACTCTGCAATACCCATATAAAATGGGACAGTTTGCTCAGGAGGGCGGATCAACTTGACTGTGAATTTATAGCTACGGGCCATTATGCTAAAATTAGATTAGAAAACGAACGATATGTAGTATCAAGGGGTAAAGATTTACAAAAGGATCAATCCTATGCGCTCTGGGGAATCTCTCAAGAAAGTTTAAGTCGTACTATTTTTCCATTAGGTGATCTTCACAAAACAGATATTAAAGCACTGGCCCTTCAAAAAGGCTTGTTTGAATTGGCATCTAAATCTGAATCATATGAAATCTGCTTTGTTCCCGATAATGATTATCGAGGTTTTTTACGTAGAAGGGTAGCAGGTCTAGAAGAAAGGGTGGCAGGAGGAGCATTCGTCTTGGAAACAGGAGAAGTGGTAGGAAGCCATGAAGGCTATCCTTTTTACACCGTAGGTCAGAGGAAAGGTCTAGGGATTGCCTTAGGATATCCTGTATACGTTACAGAAATTCAAAAAGAGACGAATCGGGTGGTTTTGGGAACTTTTGACGAACTCTCTAGAGATGGGATGTATGTTAAAAATTTAAACCTTCAAAAATATCCTGAAATCCCTTTAGGTAAATTAGATACCATTACAAAAGTGCGATACAATGACTTAGGAAATCCTGCGATCATTGAGCAAATTGGGGATATTATGAAAGTATATTTTGGCAACGGTGTCAATTCTATCGCACCCGGGCAAGCCGCCGTATTTTACGAGGGTGATGACATAATTGGTGGCGGTTGGATCACTAAAAGTTTTAAGCAATTGAGCATGTTAAATAAAACGAATGCTAATGTTTAGAATCAATCTTTTTTAGTATCAAAAAGCTAATTTAGTGTTTGAATATTAATAGTTGAGAACATAAAATTGATCGTGCCTTTTACAAAAGGTGTAATGAAATATATAGAGAGATTTAATAATTATTAAATTAGACCTCTAATTAGAAAGAAAAATGAAAAATCTAAAGGTCATCTATTTGTTGTCACTCTTTTCGATCGGCTTTTATTCAACCAACGCCCAAACCCATCGATATATGGTTTTTCTCTCTGATAAAGCTCATTCAGCCTACTCTTTAGATGAACCAGAAGCATTTTTGAGTACGCGTGCAATTGCTAGAAAAATTCGACATAACGTAGAGATTGATCTGCTAGACCTACCTGTTAGTACTACTTATATTCAAGATTTAGCTTCTTTAGAGGTGGATGTGTTCTTTACCTCCAAATGGATGAATGCCTTAGTCATTCAAACGGATTCAAGTACTTTGCTAGAGGTCGCAGGGAGGTCTTATGTTGATAGTGTAGTTTTCATAGCACCTGGGGCTAGGTTAACCTATGAAAATATAGGTTTCGAATGGCCGGAGATCTTCGAAGAGCCGAACAACCCACTTGAATCTTCTGAGTTACAGCTGGCAATGATGAATGTTCATCAAATGCATGAGGACGGGTATCGAGGTGAGGGCATGCTCATTGCCGTTTTAGATGCAGGCTTTAAAGGAGCCAATTTGTTTGAACCTCTTGAAAACGTATTCAATGAACATCGCTTGATTGCTGCAAAAGATTTTGTAACGAATGGAGGAAATCCGTTCTTATACAGTGGGCATGGCACCTCGGCGTGGTCAACCATAGCAAGTGATTATAAAGATTTTATTGGCACAGCCCCGAAAGCAGAATTCATTTTGTGTGTAACTGAAGACGTTGCTTCTGAATACAGAATCGAAGAGTACAATTGGCTTATAGCTGCCGAATATGCGGATAGTCTCGGGGCAGATATCATTTCGAGTTCATTGGGTTACAGTGGCTTTTCTGATGTGGCGATGGACTATACTTATGAGGATATGGATGGACAAACAGCTATCATCACGAGGGCATCAAATTTGGCCATAAAAAAAGGTCTCTTAGTCATCACGAGTGCCGGCAATGAAGGCAATGATTCATGGAGATATATTACTGCTCCAGCGGACGGCCCAGATAATATCACGGTAGGAAGTGTCAAAAGTGATTACAGCATTTCAGCCTTTAGCTCCCAAGGTCCTACAGTGGATGATCGAATTAAACCTGATCTGGTTGCACTCGGACAAGGCACTACATTATTGACCTCAAACGGGAGTCTTTCGCAAGCTAATGGCACGAGCTTTTCTGCGCCCTTAATTGCCGGTTTTTCAGCAGGAATTTGGCAAGCACATCCTGAATTCACTAATTTAGAAGTTGTTGATCACTTACGTAATTTAGGTACGCGTTTTGAAGATCCTGATAATTATTTTGGTTTTGGCATCCCCATTTATTTGACCGCTGAAGATAGTTTGATTGAGACAGATACCACGATGTTGGCTTTTTCAGAATTTGCTTCAGATGGAATTTCTATTTATCCAAATCCAATTTATGGAAATGCTATTGCTATTAAAATAGATTCAAAAATCGACATTTACCCTCTTGACATCAAATTATTGGACTTAAAAGGAAATAATGTGAGTGAACTGAACGTTTTAACAGCACAATCAGGAGGATTGATATCAATGGATATTTCTATGATTCGTGCGGGTGTTTATATTTTAATATTATCATCTGATAATATTTCAAGAAAGATAAAACTGATTAAGTATTAATTATGTCTGAAATCCTGATTGCACCCTCTATTTTAGCTGCTGACTTTGGTAATCTAGCTGCAGCGACGCATATGATCAATGAAAGTCAAGCTGACTATATTCATATTGATATAATGGATGGTAATTTTGTACCTAATATATCATTTGGATTTCCAGTAACTCAAGCGATTTATAAGCATGCCAAAAAGCCTTTAGACTTTCATTTAATGATCAATAACCCTGATAATTATTTGGAAGACTGTGTAAATAGTGGGGCCAAAATAATTACGGTCCATGCAGAGGTCTGTAACCACCTCAACCGAACCCTCCATCAGATCAAAGAATTAGGCGCACTTGCCGGCGTCGCTTTGAACCCTCATACTTCGGTAGATGTATTAAAAAATGTCATCA
>ENA-OQVM01006729-OQVM01006729.1-marine-metagenome-genome-assembly--contig:-NODE-6729-length-10315-cov-6.917953_pt1 | contig 10315 bp, 8 predicted proteins | sample MGYA00237776_ERZ505498 | MGnify/ENA primary metagenome ERZ505498 (study PRJEB26159, sample SAMN06265151) | marine metagenome | isolation source: Helgoland LTER site | place: Germany:Helgoland, sampling... | reverse complement strand
AATTCATGAGATCAAATTCCAGCTCTCTGAAACAGAGGGCGGCTGGAAGTTAGATCACTGCGCTTAAATGAAGAGCGTGGGGGGATTAATATTGATCAATAGTAACAGTGCTTTTATTCGTTAATAATAAATCCATCCGGCCATTTTCTTGCCATCTTTTTTCAAATTAATTCTGCAATCAATATTAATAGAACAAAAAGGGGGCAGTAGGAATATTGTTTGATCAATAATGCAGTTGGTTAAAGAATATTCCTACTGACCCCACTTGCTATAAACTTCTACAACATAACCTTCCACAACGCAGCGCTGATTCCCTTTTAATTTAAGCGCTTTAATTTCTCAAGCACATCGTGCCACTCATCAGCATCTGCCGATGCTGATTCCTCAGAATAATATTGAAATGATATTGTAATCATATTGTCACGTAAGTTATTAATAACAAACAAAAAAACAAATAAAGCGTAGTTTTTAAAAAAAACAGTAGTGGAACTTTAAGCCTCAATTGTCTCTTATTAAGTAGGGCTATTATCGCTTGAAACGCTACTGAGAAACATATGTCTACAGATAAGCAAAATAAAGATAAATCGTTAGGGCCCACCTACGAACGTTTGCGCACTTCATTAATGCGTTATACCTCTCGTTATTTTAGAAAAACCCACGAAATCGAAGACGTAGTACAAGAGGCATTTGTTAAAGTGCTTGAAGCGCAGGGCGATAGAACTATTCGCTCCATTGACGCCTACCTATTCCGCACCGCCCGCAACATTGCCCTTAACACAATTGGTAAGTGTGACTACAAACTTACTGAAACATTAGGCGACTTAATTTCAGAAACCGATATCGCACCCAGCTCAACCTTAGAAGATCAATACGAATCGCAACAGCAGTTTGAACTGTTCTGCGAGTCGCTAGTCGACTTGCCCGATCGCTGTCAGCAAGCGTTTGTATTGCGGCGAGTGTATGGCTTTAGCCAAGCCGAAATTGCTGAGCGAATGGATATCAGCGTCAATACCGTAGAGATGCATCTTGCAAAAGGGGTTGTAAGGTGTGAACGCTATATGCGTAAACAAACCAATGATCACGAGAGTAAGCTGTTTAGCCATAAACATCAGCACAACACTAAGCGCTAGGTTTAGCGTTAGTTTTTATCTGTAGTTTTTATCTTTAGTTTTATAGCCATGAAGAAATAGGCACCATTTATGACAACGCCAGTGACGGACAAGATTAACCAAGAAGCCATCGAAGACGAGGCAGGCCTATGGCTGGCCAAAATTGACGGACGGCAGCTTGCGCAAGAAGAAGTCCGTGAATTAATTGCGTGGATGCGTCGCAGTGATTTTCATCGCGAGTATTTAATTACGCTTGCACGTCAATGGGATGGCATGGCAGCACTCAACAAACTAGCAACACTTTTTCCATTATCAAACAGCGAAATGGCAACCAGCAAAAATGCTAGCCGTAATAGTCGTAGCGGCAACAGCAACACAGCGAAAACAAAATGGTTACCACTATGGCTGCCAACATTAGGTAAGGCCGGAGCTGGTCAAGCGGTTCTTGCGTTTTCTTTAATGCTTGTTGTTGTAGTGGCTTGGCAGTCACCGTTATCGTTCAACCCCCAGCAAGTGCAGCAAAGCTATACCACTGCCGTGGGTGAAACAGGGCGCTACCTTCTTGCTGATGGTTCAACGCTTACTTTAAATACCAATAGTTTAGTTAATGTAAATTACAGCGACACACAAAGAAAAGTCACACTCATAAAAGGCGAAGCCAATTTTGATGTAGCCAAAGACCCAAGCAAACCGTTTATGGTTTATGCGGGTTCGAGTGTGGTGCAAGCGGTAGGTACTGCATTTAATGTCCGCTATACCGAATTAAAAGAGATTGATGTGGTGGTTACCGAAGGGCGTGTCAGTGTTATTCGTCAATACACCCACTCTCCTGATTTACCGGCATTAGATATTCGTGAGCAAGCGCCCACCTTATTAGATGCAGGGCAAAGTGTTCAATACAGCGAGGTTGCCGAGCTCATAGAGCCGGTGCCTATCGCCAGTGATGCATTAGCTCGCAAGCTAGCTTGGCAACAAGGTTCGTTGGTATTTAAAGGTGAATCATTAACGCAAGCGGTTGCCGAAATATCGCGCTACACCAATAAGCAGTTAATCATAACGGATAGCTCATTAGGTTTATTAGCGGTAGGGGGGCGTTACCGAACCGATGATATTGACAACCTACTTACCTCCTTAGCCGATGTTATGGATATTGATTTGCATTATCTTCCCGGCGACAAAATACAGCTATCTGCCAAAAAAGATAAAAAATAATTAAAAAAAGAGTAATGGAAAAACATGAGTCACTGGTCATCAGAGTATGTGCTAACAAAAAGTGCCAAAGTTATTGGAGCTTTTTGTTGCGCTGGTCGGGGTTTGTCGACGAAGACTAGAGACAAAAGAAATATTCCAAAGCAATGCGTTTGGCTGATGGCAATAAGTATTTTAATCAGTTCAGCGCATGTTATTGCGGATAGCACTCTACACTTCAACATTCCTCGCCAAAATGCAGATGAAGCGCTGCTTCAATTTGGCACGCAAGCTGATATATCGGTGGTTTACGATCATAACTTGATTAAAGATTTACGGACTAATCAGCTGCACGGAGAGTTCACTCTCGAGCAAGGCATAAGAATTTTACTAAAAGATTCTGGCCTTAAAGCCGAATTCAAAAGCAGTTCTCATCTGGTGGTTACTCGAAATTATTGGGGGATAGATCAGATGAACAGTAAAAAGAATTTGTTAGCAGCTACGGTTGCGTTTTTTATGGGGAGTGGTGCTGCTGTTGTTAGCGCGGCAGATCAGAATCAAGTTGAAGAATTAAATCAAAGAGGGATTGATGAGATTATTGTTACGGCGCAAAAGCGTGAACAGCGCTTAATCGACGTCCCCATCAGTATTTCAGTGCTGGGCGAGGATGATTTAAAAGATAGTCATATAAAAGACATGGCCGATTTGGCCTATGTTGTGCCTAACTTAACAATTACGAAACAGGCAGGTGGTATGCAACGTATCTCACTGAGAGGGATCGGTAATGTCGAGGGGACATCTGTTTTGGTTGGGATATATCTTGATGAAACACCGCTTTCGTTACATCCCGCTATACAAGCTGGCTTGCAAACTATTGATCTTGAGCGTGTGGAAGTTCTCAAAGGGCCTCAAGGCACGCTTTATGGTCAGGGTTCTTCTGGCGGCACTATTCGTTTTATCACCAAAAAACCTTCGTTTGAAGGTTTTCATGGTGAACTCGGTGGAACGGCCTATACAACTAAAGATGGATCCGCTAGCCAAGAGATAACCGCTATCGCCAACTTACCCGTTGTCGATGACACCTTAGCCTTTCGAATCGCAGCTACCTATAAAGACATAGGCGGTTGGATTGATCATCCTGATATCAACAAAGAAGATGCGAATGATACAGAGTTATCAAATGTTCGTGTTAAAGGACTCTGGCAGGTATCCGACCCGCTTTCTATTGAAATGACGGCCACCCGATCTAGAGAGAATGCAGGCGCTCTATCTCAAACCAACTTTGGGCCAACTTCAGACAGTAACTATCGCACCGTTGTTCGCAATGGTTTTGACTTACCTAGTACAGACGTCGACCATCAAGCAGATATTTATAATTTGACCCTGAACTATGATTTTGGCTTTGCGACGCTGACCAGTTCGACGTCTGATATGAGTGTTACCAACGATATTTCATCACTATCATTTAATATACTTCAAGATCTAGACATCAATTCAGGTGGGTACAATATTGGAGATGCTAATGAGTTAGACGGGTTTGCGCAGGAAATACGTTTAACAAGTAATGAAAGCGATAATTGGGATTGGACTGTTGGCGCCTTTTACACCGATACAGAGGATCTCCATACCATTGCTAGTGGCGGTTCCAGTACCGATGGGGTTGGGGTTGTGTTTTTCACAAATCTTACAGTGGCTGAATCCTCAGAAACCACTTCGCTTTTCGCCAACGTTGGTTATCATTTTAGTGAGCAGCTTACACTATCTATAGGTACTAGATACTTTGAAGACGAAAGGACATTTAGCATCCCATTGTTTGGTATATCTGAAGCTGACACGTTCGATAATCTAAGTTCAACAGCATCACTGTCCTATGCAGTAGCCGATCAGGCAAATATCTATTTCAGCGTTGCTGAAGGTTATAGAAGTGGTGGTTTCAATTGGTTCAGTTCCATAACATTTGAACCAGAAACTGTAACAACTTACGAACTGGGCGCAAAAGCGGCTTTATTTAATGGCAGGATGACAGCTGAAGGTGCCCTTTATCATAGTGAATACTCTAACTATCAAGGTCTTTCCTTTGATGGTGACTTAACTTCTATTTTTACTTTAAATCCTGGAGAAGCTGAAATACAGGGAATAGAGCTGTCAACACAGATAAGCATTACAGAGGGGCTGACTTTGGGTCTTAGTGGCAACTACACGGATACAGAATTTACAAAAACAAGCCTTACTGTGCCTATTTACAATCAGGGCGATTCAATCACAGGCATCCCCAAATATAGTTACTCACTGAATACACGATATAATTTTAACTGGTCTTCGTCAGTATCCGGGTTTGCTTATATTGAGTACAACAGGCAAGCCGGTGCTTATAACACTGACAGGCGGCGTTCAACCCAAGTCCGTAAGTCGAGTCCTATTGGACAGCTTAATGCAAAGGTGGGTGCAGAATGGGAGGATTTCAATGTCAATTTGTTTGCAAGAAATTTAACAAACGACATGAGAGGAACTATTGCTACTCCCGTCCTTGGTGCTTTAGATTCGCAAAACCGTCCCCGTACGCTAGGTGTTGAGTTTACTTATGCATTTTAATTAGTTAGCTCACATGCTCCTATAAAGAAGATGAAACCCTCTGTTTAGCGACTCACTCTTAAACAGTTGATTGGATGGGTTACGCATGTCTGTACGTGCATGTGTAGCCCATCAACTTAGTTAGTTTTCGTAATCTTCGCATTCCTCAGATTAACAAAGTGACTTCTGCTACAGCTTAACAAGACATACGAATGACTGTGTATGCCCCAAATCTATTACCAACAATATATGAAATATATTCAAAGAAAGTTTGATTTGAGTAGACCAGCATATGAAACATGCAACAGAAAATAGCGCCGCCAAGATCGGTTAGCCATGGGAAAATAAATAATGCTCGATAATATATTAAATCGCTACGAACAAGCACAAACACTGTTACAAGGATGGCTTACGACTAAGGTCGTTAAAAATGATATTGTGCATCCTCATTGGATTGAAGGCAGCCATTGCTTTTGGTATATCAGAACGACTGAAAACGGCAATGAATTCTGTTTGGTTGATGTTGACACCGACAGTAATACGCTTGCGTTTGATCATAAGGCCCTGGCTGATAGCTTAGCACTTGTCACGGGGCAGACCGTTAGCGTCGACAAGCTTCCCATTAAAGAAGTGACAATCACACTGTCGCCAACACAAATTTGTTTCAGGGCATTTGAAAAAAACTGGCAGTTCGATGTCAATACAGCCACATGTAAAGAAACTACCTCTGCGCAAAAACTAGACGCTAATATAACAGCCGCTTTTGGAGATGTTAGTAGATTGGCAGAGGTGTTCGCACAAACACTCGCCTCCCCTAACGGCAAAACAGAAATATTTATACAAGATCATAATATATGGATTCGAAATCGTACGTCAGGCGAAGAATCGGCGTTGACCCAGACAGGAACTTCTGAAGAAAGTTTTGCACGGTCTTCAGCGTTCGATCAGGATCCGAATACTATACAGGCACTGTGGTCACCCGATTCCAAACGGGTATTGACCGTTCAGCTGGATACTAAGGGAATAACAGACCGCAATGTTCTACATTATACCCCTCGAGATGGCAGTCTGTACCCCCAATTGTTGCCTAAGAAAATGGCCTACCCAGGTGATGAGCATATTGATACTTATCGACTAGTGATTATTGATGTGGAGACAGGGCACTTGCAAGCGGTCGATTATTCACAGTTGCCATATATGATGTACACAGATTGGATGCTTGGATTTTTTACTCTAGGATTCGGCTGGTGGTCAACGGATAGTCAGCGCGCTTATTTTATTGATACATCACGGGGTTCAAAAAATGTTCGTCTGGTTGAGCTGGATACAGACACTGGATCAACAAAGATTGTCTTTGAGGAAAAGTCAGCCGCCTTTGTAAGATTACGCCATGAATTCGGTGATTTGCCTCACTTCCTCCCTCTACCCGAAACCAATGAACTTATTTGGTTTTCGGAGCGCTCAGGTTGGGCGCACCTCTATCTCTATGACCTGAATACCGGTCAGCTTAAACACCAAATTACTGGTGATGTGTCTTCTGATAATAAAGAACCAAATAGTGGGCAGTGGTTGATACGAGATCTCTTGCATTTTAATCCAGCAACACGAGAGATTCTTGTACAAACAGCAGGGCGCGATCCTGCTATCAGCCCTTATTATCGTGATATTTGCAAAATTAATATTGACTCCTGTTTACTGACTCCATTGGTAACGGGAAATTTTGACCATGAAGTCGTCAATAAAAATGGTATTCGTATTCCTTTTCTTGATCATTTGGATATTGATAATGATACGGGAATAGGCATAAATGGGATTTCACCGGAGGGTGAGTATATCGTAGTCACGCGCGCTCGTGTTGATACGATTCCAGTCTCGTTTATTATCGACAGACAGGGTAATGAACTGTCCACAGTGGAAACCGCTGATATCTCGGGCCTGCCAGAAGGTTGGCATTGGCCTGAGCCAGTTAAGCTTAAAGCGGCGGACGATCAAACGGATATTTATGGTGTTGTGTTTCGACCACTCAATTTTTCACCGAACGATCGATATCCCATTCTCGAGTATTCTGCACACATGCGAACGTTTTCTGGATTACCCCGAGGCTCGTTTTCCATGGCTGCTTTTTTGGGACTAGGTTTTTACCAACCGGCTGCGTTAGCGGCGTTGGGGTTCATTGTAGTGGTGATTGAGGGGCGGGGTATGCCGCTGCGAAACAAAGCCTTTCAGGATCACCGTTTTGGGGAGCTTGCTGGTAGCAGCGATCTTGATGATCGTATAGCCGGCATCCGTCAGCTTGCTAAACGTTACCCTTATATGGATATAAACCGGGTGGGCATTACGAGTACAGAGATGCCAGGCAATGCGATTTATGGCTTGTTACACCCGTCAGATTTCTACTCTGTGGCCGTCCTTCATTGTTTTAATGACCCTCGTTACAATATGAGTGTTTGGACCGAAGTTGAAGATGGCACTGCCGACGAAGCCGTGATCAACAACAACTCCTATCCAGAGAATTACCTCGAACATTTCAGCGGCAAGCTATTTTTAATACAAGGTATGTTAGCGCCTGGAATGGCAGGTATCTTTCGCCTAGTCGATGCACTGCAAAAATCCAATATTACCTTCGATATGTTAAGCCTACCTAACATGGCGAATCAAATGACGGGTTACACCATCCGCCGGGAGTGGGATTATCTGGTCACTCATTTGCAAGGGGTAGAACCGCCAGAGGATTTTAAACTCACTACCGGTGAGGACCTGTTTTATTTAAACAAACATAATTAGTAACTGCCTCAATTTAACTTTTTAGTTCAGTTTTTTTGTGGCTATAACGAAAATAGCAATAGCGGCAATGAGAGGGATGTTCTGGTAGAGAGCTTTCTAATATTCACTCTTGAGTGTGTGAATAGATTAGGGAGTCATAGAAGTCCTTCGCTTGCGTTATGTAAATTTGGATTTTGTATTTATGACACTCCCGATTGTTAATAAACATTCCTCGGCACTACCCATGTGGCTAAAGATTATAGCCTTCATGATGCCACTAATAGGCGTTTTCTTTGTGTTTGGACCGGTGGTTGCGGTACTTGGCGGCATTTACGCCAAGTATTACGGCTTATCGCTCACCAGTATCGCCACTGTTATCTTAGCTGCGAAACTCTTTGATGCTGTCACTGACCCCCTAATAGGGTATTACTCTGATCGCTGGCGCTTAAAAACCGGTAGCCGCAAGCCGCTAATATTATTCGGTGCCTTGTTGTTAATCCCTTCGGCTTATTACCTCTTTGTGCCGCCCATCGAAGTTAGCGCCTTGTACTTTGCCTTCTGGTATATGGTGTTTTACTTGGCGTTCACCTTATTTATGATTCCTTACTTAGCTTGGGCTCACGAGTTTACCGAAACATCTAAAGACAAAGCTATGGTGTTTAGCGGCATAAATATTGCGGGTCAAATGGGCAGCGCATTGTTTTATGTCTTACCTTTGCTCCCGTTTTTTATCAGCACGGATATTTCACCAGAAGTACTCAAGGTCACCGCCTTTGTAGGCGCGGCACTATTTTTACCGAGTTTGTATCTAGCCTTCAGATTCGTGCCAGATGGAGTGAGGAATGAAGCGCCTGTTACATGTGAAAAAAATCTGCCATCGGCTTTTCACCAGGTATTGCAGGCAGCACAGGAGCTGGTGAATAACCGACCCTTTTTATTGTTCGTATGGATTGCAGTTTTCACAGGCATAGCCATTGGTTTATGGATGGGACTTCTTTTTATTTTTGTGGATGCTTACTTAAACCTAGGAGGGCAATTCGCGAAAATGGCGCTGTGGGCTATGGTCGGTGGCGCATTGGCCATTCCGGTTTGGTACCGCATCGTGGTGCGGTGGGGTAAGCGCCTGCCATGGCTGGTGGGAATGAGCGCATTGCTACTTGTGTTTGTATGCACCGGCCTATTTAGTCCTGAATATTCAGGATACCCCTCTATGTTAGTGCTCTACCTTTCTCTTACTTTTTTTGTGGGCAGTAGTTCAGTAATTGCTGGGCCAATGTTATGCGACATTATTGATTATGGTTGCTACCAGACAGGTCACGAACGTAGTGGCCTCTATTTTTCCATACAGGGCTTAATGCTAAAAATTCAGGTGGCTATCGGCGGTGGTTTGGGTTTGGCCATTATCGGTTGGCTAGGCTTTGATATGAATGCAGTCACCCACAGTGCTGCGAGTATTTTTGGCTTAAAACTAAGTATCTCATGGTTGCCAGCATTGTTGATGATTCCGGCCTTGATCTGCATTTATCGTATTCCTTTAAGTGAGCACCGCATGACCATTATCCGTCGTCGGTTAGCTCGGCGCGTTGATCAGGCTCTGGTTGTGGAGTAAACACTTGTGAAACTGGGGTCTGAAACTAGGGCCAGATAAAAGTTTTCGAAACCGCAGAACAACGGGCGGGGCAGTAAATATGGATCAACGGAAACAGGTGCTTTCAATGTTCGCAATGCTCAGCGGGAATTCGGGGGACAGTGACTTTAACTCCACTTAATTCGGGGGACAGTGACTTTAACTCCACTTGAATTCGGGGGGCAGTGACTTTAACTCCACTTGATCAACTGAGACAGACACATTCAATATGCGCAATGCTCAGCGGCTATTAGTGTAATAAAAAATATTGAATTAACTAAAAAGGAATAAACCATTTTCAAGGAGAAAAACATGAAAGGTAAGTTCACACTAAAACCCTGTCCACACTGTGGTGGCGAAGCCACTTTAGCCAGTCCTGATCAATGGTCTTATCTAAGTTGTATTGTGTTTTGTCCTAGCTGTTTAGCTAAAGGCCCGCAGGGTTATGATTATGCAAAAGCTATTGCGGGTTGGATGTACCGGGAATTCGGGGGACAGTGACTTTAACTCCACTTGATCAACTGAGACAGGCACATTCAATGTTCGCAATGCACGATGGTTGTTAGGGTAATAAAAAATATTCAATTAACTAAAAAGGAATAAACTATTTTCAAGGAGAAAAACATGAAAGGTAAGTTCACACTAAAACCCTGTCCACACTGGGGAGTTCGGGGGACAGTGACTTTAACTTCACTGGATCAACGGAAACGGGCGCTTTCAATGTTCGCAATGCTTGAAACTGGGGTCAGATGAAAGTTTTTACAACCTCATGGGGAATTCGGGGGACAGTGACTTTAACTTCACTGGATCAACGGAAACGCGGAGTTCGGGGGACAGTGACTTTAACTTCACTGGATCAACGGAAACGGGCGCTTTCAATATTCGCAATGCTCGGCGGTTGTTAGGGTAATAAAAAATATTGAATTAACTAAAAAGGAATAAACCATTTTCAAGGAGAAAAACATGAAAGATAAATTCGTACTAAAACCCTGTCCACACTGTGGTGGCGAAGCCACTTTAGCCAGTCCTGATCAATGGTCTTATCTAAGTTGTATTG
>ENA-OQVM01006726-OQVM01006726.1-marine-metagenome-genome-assembly--contig:-NODE-6726-length-10317-cov-6.293262_pt1 | contig 10317 bp, 5 predicted proteins | sample MGYA00237776_ERZ505498 | MGnify/ENA primary metagenome ERZ505498 (study PRJEB26159, sample SAMN06265151) | marine metagenome | isolation source: Helgoland LTER site | place: Germany:Helgoland, sampling... | reverse complement strand
GGAAAATTTGACAAACCAGCCCTGAGAAAACAGTTTGAACAAGAATTTTAAATTTATAATAAAAATACTGTATCTTTTAAAAAAAAAGAGTATAAATATCTAGGTATAGTTTAATCTTATTTACTTATGTCACAAAAAATATTAATTATTGAAGATGAGCCAGATATAAGAAAGACCTTAGAGTACAATATCTCTAGAGAGGGATATCATGTTGTTGGCGCATCATCATTGCTAGAAGCTAAATCTCAGATTGAATCAGACTCCTTCTCTTTAATACTTTTAGATTTAATGCTTCCCGATGGTTCAGGTTTGGATTTATGCAGGGAGATTAAATCGGATAAAGAGAAATCTTCCGTTCCAATAATAATTTTAACAGCTAAAGATGACGAGGTTGATAAGGTTGTCGGTTTTGAGCTTGGTGCTGATGATTATGTTACTAAACCATTTAGTGTAAGAGAGCTCATTCTTAGGATGAAAGCAGTCTTAAAAAGAGGAGAAAAAAAATCAGATAATGTTGAGGTTCAAAGACAATTTGGACAATTATCTATCGACACAGAGTCCCATGAAGTTTTTGTAGATAATAATGAAATAACTCTTACTGCCCTTGAATTTAAATTACTATGTCAACTTGTTGATAGAAGAGGCAGAGTTCAATCTAGAGATCAGTTATTGTCTGATGTTTGGGGTTATAGTGCTGAAGTTACAACAAGAACAGTAGATACACATATTAAGCGTTTAAGAGAAAAGCTTGGCAGTATGGGTAAGTATGTTCAAACTATAAGGGGAGTTGGTTACAAGTTCACAAGAACCCCTGATTAAATATGGGCATTAGATCCCGAATTTTTTTATTAGTATTTATTTCTCTTAGTATAAGTATCACTGTTTCTTACATTATTGCCGAGAGAGATCTCACAAAAACTTTTGAACAACAAATTGTAGAGCAACTTCAAAGACAAGCATCCTTACTTGTAGAATATATTGATGAGGTTGATGAATTACAAGTAAATAATAATGCAGATTCTATTGCCGATAGACTGGGTAAAGCATCAAATTCAAGGGTGACTTTAATATTAAATGACGGCACTGTTATTGGAGATTCATATATAGATCAAATAGCGCTTGCTTCTCTAGAAAATCACAGCGATAGAGAAGAATTTATTCAGGCAATAAATAATGGCTCTGGTTGGTCATCAAGGTATAGCAACTCTGTTCAACAACAACAGCTTTACTTTGCTATTAGAGACAAAAATGAAGTATCACCCAATATTATAAGAATTGCAGTTCCTTATACCTATCTAGATAAAGCTATTCAAAGTTTAGACTTATCAATAATACTAGTTGCCATGGTTGCATTATTGGTTGCAACTATTGCTAGTGGTGTTGCAGCTAACTATACATATACAAGCATTGCAGAACTTGCTAATGCTGCATCAAATCTCGCTGGTGGCTCACTTAAGAAAAGCTCTATTAAAGCATTGCCAACAGATAGAGTTGATGAATTTGGTAATGTAGCCAGAAGTATTTCGCAAATATCAGAAGATTTAAAATCTCAAATTAATTTATTAGCTAAGCAAAGAGATGAGTTTGGATCTGTGCTCGATGATCTTGGTGAAGGAATTATGGTTGCAAACAAGATAGGCCAAATAACCTATTGCAACGAACAGTTTTTACTAATATTGAATAGAAAAAATATTATAGATCTAGATATAAAAGATTTAGATGTTAAATCAATACAAAGTCTCTATAAAAAAACAAAAAGGACTAAATCTGCTGATATAGAGTTTGAGATTGAAAATAAAGATAAGTCTACTAAATGGATTCTAGCTTCAATGAATCAATCAAAAACAAGTAAAGAATTTATATTAGTTATTCATGACATAACCCAACTTAGACAGTTGAGCTCTATGAGAAGAGACTTCATTTCAAATTTATCGCATGAACTAAGAACTCCTGTGAGCGTTATTAGAGCAAATTCAGAAACCTTATTGCAGGGAGCGCTAGATGATAAGAAGCAAGCGAAAGTTTTTTCTAAAGCAATTTTGCATAACTCTGAAAGATTAACCGAAATGGTGACAGACCTTCTAGATCTCTCAAGAATAGATCATGGAGAATTGAAACTTATAATAGAAGAAATTGACATAAAGCATTCTATTGATGTGGTTATTGATTCCCTTAAACATCTTGGTAAAAAGAAAAACGTTTCTATAGAGTGTATATGTCCAAACAAACCTCAACATGTTTTGGCTGATAAAAAAGCACTTGAGAGAATATTAACAAATCTAATTGACAATGCATTTAAGTATAGCGAAGAGAATTCAACTATTACTATCAATACACAAACAAAAATTAAAGATGAAAATATAATCATTTCTGTCGCTGACTCAGGTCGTGGTATATCAGATGAAGATAAGTTATTAATTTTTGATAGATTTTTTAGAACAGCTGAGGCTAGAGCTTCCGAGAAAAAAGGTAGTGGGCTTGGCTTGGCTATTGTTAAAAATCTAGTAAATAGTCTTAACGGTGATGTGGGTGTTAAAAATGCCCCCAACAAAGGTTCTCAGTTTTGGTTTACACTCCCGTTAGGCAAATAAGCACTTAACAAATCTGTAACATTCATATACATTTCGAAACAATAATTTAGCATTTATTTTCAATTTCTCCTCACTAACTTTTCGCAAGCCAAGTTAAATAGATTCATATTTCCTTGGAGGAGAGTAATTTATGTTCACTAAATCATTTAAAAACATTTCATTTATAACAACAATCTTTGTATTAACCGCATGTGGTGGTGGCGGTGACACCTCAATTGCTTCACCTGGTGAGTTAGGTTCACTTGATAACCCAACTGGTGGGGGAGGAACGGGCGGCTCAAGCAGTAACGTTCTTACCGGTTCTTGTCCTGAATCTGAATTTATTACAAATGGATCTCCTGTAGCTGGAAATACTGTTTGTGCTATTGAAGGCCCAATAACAGGCGAGTTAACTTTAACTAACGATGTAATGTATAGAATGTTAAATAAAGTAGATGTTGGTGTAGACATGGGTGGTGATGGTACCAAAGTTGGTGGCGTATCTGGAACTCTAACAATACCTGCTGGTGTTGTTATCATGGGTAAAACGTCCAATGATTACCTAGTTGTTAATAGAGGTTCAAAGTTAATAGCAAATGGAACTAGATCAAAACCTATTAGATTCACTCATAATACTGCTATAGAAGGTACGGTTGGTGAGCTCGAAAGAGGCTTGTGGGGTGGAATAGTTATTTTAGGTAAAGCCCCAATAAATAAATGTTCAAATGATGTAAGAGGAACTGCTGCTTGTGAAAAAGTTGTAGAGGGTTCTGATGCTCTTATGGGCGGAGCCACACCAGACGATAATTCTGGAAAACTCAATTTTGTAAGAGTTGAATATGCTGGTTATGAGATTTTTCCTGGTAATGAATTAAACGGTATTACTTTTGGTGGAGTTGGGTATGGAACAGAGGTAGATTATGTTCAGGTTCATAATAATCAAGACGACTGTGTAGAGTTCTTTGGTGGAACTGTTAATGTTAAACACTTAATTTGTACTAATGCAGGTGATGATAATCTAGATATAGATTGGGGTTATCAAGGAAAAATGCAGTTTGTTGTTGTTAAACAATCATCCGATACAAGCGATCATGTAGTTGAGTCTGATAATACCAATGCAGACGCAGCGGTTGGCTTTTTAACAGAGCCAAGATCAAGACCAATGGTTGCAAACTTTACTTTTCTAGCTCAAGGCGCTGACGAACCATTGAAATATAAAGAAGGTGTTTCTGGTATTTATATTAATGGAATAGTAGTAAATGCTAATTCACAAAATCTTATTGAATCAACAAATTTAGAAACAATTCAAGATGGCGCTTTAACACCTAAACTTCAGCATCATTCTATCTTTATGGATTCTGCTGGTGATACTTCACCTTTTAAAGCTGATACAGATTCTAGTGGAGTAACAGCGGCACAATTAGAAGCTTCCTTAAAAGAAAGAGCTACAGATTTAGTTCTTGGAACAAATACTCTAGTTTCAGGCATGTTCCTTGGTGATGCCGAAGAAGCTGTTGTTTCTGCATTTAATGGTTCAAAAGTTCAAGCTATGTGTGCAGTAGGCCCTCATTCAGCAGGCACCCCAACTGACTTGTGCCCAACATATAGTTCAAAAGAAGGAAGATACATTGTAGATACATGGTTTTCAGCAACTGATTATATTGGTGCATTCTCACCTGGTTCTGATATTGAGAACAACTGGGCATCTGGCTGGACAATAGGTTTATTTACAGCCCCTGAATGCCCTAATGGTACTCTTGAATCCGAAGTGCTTTTAGGTAAAAAAGTATGTAGTCTATCTGGTGAAGTTATAGAAGACATTACACTTGTTGCTGGCAACTATTACAAACTAGATGGAAAAGTAGCCGTTGGTAAAGATATGGGTGCTGATGGAACTAAAACTGGTGGCGTAAGTGCTAAATTATCTATTGAACCAGGCGTTACAATTTTTGGTGAGTCTGGAAATGACTATTTAGTAGTTATGAGAGGTTCAGATATTCATGCAGTTGGCACTTCTTCAGCTCCAATAGTTATGACTGGAAGACAGGATATATTAGGTGAGGCTGATATTGTTAATACTCGTGGTTTGTGGGGCGGATTAGTAATTTTAGGTCAAGCACCTATAAATAAATGCTCATTTTCAACGGCAGGTTCTTCTTCTAGCGCTGGAATAAGAGTTAATCCATGTGAAAAAGAAGTAGAAGGTTCATCTGGCGATACCATGGGTGGTGAGCTACCTAATGACAGTAGCGGATCATTGAAATATGTAAGAGTTCAATATGCAGGATATGAGGTTTTCCCTGGAAATGAACTTAATGGAATTACTTTTGGTGGAGTTGGTAATGGAACTGTTGTTGATTATATCCAAGTTCATAATAATCAAGATGATTGTGTTGAATTTTTTGGTGGCACTGTGGATGTTAAACGTTTAATTTGCACAGGTGCTGGTGACGATAATCTAGATATAGACTGGGGATATCAAGGTAGAATGCAATATGTATTAGTTCAACAATCAAATGGAGTTGGTGATCATGTCGTTGAATCAGATAATACTAATGCTGATGCTGCTGTAGCCTACTTAACAGAACCAAGATCTAATCCAATTGTTTCAAACTTTACTTTCCTAAGTAGCGGTAAGGATGAAATATTTAAATTAAAAGAAGGTGTTTCTGGTCAATACTTTAATGGTGTAGCTGTTGTTAAAGATGGCTCTACTAATTGTATAGAAACAACTTTTGCAGAAACTGCTCAAGATGGAGCTGTTACTCCTCACTTTTCAATGAATTCAGTGGCAATGCAGTGTAATGGTTTTGTTAAAACTGATGGATTAGCAACTGTTGCTTCAATTGAGGCTATTGTAAAAGAGGGTGCTAATAACTTGTATGGAGCAAATTCTGGAAGTGGTTCTTATGTGAACACACTCAGCGGTCCTGTTAATGGATCATCTGAGTCAGCTGCTACAGTGACAACAATTCCGGATAAATATAATGCTGATGGTTTCTTTGATACAACTGATTACATTGGTGCTATCAAGGGTGCTACAGATACTTGGTATAAGAACTGGACACTTTCTGGAACTATAGACGTCCAATAATAAGAGTGATAACAAATAATTTTTATTGGAGAAACAAATGAGAACAACAATAGACCAATTTAATAAAACAAAATATAAAGCAGCTATTAGTTTATTGCTAATAGCTCCTTTTATGATTGGCCAAGAAATTGAAGAAGTTGTAGTAAGCGGTTCATTTATTCCAGATGAAAAAAGAGATACATCTGAAATATCAGCAATCTTAGATTCTTCTGAAATTGAAAGAACCGGTGATGACAACATCGCAGTTGCTTTAACTAGACTTACTGGCCTAAGTTTAGTTAGAGGTAAGTATGTTTACGTTAGAGGCTTGGGTGAAAGATACTCTGCGGCAACCTTGAATGGCTCTAATTTACCCAGTCCAGAGCCATTAAAGAGAGTTGTGCCACTTGATTTATTTCCTACTCAAATAATTAATTCATCGGTGATACAAAAAACTTATTCTGCTGACATGCCTGGAGAGTTTGGTGGAGGTATTATTGAAATAGAGACCAAGCCAGTTCCTTCAGAGAGAATATTAGATTTCTCTTTTTCATCTGGATTTAATGATGCAACAAGTTTGTCTGATGGTTTGTTATATGATGGCGGCAATGATGATGACATCGGATATGACGACGGCACTAGAGATTTTCCTAATATGGTGCAAGAAGCTATTAATAGAAATCAAAAATTAGATAGATCTAATTTTCAAACATACGAATTGGCAAATGCTGGTCGTGAATTTGAGAATTCAAAGTTGTGGGTTATCCAAGAGGGAGAAGTTCCTTTAGATTCATCATTTAATTTTACTTATGGAGATGAGCTTGATATTTCTATTGATGAAATACTTGGAGATTCAAGTGCAACTTTTGGTGTTATGTTTACTGCGGGTATGAGAAGCTCATGGGATACGCAGGATGGTATTCGTCAAACTGGAACACTTCAAGCGCAAGGTGATGGTACTGCCGATGTTATTGTATCAAATGATAAAACATTTTTAAGTACCTCTAACGATGTTACATCCTATGCGATGTCAGTTCTTGGAATTGATACAGATTCTTATGAACTTAAATATACTGGTATGTATATTCACAAGGGAACAAAAAGAGCAAGAACTCTTCAAGGTTACGACTCAAGTGATGCTGGAAATGTTAGAGAAGATTTCACAGAGTTTTTTGAGAGAGAATTGACCAATAATCAAATTAACTATACATATTTATATGATAGTGGAGCAGAGCTAGATTTAAGATTAACTTCTGGAGAAGCATCAAGACATTCACCTTATGAAAGAGTAGTATTTTATGAAGATACTGATGATAGAGGTTTCTGGAGATATGATGTCAATACAGGAAGAAACCAAACTCAGTTTAGTTATGTTAAGGATAAGAATGAGAATATAGGTCTAGACTTAACTTATCCTATCCAAATTTTTGAAACTGATGCTGTTTTAAAGGTTGGCTATGATTTAACTGAAAATAATAGAGACGCTCAAGTTAGAAGTTATAGATTTTTAGCAGAAGGTGGGCCTATACCTCAAGATGGTTTAGATAATAGAATTGATTACATTTTTGAAGATAAAAACTTTGACCCTTCAAGATTAATTCTAATAGAAAATACAGCAGCATCATCCCCAGCTGGTTATCAGGGTGAACTTACCACCGATTCAATTTATTTGATGCTAGATACGTATATAAATGAAAAGTATAGACTTGCTGTTGGTGTGAGATCTGAAAATGGTGAGCAAATGGTAAATACATATGATGTATTTCAGCCCGTAGATTTAGATATAGAAAAGGTTCTTGATGAAGATTATATGCTGCCATCATTCACTCTTACATATTTACCTGAATTCAACGAAAATCTACAATTTAGATTAGGTCTATCTCAAACTATAGCAAGACCAACATTTAGAGAGCTTTCACCAACATTATTTATAGATGTTGATACTGATAGAGTTATTGCAGGTTCATTGTATTTAGAAAATACAGAGCTTGATAATATTGATTTTAGAGCAGAGTACTATTGGAGTACTAATCAATTTATAACCGCTGGATTATTTTATAAAGATATATCTAAGCCTATTGAAGAAGTTGTTAATGAGTCAGGTGATCTTATTGTTACCTCTTATCAAAATGTTCCTGGTGCTGAATTAACCGGTTTTGAGTTAGAGTATGAAAGAGTATTTGAAGACTTATTACCAAACTCATCTTGGGGCAATTCAAAGGAATTTCTTTTAAAAATGAATCTTACTGTTACTGAATCAGAAGTTATATATGGAGCTAATGATACTTATGTAAATAGCCAAGGATCATTAATTAATGCTGCTTCATTATTTGTAAATGGAAGAGACACACGTCTTCAAGGTCAATCAGATGTTATTGGAAATATTCAATTAGGTTGGGATGATTTCCAAAACGGATCTCAAGGTACATTAATTATTAACTATGTGAGTGACAGAGTGCGTGCGAGAGGTATAGATGTTCTTCCGGATGTTATTGAAGAACCTCCACTTCTTGTTGATTTTGTATATTCAAAAGAAATATTCTACGATACTTCAATATTAAAGCTATCTTTAGAGCTTAGAAACCTCTTAGACGAAGAGTATTATGCATCAATGGCTTCTTCAGTTATTTACGATCAATATAAACTAGGTACCTCAGTCTCACTGGGTGTTAAGTTTAGTTTTTAATTGTTAAGTAAAAATATGGGCTACAATAGTAGCCCTATATTTTTATGTTAAATTTTAAAATTATAAAAAAAGTAACATTATCTCTACTGTTTATACCTGCAGTATTTATTATATTTTTAATTATTTCCTCTAATATTGATAAACCAAAAATATTAACAATAGACAATATGAATCTTAATGATTTTAAAACTAGCTCTTCATCACTAAAAGTAGATGAGACCCTTATTGAAGAAAGTAATCAAGTAGAATTTAATTATAAATTAATAGGTGTAAGGTCTGGCAATCAAGACTCTTCTGTAATTGTTAAAAAAGGAAATAAAGAATTTCTTGTTGTACTTGGAGACATTCTTGAAGGCTCATTTGAACTTGTCGAGGTAAACCAAAATGATGCTTTATTCCGTAAAGAGCAAAAAATGTATAGAATTGAGAGACAAAAAGATAAATAGGTAATATGCAAACTTTTAATAAAATTTTACTAGTATTAATGTTTTCCTTCGGAAGCATTCATTCACTTTACTCACAAGATTCTTTTATCCTAAATTATGAAGATGTCGATATTAAAAAAGTAACTCAAGATATAGCTCAATTTTCAAAAAAAACAATTATCCTTGACCCAAGAGTTAAAGGAAGAATAACAATTTATTCTAATGCAAATTTAAATAGAACTCAGGTATGGGATGTATATTTAAGAACAATTCAAGTAAATGGTTTTAGTGCTATTGTAGAAGACAGTTTTGTTAGAGTTGTTCCAGAAAACGAGGCTACAAGAGATAAGAATGCTTCATCAGCATCCTCTGGTGATTATCAGACAGTTGTTTTACCGTTATTTAATAGATCAACTGAAGAGATTCTGCCAATGATTAAGCCAATTACCGGAAGACAATCTCATCTATCTAGTATTCCATCAGTAAACTCCATTTTACTAGTTGACAGAGTAAGTAATGTAGAAAGAATTAGCAATTTAATAAAAGATCTTGATAAAAATAATACTGCTAAAATCTCGATATTAAAGCTTGATAATCTATCATCAATCGAAGCAGTAAGAATATTAGATAAGTTAAAGGCTCAAAACAACCCAACAATTAACAAATTTATTGCTATTCCATTTAGTCCATCTAATTCTGTAATAGTTTCAGCTAATGAATTTGTTACTGCTAATATTAAAGATACACTTAAATCACTAGATGGGGATGTTAAATCAGATGATTCCATTGATGTTATATATTTAAAATATGCAAAATCTGCAGATATAGCTGCAATATTAAACTCTATTTCTGGGGGTTTTATTCCTGATGCTGATGGCGTTAAAACTGTGATCACTCATCATGAAAAAACTAATTCCTTAATTGTTTCATCCGCTGAAGCAAATCTTGGCACAATAAGAAATATTATTTCACAACTAGATATAAGAAGAGCTCAAGTCTTAGTTGAGGCAATTATTGTAGAGCTTTCAGAAACAGCAGCAAAAAATCTTGGAATTGAGACCATTTTCAATGGAACTGATAAAGACAGCGTACCAATTGGTATAACAAGGTTTGGAGGCTCAGGTCCAGATTTACTCTCAATCGTTGGATCTGCAGCTGATAGTACAGACGTAACTTTATCGAATACTGCCTCAGCTTCATTGCTAAATACCCAAGGATTAATTGCTGGTTTTGGTGACCTTACTCCTGGTAAAGATAACCTTGTTGGTATTATTAATGCAATATCCCAAGACTCTAATTCAAATATTCTCTCAACTCCTTCAATTATGGCGATGGATAATGAGCTTGCAACTTCAATCATTGGTCAAGAAATTCCCATCACAACAGGCGAAAGTTTAGGAACAAACAATGCAAACCCATTTAGAACCACATCAAGACAAGAGGTTGGCATTAAGCTTGAAGTAACACCCCAGATAAATGAAGGTAGTTCAGTAGTTCTTCAGATTAAAATTGAGGTTTCAAGTGTTGCAGGAGTTCCTATGAGCGGCATTGATATTATTACTA
>ENA-OQVM01006723-OQVM01006723.1-marine-metagenome-genome-assembly--contig:-NODE-6723-length-10318-cov-12.126257_pt1 | contig 10318 bp, 9 predicted proteins | sample MGYA00237776_ERZ505498 | MGnify/ENA primary metagenome ERZ505498 (study PRJEB26159, sample SAMN06265151) | marine metagenome | isolation source: Helgoland LTER site | place: Germany:Helgoland, sampling... | reverse complement strand
CATGCGGCGGGAAACCTCCCCATGAACCTGCACGATTGGAACGTTGACTTCGCCGCTTGGTTCTCCTACAAATACCTCAATGCCGGCCCGGGTTCAGTTGCCGGAGCGTTCATCCATGAACGGCATCATGCCGGCACGCTACCGCGCCTTGAAGGTTGGTGGACAAACAAACCTGAAACTCGATTTGTGATGAACCCTGTGGTTGACCCCCTGGAGACCGCTGATGCCTGGGCGGTCTCCAATCCGCCAGTCCTCATTATGGCTCCCGCCCTCAGCGCCCTTGAAGTTTTTTCTGATGTTGGCATGCCCGCGATTCATGCTCGTTGCTTACAGCTCACCCACTACATGCGCCAACTCATTTCCGCACTCGACACCCAGAACCGGGTGCACGTGATTACGCCAAGTGACCCCGACCGTCACGGCGCACAACTTTCCATCCGGGTACCAATTGAACCCTTCGCGCTCATTGAACGTATGTACCAAAACTATGGCGTACTCGGTGATGCCCGAAACCCGGACATAATCCGGCTTGCACCGATTCCCATGTACAACACCTTTCATGATGTGTGGCGGGCAATCACCGCATTGTTTCTCGAACTAGATGCGCAATAGCGATCGCTCAGTTGAACCGGCTTCAACGTTTTCATGTGCTGCCGCAATTTCGTCCAATGAAACATACGAAACCGGGGGCATACTTAACCCGCCATCACGTAAAGCCCGATTCACACTTTCGACAGCGGCCCAAAATTTTTCCTTCTGCACATTGAATAGGATCATGAATTCAATAGTGATACAGGAATTCATGAGCGCTCGGCGAGGAAATACCGGGTCTTCACCATCCGCGGCATAGGAGAGGATCTTCATGCCCGGTTGAGAAATCGCCAGATCAAGTTCCAAATTTGCCGTAAGATTAACTTCCACGATCCGAGAGATCCCTTGATCCTTTAGTTGATCCACTGCGCCACCTTCTGTGTAATTTACAACAGTGTTCGCCCCAGCCTCGGTTGCAATTCTCATTTTTTCGTCACTGCTCACCGTTGTACAGACGCGAGCGCCTCCCCACTTCGCTAACTGCACCGCTGCGCGGCCCACGGCACCCGCTCCTCCGCTCACCAAGACTGTTTCGCCAGCAATCGGGGCATCGGCAAACAAACAATAAGCGGCGGTGACCGCCGGGACACCTAAAGTTGCGCCAAGTTCCAATGTCACCGAGTCTGGCAATGGCTGCGCAAAATCATTAATCACAACGCAGTACTGAGCCGCCGTGCCATAACGATTGCCGCTCGCGGCGAGCATTACCCAGACCCGCTCTCCTACCCGGCCAGAATCAACACCCTCACCCACCGATTTGATTATTCCGCTGCCATCATGATGGGGGATCTGGAATTCATCAATTACCCTCGGCACCCTACCGCTGCGCGCCTTAACATCCGTTGGGTTGATCCCCGAAAATGCGAGCTGCACCAGTACCTCGCCAGGGCCTGGTGTTGGCACCGCGCATTCATCGACATTAAGGACCTCACGTGCCGTTCCAAATTGCTCATATCGCGCGGCTCGCATGGTGCTATTTAATCGCAGAGATGGGCATCACGTCTCGCTGCCAGCAAACATTATCGATTCTTGCTAGCCGTAATGAGCTGGTGGAGAAATCCGGTCACCCAATCGAGGGATAGCCCGCGCCACGATCGCGCCGACAAGTGCAGCCGGAACAAGGCTCCACGTCCCCATAAGGAAACCAAGTACCACACCCAAGGAAATTGCGATTGGCCATTTCATGGGAGCCGTTGCAATAACTGCAGCGATGACTCCCACAACTATTGCGGCCGGTACGGACGGGCCACCATCAATAACTAAAGCAATGAGCAGTCCCGAAGCTGCACCCACAAACATTGCCGGGAAAAACGGACCACCACGGAAACCTGCGCCAAGGGACACTGCGTATGCAATTGTTTTCAAGGCAATGATGGCGGCAACTGTCGAGGCTGATGTGAGAGTCGGAAGATCAGTAATCAAATCCTCGCCAGATGTAGTGATATAGATAATCGATTGACCGGTCCAGGCTTGCATGAGTAGTGCCGCAGCAGCAATGATCAGAGCCGCGCCTACCAAGATAGGTAACTGGGGGCCAGCATGTGAAGCTCGAGCGATTAAAGCGGCGACAAGTCGGGAAATTGTGACCGCCAGTGTTGCTATGAGCGCCACCAGAACCGCCCACCCGAGTTGATCGACTTCGATTGCGGTGGGGGTGCTGCCCAACTTCATGCTCCCGCTCATGATGGGTTCAACAAAGAGGGCAAGAATCCCGCCCAGCGCTCCCACACCGACTACTTTTGTCACCATCTTTGATTCGGTGATTCGCATCCACTTCGCTGCGATTCCACCAATCACTGAACCCGTCGCCACCAAAGCGACCTCCGGTCCAAGTACCACACCACCCCACAGCGACGCAAAAATTGCCAGGATCGCTCCGAGATACTCCTTGGGCGTTAGGCCGCTGACCTTGATCCCACCCATGGGGGAGTGGCCACTGTCCCCGACAAACCGACGCACTAAATAGACAAGCACCGCGGCAATTAACAAGACCCCAATCACGTACCACGCTGGGGTCTGCGCCCACGTGCCCGGAATGGTTTCCCACACGAATCCGATTCCGACATTTACCAACTCAAGAACTGCATAACCCACTACTAGACTGACAACCCCGGCAATGAGCATTGCGGGAAGTGGACGTTGCCGTGTCACAGAAGCTGGTCTACTCGCAGTCACCTCCTTAGCCAACCATGCAGCACTGCGATTCGTGTAAGCACCACGCGCAAGCATGGGGCCAAAAGCGAGGGAGCGGGAACCAACCGAAACAGTGAGAGACGAAATTCTTGACCAGGTTCAGTCAGGCCGGTGGGAAGGAGTATCCAACAAAAAAAGCAACGGGATGGCGGAGAGTTATGGCTAAACGTAAGGGGATAAAACCAATACGGTACGTTGAGGCCGCTCCACGCCCCCTTAACTCAGCTGGCCAGAGTGCCTCACTTGTAATGAGGAAGTCTGCGGTTCGAATCCGCAAGGGGGCCCATACGTTAACCCTCCACTTCGTTGGGGGGTTGTGCCCAGAATCATAATTGGGGTATTCAGCGGAAAAGGTTGAGCCCGGTCAGAAAAATCACATGCCTTTGACAACATCGCGCTGGTGTGTCGTTAGCTTCTCGCCCGGAACATGTCGTGCAACACGATTGATGCTGCAACTGAGGCATTAAGGGACTCATTGCCCTTAGCCATAGGAATATTGACCAACCAATCGCAGTTTTCTTTGACCAGTCGAGATAGGCCAGCGCCTTCAGCCCCAATCACAATCACGACAGGGTCCCGCCAAATGTCAGCCCTGATTTCCTGCAGGGGCGTTGATCCTTCGGCTGCAAGTCCGATCACGATGAAGCCCGATTTTTGTAGTGCGATGAGCGAGCGGCTCAAATTTGTCACCTGTGCGACCTTAATTCTTGTCAACGCACCAGCTGATGACTTCCATGCAGTCGCGGTTACTCCCACACTGCGTCGCTCAGGAAGAAGAATTGCCTCGGCACCAAAAGCGGCAGCGGATCTGGATATCGCTCCCAGGTTGCGCGGGTCAGTTAATCCATCACACGCAATGATGCAGCGAGTGGTTTCAATTGATTTGAGGTCTGCATATTTGTAGTCGGGAACTGTAAGAACTAGACCCTGATGTACGCCGCCTTCAGTCATGCGATCAAGTTCAGGGCGAGGAACCTCCATCAATGGGATGCCCGCGGCCAATGCAGTTTTCAGTGCTTCGCGAAAGCGGTCATCCGTATCTGCTTTCGACTGAACATACAGTGCATTCGCTGGCACTTTTGCTCTCAAAGCTTCCACGACCGAGTTGCGTCCCATCAGGAGTCCAGCGACCCGAGCTTTTGTGCGTTCCACCCTGCGGCCGCCGGTGCCCGCAGGCGAGGTTGCTGCCCGCCGTTCGGCGGCTTTCTTTTGCTTGGCTTTGGGGTGATGCGGGCGATCAACCGCTTTAGGAGTTGGTCCACGACCGTCCAATTTGTCTTTGCGGTTACCGCCGGACCCAGTGCTCGCACCCTTTTTGGAACCAGGGTTTCGCATAGCACCACGTCGCTGGGAGTTACCTGCCATTAGCGTGATTCCTTAGATTGTGGGGAGCGAATACTAAATCGCACACCTTCTTTTGTATCTTCCAGTGCGATCCCGATTCGATCAAGTTCATTACGAATTGCATCTGCTGCTTCAAAATCTTTCCGTGAGCGCGCGTCTGCTCTTTGGTCTATTGCCACCTGAACAAGTTGTCCAATGATGTCCTGACTACTGGACTGCTCTTGTTCCCATTGCGCATCAAGTGGGTTCATGCCAAGCACATCGAGCATGCTGACCACCGAGACCAGAGCAGCACGAACCGCTTTGGTGTCGTCCTCCGCAAGCTTAGAGTTCGCGGCCCTCACAACTTCATGGATAACAGCAATGGCGTTGGGGACCCCAAAATCATTGTTCATTTCCGCATCAAACTTCTCGGCGCGGGAATCACCATCAATTTCAACCGTCGATATTTTCAAGACTTCCATTGCACGAGTAATGAATCCACTCATGCGCTCAAAACCGATCCCGGCTTCATGAACCGCTGCGTCCGAAAATTCCAACATAGAACGGTAATGCGAGCCAGCCAAGTAGTAGCGCAAATGAATCGGTGGGATTCTTTTCAATACTTCACTCACTAGCAGCGAGTTGCCCAGTGACTTACTCATTTTTTCACCGGCGGTAGTCACCCAAGCGTTATGCATCCAATACTGCGCAAATGAATCACCAGCGGCTCGGGATTGAGCAATTTCATTTTCATGATGCGGAAAGATCAAATCAATCCCCCCTCCATGAATATCAAATGATTCACCCAAATATTTACGGGCCATTGCCGAGCATTCAATATGCCAACCAGGCCGGCCCGGGCCCCAAGGCGTATCCCAATGAGGTTCATCGGGTTTTGCTGCTTTCCACATGGCGAAATCACGCGGATCACGCTTTCCCTGCGCGACAGCGTCACTGGCCGCCAACATGTCATCAATCTTTTGACCACTCAAAGATCCATAGGAAGCATCCGAGCGGACATCAAAGTAAACGTCACCGGCCTGCGCATATCCGTGATCCGCATCAATAATTTCTTGCATCATCTCGATCATTTCAGGGATGTGGCCGGTAGCTCTTGGTTCCGCCGTTGGAGCCAGACAACCGAGTGCGGCATAAGCTTGTGTGAAAGCTCGCTCGTTCTTAAAAGCAACTACCCAATAGGGGACATCATCGTGGCCGGCATTGTGGATTATTTTGTCGTCAATATCGGTAACATTTCGAACAAAGGTCACGTCGTACCCCTGTGCACTTAACCAGCGACGCGCCACATCGAACGCCACTCCGCTACGAATATGTCCGACATGCGGTGGGGCCTGCACGGTCGCCCCGCATAGATAAAGACCCACTTTGCCGCTCTCCCGGGGAATGAACTGCCGCAACGAACGCGTCGATGTGTCATAAATCTGTAAAGTCACGTTGCGAACATTACTAGTGAGATCACAGTGTGCCTGCGTTGCTTTAGCGTCCGACCACACTGGCGATGGCAATTGCGGCAATTCCCTCACCACGCCCAGTTAGTCCGAGCCCATCTGAAGTGGTCCCAGAGACTCGGACGGGTGCACCAATCGCAGCCGAAAGGACATCTTGCGCTTCTTGGCGCCGGGTGGCTATTTTCGGTGAGTTACCAATTACCTGCACGGACGAGTTAATAATCTCGAATTTATGTGACTTGACCAGCTGTCCTACGTGGGACAGCAAACTCACTCCGGAAGCATCGGCCCAAGCCGAGTCACCCGTTCCAAATACTGCACCCAGATCACCAAGGCCTACTGCTGAAAGTAGTGCGTCACAGATTGCATGGGCCGCGACATCAGCATCTGAGTGCCCCTCAAGACCCACTTCACCTGGCCACAACAAACCCGCTATCCACAACGGACGCTCAGCCGCGAAAGCGTGCACATCGGTTCCAATTCCCACCAAAGGGTGATTAGGTAATGACACCACTGGCCCTTCTTTTCGCAATAATGGCCTCAGCAATTGCCAGATCAAATGGTCGAGTGATTTTCATTGCTTCCACGTGACCTTCAATTACCTTTACCGGGACGCCCATCTCTTCAATTAAACCCGCGTCGTCCGTAAAGATTCCTTGTGATTCATCAAGCTCGGCGTGTGCACGCTGCAAAAGCTCTCGGTCAAATCCTTGGGGTGTTTGGATCGCACGCAATGGGTCGCGATCTATCGTTGCCAGAACATCTCCGTGCTCATTAACTTCCTTGATGGTGTCAGTGACACAAAGTCCGGGCACAACTGCTGGATTCCCCGCACGAACTGAACCTACGACGGCACTTATCAATTCAATTGGGACAAGTGGTCGAGCGGCATCATGAACAAGGACAACATCAACATCAGTCGGCAAGGCGATGAGTGCGCGAGCAACAGATTCTTGTCGGGTGTCACCACCGGCAACAACACTGACTTTGTCTGAAAAACTTTGTTGGGATAACAGGGCCGTCACCGATTCCACATCGCTTTGCGGAGCAGCGACAACAACGAGGTCAATACTTCGAGCAGATGCCAAGGCACTCACCGCATAAATAAGGATGGGGACACCGGCGATCTCGCGCAATGCCTTTGGCTCTCCCGGGCCTAATCGCTCGCCACGACCAGCTGCCGGGACCAGTGCCGCGGTGCGATTCACTTTCCCAACTTTCTTAGGAAGCTAAGACCTCATCGAGTATTTCTTCAGCCTTGATCTCGTCGGTTTTTTCGGCAAGGGCAAGTTCGCTCACTAATATTTGGCGCGCCTTGGCAAGCATTCGCTTTTCACCCGCTGAGAGCCCACGATCTTGTTCACGGCGCCACAGGTCGCGAACGACTTCCGCAACCTTGATCACGTCGCCCGAGGAAAGCTTTTCCAAGTTCGCCTTGTAACGGCGGCTCCAGTTGGTGGGTTCTTCCGTGTAGGGCTGGCGCAGAACGCCGAATACTCGTTCCAGTCCTTCCGCATCGACAACGTCTCGAACCCCCACCAGATCAACGTTTTCCGAAGGCACGCGGACGGTTAAATCCCCTTGCGCAACCCGCAGGACCAGATATTCCCGGTCTTCGCCCTTGATCTTTCGCATCTCAACCGCCTCAATGAGTGCGGCCCCGTGATGGGGGTAGACAACTGTTTCTCCGACCTTAAAAGCCATATGGATGAGCCCCTTTCGCAGACCCGACTTTACCACGGCGCTCCTCGCTAAGATTCGGCAGTGAGTAACGACTGTCATCCCACGAGGGAATCCCTAGCGCGCATGGAGGGCGCCAACGCGATCCTTGTATCCTGCACCTGTGATGAGTCCTACCCCAATCCTTCGCCCCACCCGTCGCCGACACGTTGCCCTGGCCGCAGCCGCCTTGTCCCTTGTGAGCCTGGGGCTCACCGGTTGCTATAACGGCCAAGAAGCGACAACCAACGTTCAAGCGACCCAACCTTCGGGCAATGGAAATGTTCTGAAAGCTGGCCAAATTGTGGTCGATAACGCCACTGCAGTCCAAGATGAGGCTGGAAATGCAACCGTACTGATGCGAATCACAAATCAAGGCGATAAGGCTGATACATTGATCGCCGCAGTTCTCGCCAATGTCCCCGCAACCATCACCCCTAATTCAATTGACATCGGGCCCGGTCAATCGATCTCATTCGCTTGGGAATCGACTAATTACGTAAGTGTGGATGGGCTCAATGCGCCCATGAGTTCCTATGTCCAATTTGGCCTTCAATTCTTAAATGCTGGGATAACTAGCACCAACATCATGATCGTGCCCCCAGTGGGAATGTATGCGGGAATTACACAAAACTAAACGCTCAAATTACACGTAGCTCGCGACAATCAGAGTGAGAATTGGTGCCACTATGAGTGCCGGCAATAAATCACCCACGGACACGGACTTTATCCGCAAAACGCGAAGCGCCACCCCGATGAGCAGCACACCACCGGTTGCCGTGATCGACGCGATCATCGCGCTCGACAGGAAGGGGCCAGCGAACACCGCGACGATTGTGAAAAATCCTTGAACAACTCCCACTGAAATGGCGGACGCAATCACACCCCAACCCATCGATGCGGCAAATGCGATTGAGGCGAAACCATCAAGGGACGCTTTTAAGGCTAGCTGATCAATTCCTGTTCCTAATCCTCCTCTAAAAGTTCTAATATCAAATAATCCATTGGTGAAGTTATCTTGATTAAAATAACTATCTAAATCATAAATATCTGAAATGATGGGTTGTACAGCAGCACTTCCACCACTGTTGTTTATTCTAAAATTAAATTGAGTAGCTTCAAAGTCTACACTTTTATACCTTCCGCTGTATCCTAGAGTTAATTTCCCTAAATAATCATCATCATCATTCTTTTTGAATTTATACCTTGCGGAAAAATTAGCTGCTAACTCTTCTTCTTCTATATCAAGAAATAATTTATGGTTGTCTGAATCATTTAATGTTTCTTTAAATGACTTCGGTCCTTCAGGGATATTCCAATCGTCTGGTGTTAATAAATATTGTCTTCTATTAGGCGTTGAACTTTTAACATAATTATATGCTCCTCCCCAGTTTATATCTATTTTTTGAGCTAGTTTGTGAGTACCTAATAATTGATGTACAAAAAGTTCTGTTCTATCAAAAACAGCTCTTTGTAAAAAGGCTCCTCCTTCTGGAGCGTAATCAAAAACATCGTGAATCCCTGAATACTCTTCTTGCTTTTGACTTGAAGTATTTATCATTAAGGCATTGTACTTTATCTCATGGGCTTTATGCTTTAATCTAAGATTACCCATAGCGGTAGTATTGGTTTCGTATGCATATCTTAGAAAATCATAATCTCTCCTTGCTACTCCAGATGTATTAACACTTCCGCGAGAAATTCCTTCATTAAATTTAAATCCACTATCAAATGATGCCACACCAAATACACTTAATTTAGTCTCTTCACCTAATTCATATGAATCTCCTAATTTAATTGATACACTTTTATTGATAGGAGCATTAGACTCAGCCCTATTCCAACTGGTGTTAAAATTATAGTTATTTAAAGGGAAAGAAGGAATTCCAATATCATAGAACCCTGAAGTGTTTGGTCCATCATTTAAATAAAATGTATCTTGAGAATTTGCTTCTGAATTTATACCGGAACCAATTGCTATTTCAAAAAACCCTTTTCCTGTATATTTTTTTGATGAAATGTCTACGTTCGCACCACTAAAATCTCCAAAGTTTTTTGGATTAAACGTTTTATCTATAGAAATAAACTCAATGATATCTGTTGAAAAAATATTTAAATCAATATTTTTATTTGAAGGATTGTTTGAGGGAAGTGGCAATCCATTTAACGTGGTAACATTATATCGATCTCCAAGGCCTCTAACAAAAATAGCTCCAGATCCCTGTTGCTTACTGATTCCTGTAGTTTTAGTTAAGGCGGTGGCTACATTACTAACCCCTTTTTTACTTAACTCTTCTACTCCAATTTTTTGATCTATTGTAACCGCCTTTTGTTGGGCCATTAATAAAGCACTTTCTTTTTGTTTACTTGTGCTTACTTTTAGTTTGACCTCATCAAGAGCAACTCCTTCAGCAGCTTCTAATATTTTATTAATTATGACTGTTTCTCCTACCTTAACCGATACTGGAACCTCTAATGTCTTGTATCCTAAAAAGTCGAATACTAAAATATAGTCTCCAGAATCAACGGATAAAAAGAAATTCCCATCTAAATCTGTTTCTGAACCAATAGTAGTCCCTTTAAGAAAAACACTAGCAAAGGAAAGGGGTTCGTTATCCATTTCCTTGTCCAATAATTGACCTTTAATTACACCTTTATCTTGTGCAACCATCATTTGAAAAATGAATAATGTAAAAACAATTAATAATTTTTTCATTGAATATTATTTAATATTAATTTTATGCAAAATTGGTGCAGTTTTGTAAAGTAAAGGTTAGGGGTATATTACTCTTAGGTTATAGCAATGTTAATTGAATGTTACTGGGTTAAAAGATTGTTAAGCAACAGATTTTAAGTTTAGATTCGCTATTTTTGAATAAACATTTTCAATAAAAAAAAATGAACAACAGTGATATTAAAATTCTTTTGGTTGATGATGAACCTGATATTTTAGAAATTGTAGGATACAATTTAAAAAATGAGGGATATTCAGTTTATACGGCTTGTAATGGTATTGAGGC
>ENA-OQVM01006722-OQVM01006722.1-marine-metagenome-genome-assembly--contig:-NODE-6722-length-10318-cov-37.809296_pt1 | contig 10318 bp, 12 predicted proteins | sample MGYA00237776_ERZ505498 | MGnify/ENA primary metagenome ERZ505498 (study PRJEB26159, sample SAMN06265151) | marine metagenome | isolation source: Helgoland LTER site | place: Germany:Helgoland, sampling... | reverse complement strand
AAAAGTGATATTTTATAAGTTAGGATTCTGCTACCATTCTGCTACTTAAACTCCCAGTCTGTTGCGCTGTATGCTAGAAATTTCGCCGCACACTTTTCTACCTCTCCATATATTAGACGCCATAAAGTCGCTAGCATTTGTGTATTTGTGATTAACCGTAATCGTGTAGCTATTTGTAATCCAACTCAAAAAATTTGGATAATAGAATGCCATATCCGCATCATTCCACCTTAATCCGTTACCGCCCTTTGCCCACGGTAAAATTCCGTAATTCAACCAAACACCTTCGTTTGTAACAGATACTTTGTAGCTGCGCAGAACAGCAAACCTATAAATAAAAATGACGCCAAAGAAACAATAAGCATACAGAGAATATTCTTTTATCCAGCTAAAATCAGGTTCTACAGATAATGTGGTATCAATAAAATAAATCACTCCAAAAATTATAGCGTATCTAATAATCAATCCAACATAAGATACCCATGACTTTCTTCCAATTACTTTATAACCCACAAATCCCATTGAACCATGTTCATTTGTATCAAAATCAACCACATTCATCTCCTATCGATACCTTAAGAATCGAAACCTTATCAATTTGATACACCAGTAGAATAGGCAATTCTATACAAATGCGTTAACTGCGCTTTGGGAACGTAAACTGCGTTACAGCGTTTTGTATGTAGTCTTCTGCTGCGTCCAAGTGTCTGCGTACACTTTGACTACAACGCCTACTGTAAACACGCTTACAACGTTGCTGTAATGCCTTGTCGTTCCTGTCAGCATTCAACAAGTCAACGCTAACAGTGTAACCATCGCTGTTATCGCTTTCCATTCTGTAAGTGTACTGTGTATTAATCAGCAAGTTACACCCTTCTGCTACTTCAACGTGCGTAGCGTCTTTGTGCTGTTGTACGTAGTCATAAACCTTCAATGTCTTGTACAAAGTGTTGTTACTAACCTTTGCCCAAACCTTGTAACGTGCCCTACTCTTATTGCGTGCCTGCTTAACTCTCTGTTCATAGTCATTAAGCATTCTTCTAAAGTTTTTAACTAAATGCTGCGTTCTAACTTCCAAAGGTATTTTGACTATTAAAGTGTCTTCAACATCATCAAAGTCAGCATCATCACTAACTTCCATTTTACGTGCTATTTGCTCAGCAAATAAGTATTCGCCACGTGTTTCGTAGTCGTTTACTTTCTCCGTCCACCAAGTCCAAAAGTCTGCTGTCTCATAAGCAAATACGTCACCAAAGTCGTTATAAAGCGCAGCAAGTTTTCCTTTACCTTTTTGCTTACAGCAACGTTTGTAAGCATCACTTCTGCGCAAGTATTCCCACCACCAGTAATACACACTGTTTTGCCACGCTTCTGCGCCACTAAACGCAACATTCAAACGTCTATGTCTTTTACTTGCTAATGTGCCGTCTTTAAGTTTTCTGCCAAAAACTGGATATGCGTGTACAAAAAAACGTTTGCCATATTTGTAACGCTTTTCATCTACGTATTCATCATCTGCCATAGCGTACCGTTTACGTGTTGCTGTTTGTTACATACAGCATACGCACAAACGTAACATCTGCCACCACAATAAATCAAAATGCTAAATATTTAATAATAGCAGTGTGCGTGTAAAAAAGTTGCGTAGCAGTTTTCAGTACCCAAGTACTTACAGTTTCAACCCACCACTTTTGCCACCCCACACTTACAAAAACAGAAAGTTAAAAAATGTCTAACCAACAAAATACACAAATACAAAAAGCATTAAACTATGTGCGCACAGTTTCGTTAAAGCAAAGTAAACAAGAGCAACAACAAACATTAATACTTTTGCTTTCTGCTGTGTCTTCACACATACGCATAATGCTCAACCCACCCAAACCAACATCAAAAAAAACTAAAAAGTCTGAAGTACGCAAGCCTGCGAGATTACCACTGCCAAGTGCCAATGCGCCAAAGCCGCAAAATCCAAATCCGCAACCTCAACAGCCACAAGTTAATACACAACAAGATTTAGCAGCAAAACGTGCTGCTTTAGCACCAATATCACCAAGTTCTACCATACCTTAACCTGCCAACATCGTACGTTTTTCCGTCATTTTGTTATAGTTTTAGCGTTTTGTAGTTACTTAAAAGTCAACAACATCGCAGTCTCTGCCAGTATAGTTAAAATACTCTAAAGCATAACTATCGCTGGTACACTGTGCACACGTACAGCAGCACCACTGCTTTCCAACACGTTCTCAACAGCCTTCAATACCATTTCTCGTACACGCATTGTTGCCATATTATGCTTTACGCTTCGCTTTGCTATTTCCAAAGCAACCTTATCTAATAAATCACTGTATTCTTTTGCTACAGTTTTTAGTATTTGATGGTTACCATTACGCATAATTTGCTCTTGCTGTTCCAACTTATTCATCAAGTTAATCAATGCTGCGTTACTTGCTTCAATATTACGTGCTTTCAAACTCGTATAATAACTTCTGCTTTGTCCTAACCAATCAGTACTAAACTTATCTGTACCAATATGTGCTCTTTTAATTACCTGTTCGTAAATGTCTTGTATAAATGTCATTAACTTCACCTTGTAATACATTTTTATGTAATATTATTTAGTATAATAAAGTTATTATCACTAAAGTTTTAGCAGTAAGTGATATTTTATATTTTAAGATTATTTTAAGCATTACTGTACAATGTGCTTACTTTCATAAGCACTTAAAAGCGTAACCAAATACGCAATACTACAATGTCACATAATGTCTTCGCAGCAGTGTCTTATCGTCAAAATAAACGTCATACTGCTACGCTATCACCCAAATATGTTTCATTAATCATCCAACTCTTTTCTGCGCCAAGTTTGTTAACTTCTTTTGCGCAATACAAACTAACGTCTTTCAAATCGTCAGCAGTTGTTTCAACTACAGTAAACTCACTACGTTCAGTATCAATCCAACCTGCTGTATCTAAACTATTACAAACTGCTTTTGCTCTATCAGCATATTCTTGTGCTGCTACATCACCAGTAAACGCAACATAGTGATAATGTACGTTAACGCCTGTCTTACCCATATGCTTAAACACAAGTCGTTTAGTACCTTCTTTACGTTGCTGTATCTTTCGTTCGCTAAACCAACCTTTGTCTGTCTTTTTCAAAAAAGCATTCAACAATCGTTGTGCTTCAAACTCGCTAATGTCAGTTTTAGCACCTTCAGCATTGTACTTGTGTCTAAACTTTAGCGTAACAAACACAGCATTTTGCTCACTTGTAATCTGCTGTTTAATCCACTCATCTAAATCAATACGCTCATTATTATTTTCCCACTTTTGCTGTGCTATTTGCTTGCGCAAGTTTTCACTTAACAACTCAAGTTCTGTTTTCTTAAAACTCTTTCTATCGTCGTTTAAGTAAGTTTGTTCGTACTGTTCTTTTGTGTCATCACAATCAATATATCTTACTTCATTTTTCATTTTTACCTCACTACGTATTTAGCAAACACACTTAAAAAACACGCTTAAATCCTTGTTATTATTATGTTTTTGTAACAAAAAGTTACTTTGTGTTTTGCTAATAAAGTTCAAGTAGCAAAGCATAACCTGGTATACTTTGCTGCTTGCTGTTCAGTGTATAGTCACCAGTGTGCTATACCCCATTGCCGTTTATTTTTACGTGTAACTATTAACTTGCGTCCACAGTTACACTTACGTCTGCTACCACGTATTTCACAACGCATACGCACACCCTTGTCGTCGTTTACAGCGTACCAGTTTGTAAATGCTTTAGTGTCTACAAACTTCATTGTGCTGCCCCCAACTCAATGCCGCAGTTTGCGTACAAGTATTCAATGTACGCCCAGTTGCCCTTGCTCCCATCTTCAATGTTATCCCAAAACCAACTGCTGTCTGTGTAAGTTCCAAAGCAATATTTGTGCTTTAGTTCATAAGTCAGTCCTGTACTGTTTAACTTGTGCTTGTCACATTCAGTAAAGTTCCACTTGCCGTTGCCAAGTTCTGTTAAATCATTATTGCCCGTTACACGTTCATATACATCCCAATCGCAACACGTGCTAACAATCGCTAACCATTCTTTTTCATTAATAAAACGCTTTGCCTTAAACTTTTCAGCAATCTTCTTAAACAACTTGTTCGTTATAAACTTGCGCAAATCTGTGTCTGTTTCGTCAACTTCAATCTCAAAGTTAAAGTGCGCTTGCGTTTCATCGTCGTACATTTTGTCAAAAGTCAAAATCACGTCACAGTTCATTTTGTTTTTCATTATCGTAGTCATTATCTTTCCTTTCTTGTTAACGTCTACAACACCAAAATACACCATAGTGTTACGTTTATCTGTTAAACATGATCGGTATTACCTATATGCGTAACAAATTTTCAGTTACATAAGGATAATGCTAAAGCAGCGGCATATAAAAATTGCGACCGAACAAATGCACCACAGTATTTAAACTTTAGCTTTTATTCATCGCTGACAGCCAATGAATAGCTTCACTTACGGCAGCCATAACAAAAGCATCTAAAGGGATTTTTCCATAAATTCAGGCTTGTACACAAAATTGTGCACATAAAATATTTCCATACGTAAAATACTGATATATATTTAATATTATCGATGCGACATTATTGCAAATCCGTGTACACCGGTTCGATTCCGGTACCCGCCTCCAATAAAATCAAGCACTTAGCCGCTTTTTTCCTCACAATTATCTCATACACAGTCGATACACAGTTTTCTGCGTATGTGTGCGCAGAATCACCGTGTTGAACACAGTGATTGCACTTACCGTGTTTGCCAGCAATTTGTGCTCGCACGGCACTTTTCTGCTGTTTGCCAGCAAAGATTTTGCGAACTCAGTAATCACAGACGCAAAGTTTCGTTTTCCTTTGAGACTTTTGATCGTACACTTGGGTTATGAAGGAGACCAAGAGAACCATCAAAGTCAGCGAACACATTCGACTGGATACAAGGCCTGGCAGTGCAAAGTGGCAAGCACGGGTTAAACTGGCTGATGGCTCTTGGCATAGATTTTCGACCAAGACAGAAAGCATAGAACGCGCCACAGAAGTCGCGATGAAGTTTTTCTACACATCTGAAGATCGTCTCAAAAACAACCTGCCGCAAAGCACACGCAAGTTTCGTCGAGTGGCAGAATTTGCACGAGACAGGATGCAAGAAGAACTACGCTCTGGCAGCGGTCACATCGTCTACAAAGATTACATCACTGCCCTTGATAAGTATCTCATTCCGTTCTTCGGTTCATATGATGTAGCCAATATCAATGCCAAAGCTCTGGTGGACTTTGGCAAGTGGCGCACAGAACAGCTGGGACGCAAAGCGCATCACAGCACCATCAACACACACAACACGGCATTGAACCGTGTATTAGATGAAGCGGAACAGCGTGGGTGGATCACACATGCCATTCGACCCAAGCCCATCAATGACGGTATCAAGACCGAAAGCCGTGGCAGTTTTACCAAAGAAGAATACAAAACTATCTATGAGGCACTGCGGACGTTTCATAAGGCGTCTGACAATCCCAATACTCAGGCCACGCGTGAAGTGCTTAGGAACTACGTGCTGGTTCTTGCCAACACCGGCATGCGGCATGGAACTGAGGCTTTGAACCTCAAGTGGAAAAACCTGCTGTGGATCAAAGAAGAGGATCAGACCTATCTTGGGCTGTTTGTGGCAGGCAAGACGGGTCAGCGGCCCCTGATTGCGCGGGATCGCGCTATAAGGCCCCTTGAGCGCCAATTAGAGCTCAATCCCAATCTCAAAGGCAAAACGCTGGATGAAGTAATTGAAAGCAAATGCGAAGACTATGTATTTGTCACCCGCTATGGCGAGCGGGCAGCGCGGCCCAATCTCTCGCGCAACTTTGAAACGCTGCTTAAATCTCTCAAAATCGTTTATGGCGCCGATGGTAAAAAGCGAACGCTTTACAGCTGGCGGCATTTCTACGCCACATTAGATCTTCAACGCGGCATCAGCACCCACGCTCTCAGCAGGCAGATGGGCAACAGCACCGGCGTGTTGGACCGTTTCTACTCAAAGCTGTCGCCATTCATGAACCCAGGACTGCATTCAGGGCGTGATCAGCAAGAACAGCGTAACGCAGCAAAGACCGCCACAGAGCCGCAGCAAGCGACAACAAAAGCCGAGGGCGACCGAGAGCTGCAAGAAGCGCCAGTTGCCAATCAAACAGTGCCGGCACAAGCCGCAGGCACTTCAGATCAGCCCGCTGCCCCTAAAACATCAGCGCATGAGAAAGCTTTCGATCTCTTTGATGTTGGCAAGCTCTCAGAAAAAGCCCTGCTGATTACTGTTGGAGCGGAGCGCAGTGGGTTTGAACTTGCCGAAGACCTACGCTTGCGCACGCTCACAGCTTTTGAAGACGGACGCCTGTCAGAGGATGCGATGATTAAACTGCTGAGTTAATCAGCGCCGTGTTACTGGAAGACAAAAGCTGTTTTTGCTAAGAAGCGGCATGGATACCGCATTTTTTATAATTGCTAAACTGGTTGGAGCACTTCTGCGTGTGGAAACTTGGCTGGTGATCGCATTGGCTGCTTCGATCATAGCATTGCTACGTCTGAAACATCGCACTGCACTTTGGGTCACAACAATTACTTTCGTCTGTGTGGTCGCCCTCTGCGTATTTCCAGTTGGTGGATCTTTACTAGCCCGGATTGAGCAGACCTATCCAGCAAATCCCACACTTGGTCAGATCGATGGCATCATCATACTTGGCGGAGGTGGCGACCTAGATGTGTTTCGACGCTGGGGGCAACCAGAGCTGAGCGAGGGCGGAGACCGTTATACCGCGGCACTCGCACTAGCTAAGCGGCATCCAGAAGCGGTTGTTGTCTTCACAGGAGGCAGTGGCGCTTTAAGAGACGCATTAGGCACAGAAAAATCTGAAAGTGACTTGGCGCAAACCTTCTTTGCGGCGCACGATATTATTGAACCCCGTTTGATCATCGAACGGCACTCACGCAATACAGCAGAAAACGCTCGGCTGAGTTTTGATCTAATCCAACCTGAGGCAGCTCAAAGCTGGGTGTTGATTACAAGCGCGTTTCACATGCCGCGCGCGATGCGCAGCTTTGAAACAGCAGGCTGGCAAAACGTGACGGCTTACCCTGTCGATTATCGGACCGCCTCATTTGAGGATCATACTGGTTGGAACTTTGAACGCAATTTAAGCAATCTCAACATTCTAATTCGAGAATTAGTGGGACAGTTGGCATATCGCCTGACATTGCGGTGACGCCAAAAAAGACGCTCACAGCAGCTCCACCGCCTCTTTCATCTGGTCTGCGTTTACATCGATATATCTTTGTGTGGTGGAGATATGAGAATGCCCCGCAAGTGCAGCCAGCAAGCGCACACCCACTCCCTTGTTTGCCAATCTGGTAATATAGGTTCTGCGACCTGAATGGCTTGAGGCATCTTTAAAGCCGCAGTTTTTCAAAATGTCCAAAAACAGCTGACACATTGTGTTTGGTGAGAAGTGCCCGCCTTTTTGGCTCTCAAACAAAGGACGCTCTAAATTGCTAAAGTTTTTATCCAGGCCATAGTCGTCCAATGCTTTTGCGAGACGTTTGTTGATAAACACGCTGCGCCGCTGCCCACCCTTGGTTTGGTCGCTCTCAAGCGTAAACTGTTCACGCACTCGACCGTCGGCGTCAAACACGTCCCCCAACTTGAGCGCTGCAATTTCTTTAGCACGAAGCCCGGCAAAAAAGCTCACCATAAAAATTGCCGTGTCACGATTGGCGTGTCGTCTTGTGCGACAGTAGTGCAGAACTTTGCGAAACTGGGCTTCATTCAGTGTCTGTGCATGTCTCATGGCGTAATACCCTCAAATCTCATCTTCTCGCTATAAACACTATAAAGTCTGAGGTTTGGGTTGGGCGACCGGTTTCTGTCCCTCAAATTACTTTATTTTAAAAGGCCAATTCGGCCAAAATCTCATGTTTTGTTTGGATTAAATACAAATCGTGAGATTTGATTTTGACGCAACTTGAGGCGCCGCTGCATACATCAATAAAATCAAAAACTTACGCGATAATCTCATGAAATATAGATAACATGAGATTATGGACGCTGTCGTCCAGCTCATCCGGGCACCCACACAGCATTGAACTTATGTTCAAATAATCATAGATGGCACAGGATACTTAAGGTTAAAATAATGAGGCCCCAAATGCAGAAGCTTCGCAAAGCAGTTTTCCCCGTCGCAGGGTTTGGTACAAGGTTTTTGCCCGCGACCAAAGCCATGCCCAAAGAGCTACTGCCTATCGTGGACAAACCTCTGATCCAGTATGCGGCTGAGGAAGCGATTGCTGCGGGCATTGATACGCTTATTCTGCGCAATCAACCCGCAGGAGCTGGTGGAGAAATCCAACTGGCAGATGCCATCAACACACAGGCCGCTAAAGATGCAGTGGAAGCCGTCACGCTCAATGGACGCCGCTTTGATTGTGGTAGTGTACAGGGTTATTTGGATGCCATCATGCATGTGGCTGATCGTAGAACGCGCTGATCATTTAGTCAGAGCTGTTCCAACCCTATAGTATTTGTCATCTATCAAGCTCAGCTTCGCCGAGCTGACTATCGCTGTTTGTTCATTCGCTTGCGCTCAATCACAAACCGCTTCAGTCATGTATTTCAAACTTAATAAGCTCAAACAGCTTTTGTGATTGTTAATTTATATAAGTGGGATCTCATCCAGATTGTGTAGTCATACCAAGGCTTACTGCGGCCTTGGTATGACGATGACCTCATCCGAGTTGCTACCGTCTGTCATGAGCACAACCTTGTTACAGGAAGCTGGGGTTACTCTGTCAGCTTTACGCGCTACCTTTTCAGCAACGCACCCTAGTGCATCCAAAGCCATGACAAACCGTGGACACGGGCGTGGGGTTCTCATTTGAGCCTTGTATTCCCACTCCTGCCGTTTTCTTGCTTGGGCGCTATACGACAAAAAGCGCCAGTTGTTTTATTAGCAGCTCGGCATAAACTGCTGGGCGTCCCTAACATCCACCGCCACAGCGTGACCTGTGTTCGGATCTTCCTGGGGCATCTTCCAATGCATAGAGCCTGTTACCGATATGTGTGAGGCATGTTCAACTATTCCATCCTACACGTTTATTTATCACGAGACGCAGAAAACCGGCTCAAATGCGGTAAATTGTATCAAATCAGTGATATGAGGGCGAATTCAATCATGTTATAATTTTTTAGTTTTGAGAGGTACATATGACCAGCCAACTGTCAAAGCGGGTTACTATTGATATAGAGCCCGATCTTTACAAAAAATTAACGTTAAAGGCAGCGCAAGATGATTGTTCAGTTTCAGATATTGTCCATGAAGCTGTGTATCTGCTTTTGGCTGAAGATGCTGAAGATATCGCGGATTTTGACGCTCGGAGGGATGAACCTTCAACGGATATTGAGTTGTAATCTTCCTTAATTACTAACCAGAAATATCTGCAAACAGATCACCATAACGCTTTTTGAATAAGCGCAGCGCTGGATCAAATGATCCACTGAGTTCACAAAGCGTAAACACATGCGCATCTGCAATGCCCTTGTTTTGCAGCGCATTGTCGAGAATACTGGGCAGTCGTTTTTGGATATTTTCCATTTGCTCGCGGTTATAGTGCTGTTGTGAGAGAAACCTCGCAAACTTGAGCCATGGCATAACAGGGTCTAGGTCTTGTACAATTTGCGCATAAGAATGCCGCAACATCGTATCTGTCATGCCATCAACAGTAAAATTATCAAATCCCGTTGTTAAAAAACAGACTAAGAGACCATCGTATACCATCTCAAATTCTAGATCTGAATGTCCTGTGAGCGCGTAATCAACTTGGTCCATGAGGCTGCTTGAGAACTGCGCACGCAAGATGTTTTCAATCTGACTAGGTAGATGAATGCGCACCCCGACACGCGCCACATAATGGTCATATTCTTTATGCTTTAAATATGCGGCTTCAATGGGAACGAGATCGCAATCAAATTGAAAATGCTGAGGCGTTGGTGCGACTTCATAGCCTAGAATTTGGCTCTCTTCTTGATCAGATAAAGATGCAATCTGGTTAAGATCAGTGTGGATACCAATTTCAGTATCACACAGACCTGCTAAGCATTGCACGATTTCTACAATGCAAGCCTCAAAAGCCTTTCTGTCTGAATTATGTTCCATCACGCGTTCAGCTTTGCTTCACAAAGACACCGAATAATATCGCGCTTTACCGGATACTGAAACTTGAAGAGCTTTTTGTAAAA
>ENA-OQVM01006715-OQVM01006715.1-marine-metagenome-genome-assembly--contig:-NODE-6715-length-10325-cov-9.535617_pt1 | contig 10325 bp, 10 predicted proteins | sample MGYA00237776_ERZ505498 | MGnify/ENA primary metagenome ERZ505498 (study PRJEB26159, sample SAMN06265151) | marine metagenome | isolation source: Helgoland LTER site | place: Germany:Helgoland, sampling... | reverse complement strand
ACTTTATGTTTTACTTTTTCAAAGTTTTTTTATGGCTTAAAACCTACAATTTTTGATGGAGAATTTTTATTATTTAAAAATTTGTAGGAATTTTCTAAATCAATTATCTTCTTTTTAAAAAAATCATATTCTTGATCTGAAATAATTGGACTATTATTATCATAATAATTTTTATTATATGCCTCTAATAATTTTATTTTTTCTAAATAATCTTTACTTATTTTTTTCTTATCCATTTATTAAAAAAGTTTTTTAAATTTTTCTTTTAAACTTTTTTTTTCATTTTCAACTTTTATTGTTTTATATTCTTTATTGAGTATGCTGTAGGTTTTTTTGTACCATTCACTAGATAGATAGTTATATCCTAATAAACTTGCATATTTTTTAGCTTCACCCTCAAGACCAATTTTATAATGAATTTCTACTAATCTGTGAATTGCCTCTTCCGTATAAATTGTTGTATCATAGTCATTCAATACAATTTTAAACCTGTTGATTGCTGCTACCCATTTTTCTTTTTTTATGTAGTGCCTACCTAAATACATTTCCTTTGATGCCAAAACATCATTGATCAAGTCTATTTTAAACTTTGAATCAAGTGCAAAATCAGTGTTAGGGTAATTCTGAATTACAAATTTAAATTTATTTTTAGCTTCTATTAATGGTTTAATATCTTTTTTTTCTCCTTCAATATTTTCGTAATAAGACAAACCAATTAAATAATGCACATAGTCCATTCTAGGGTCTTTAGGATATGTTTTTAAAAATCTTTCAAGATTGTATAAGGCCTCTGAATAATTACCTTCAATATAATAGGCATAAGATGCCATTAAAGATGATTTTGATGCCCATTCAGATTGTGGGTATAGTAGCTCCGCTTCTAAAAATTTTTTAGCTGCAAAAAAAGTATCATTCTCGTCAAGAGCTTTTACACCTTCTTTGTAAGCTTGTATCATTTCATCTTCTTGATTAATCTCTTTAATTAAAGAAATTTCCTTATCATTTTTTGAACAACCATTTAAAATAAAGATTGATAATAATATTATTAATTTAGATAAAAATTTCATTTAATTTATTATAATTTATATAATAAAAAAAATTAAGCGATAGACCTTAAATGACTTTTATTTATAAAAGAATTTGGCAGATTTTTTTCAGTAATTTCGATTAGTGAAAAGTTTTCATCATTTTCAAAAACTTTTCTTAATAATTGATTTGTAAGCTTATGACCGCCTTGAGAACAAACTATTTTTCCAATTATTTTATAGCCAGCCAAGTACAAATCACCCATACAATCTAAAATCTTATGGTTAACAAATTCTTTTTGATTTCTAAGTCCATTTTGATTTAATACCTGATTATCTTTAACAACTATTGCATTTTCAATAGTGCCACCTTTTGCTAGGCCCAATTCTTTTAATTTTTCTATATCTTCAAACAAACAAAATGTTCTAGAGTTATAAATATCACTCAAGTCAGATTCGAAAACTTTTACAGAGTTTCTTTGTGTTCCTATAAATTCATTTGTATATTTTAGTTCAAAATCTATATCTAAACTAATTTTACTTGGCTCAATAGTAATTGTTTTGTTTCCATCTACAAATTCTATTTTCCTTAAAATCTTAATAATTTTAATGGGAGTATCACTATTTTTAATCCCAATTTTAGAAATAGCTTCAACAAAAAGTTTTGCTGAACCATCTAAAATTGGCACCTCTTGATTATCAATTTCAATTAATGCATTATCAATGCCCAAACCATATAACGCTCCCATTAAATGTTCTATAGTTGATACGCTTACCCCATGTTCATTTGAAATAGTCGTGCAAAATATTGCACTACTTACATTAAATATATTTGGTATAATAACATTATTCTCTTTTAAGTCTGTTCTTTTAAAAATTATTCCAGTGTTTGGTGCGGCAGGCTTTACTGTCATAGTTGCAGCTAAGCCACTATGAAGACCAACACCATTGAATGTAATATCTTGATTAATAGTTTTTTGATTTAAAACAGACATTGAAGCCTTATAAATAGTTAGATTAAATTAAGAAAAACAAGAAATGTTACGGTAATTTACTAGAATTTTTTAACCAGATTATCTAAATAAGTGAAAAAGCTTTTCAAAAAAACCATGTTTTATTGATTTTTTTGGGACTATTACAACCTCTTGTTTATTTGGTTTTGAAATTAATCTGAAGCCTGACCAACAAATATCCTCAAGAGTTTCTTCTAAAAAATCAATATCATTTACAAAAAAAATGTTATCTTTGAGCTTACTATCAAGTATTTTAGATCCTTGACCAGTTAATACCATCTTAAATTTTTCAGTTAAAAATAAATTTGATTTAATTGATTTATTACACAGCTCAAGAATTTCTTCTGTTCTAGCCAAAATTATTTTTTGAAGCATATCTGTAGATTTAATTTCTTCACTTAAAATGTTGAGATTTTGGTCAAAATTCAGTTTGATTTGTTCAGACTTCTGTAAACTTATATTTAATACCTTGGAAAGATCTTTTGTAATATGATTACCACCAACAGATAAAATATCTAACATAGCTATATTTTCATTTAAATACGTAATTATAGATGTTTTATCAAATCCAACATCAATAAATGATACGGGCCCACTAAGATTTAAGTTACTTTTATAATGAATGGATTTTGCGTAGCTTGTACAAATAATTCTATCAACTAAAATATTTAATCTAGAAAAAATATCTTTAAAATTTAAAACTAATTCTAAAGGTAAACAAATAAAAAGTATGTCTAAAGAAAAAAAATTACAATTAATTTTATCTGGTAAAAAGGGGTAATCAACTCCATCAATCTTATAATTATTAATGATGATATGAGCTATATTGTAGCCAGTATAATATTTTAAAATTTCTTGTTTTGCCTCTTGAACTAAAAATTTTATATTTTCTTTTTTTAATTTTGATCCATCAAGTTTTTTGGATAAAGAAATACTTATTGAGAGCATCTTAGGGCTATCTATCATCAGATTTACACTGTTGATATATTTGTTTGAGTCTCTCTCAAGTGAATTTACAATTTCTTTAATTTTTAACTCTAGGCTTATATTGTCTTTAAGAAATTCACTTTCTGTAAAGTATGCATCATTGTCATTATCTATATTAATTGTTGCTGCTCTTATTTTAGATGAACCACAATCAAAAAAAGTTTGATAATTTGTATTAGACATTAATTTATTGTTAAGCGATCCTTTACCCTAAGATCTATAATTTTTTTATTAACTTGATCGTCTTCAATAATCTTATATGCAAGATTTAAAGCTACTAAGGAATTTTCTAAAGGCAACTTAATCAGAATATCGTTATTGGTTAAAATATCCCATCTATTTGACTTAAAAAAATATAATGTCTTAAATCTATCAAAGGTAAACTTTGATTGTTCAATATCTTTTTTTAAACTTAAAAAGCTTTTTGATTTAAAATCTCCAAACAAGAAAGGTAAATTTTCTGAATTTTTTGCATCTCTAATAAGTTTACCATTTGCTCCAACTAATAATTTATTGTCATTTGATGTTCGGGCTAGATATCTGGTGGGTGTAATATTTATCACTATATTTCCAGGATAAATTCGTTTAACGCTATATTTTTCTATAATATTGTAGTCATCAATTATGTCGACAATTTCTTTACGATTAATGAATAAAATATTTTTATTAACTAAACTTTTAAGTCTATTTGAAATGTCAAAATTATTATCATTTGAAAGACCTTGAATTGTTATTTTATTATTTGTAGATAAGTATTCTTTATTGTTGAGTGTAAATTTACCACTTATTGTACTTAATGTAATTAGCAATATAAAATAAATTACTATTTTATTTTTTTTACCTATTGATTGATGCATCTTTTAAAATCCACTCAATTAATTTGATAAAAGTTATACCTTTGTGACTAGCAATTTCTGGTACTAATGAAAGTTTAGTCATACCTGGCTGTGTATTAATTTCTAGTAAATAAAATTTACCTTTATGATATTTAAAATCTGATCTTGATACTCCTCGACAGCCAACTATTTGATGGGCTTTATTTGCGATGTTTTCAACCTTACTCAAATCTTTTTTAGATAAATCTACAGGAATTATGTGTTTTGTTTTAGCGTTTGAACTATATTTTGCTTCATAGTCATAAAATTTTCTTTTAGGTTTTAACTCAATTGCACCAAGCACTTTTTGGCCCATTACTGCAACCTGTATTTCTCTACCTTCAATAAACTCTTCAATTAAAATTTGTTTATAAATGTTTAATTTTTTCAAATTTTTTATGAAATCTTTTTTTGTGCATATATAAACATGTACACTTGATCCCTCATTTATTGGCTTTATTACAACTGGAAATTTTAATTTTTTATCAATTTCTTTAGTTATATTTTTGATTGGTCTTAAAAAATCGAACTTGATATATTTTGGTGTTAAAATCTTGTTTTTAAGAAAAATTTTTTTTGATAATTCTTTATCCATAGCGATTGATGATGCAAGTATACCTGAATGAGTATAAGGAATTTTTTGTGTTTCTAAAATTGATTGAATATAGCCATCTTCTCCATATTGTCCGTGCAAAGCATTAAAAATTATATTTGGCTTAAATGATTTTATATTTTTAAGTAAATTATTATTTGGTTCACTTATTTTAGTTCTATAACCATTTTTTTTTAACTCATTAAAAACTTGCTTTCCAGTATCTAAACTTATTAATCGCTCTTTGGATATTCCTCCACAAAGTACTAAGATTTTTTTTTTCATAACTATTCCAATATTTTTATTTCTTTTTCAAGTATAATTCCTGTTTTTTTTTTAACTTGTTCCTGAACAAAGTTGATTAATTTAATCATATCATTGAAACTAGCGTTACCTTTATTTACAAAAAAATTAAAATGTTTTTCTGAAATACTAGCATCTCCAAAATTCAAATCTTGTGGCACAGACTCTTTAATTAATTGCCAAACTTTTTTATCTGATTGATTAATAGGATTTTTAAAAGTGCTACCACTTGTCTTTATTTTAGTTGGTTGAGAGTTATCTTTTTTATCTTTTAAGTCTATGATTTCAGTTTTAATCTTTTCTTTATCTTTATTGAAACCTTTGAAAGAAGCACTTAAAAAAATCAAATCTTCTGGTAAGTCATTATTTCTATATTCAAACATAATTTTTTTAGCAGGTATTGTTAAAACTCTACCATTCCTATCAATGGCTTGCACAGATAGAAGTATGTCTTTAAATTCTCTGTTAAAACAGCCAGCATTCATTCTTAAACCACCTCCAACGGTACCTGGTATACAAGCTAAAAATTCGAAACCGCCCACATCATTTTCCATAGCAAAGTCTGATAATTTTTTATCAGAACAAGCACTGCCGGCAATAATTGTACTATTGGGAAGCATCGAAATATTGGCAAAATTTTTACCTAATTTAATAACAACACCTTCATAAGTTTTATCACTTATCAGGGTATTAGAGCCAGCACCTAGAATATAAATTTTTTCTTTTAAGCCAAATTTTTTTAAAAATAGAATTAAATCTGACAAATTATCAGGTTTAAAATATGCCTTAGTTTTACCACCTATATTGAACCAATTGCTTTTCTTTAGATCAAAATCAAATAAAAATTTACTATTGATCTCACTTGAGAATTTTTTTAATTCTTCTAATTGCATTATATCAATTTTGGAAGTTCTCTCATCCAGGAAGAAATTGTCCCTGCACCCATTCCAACAACTATTTTTTTTCCATAAATATTATTTTTAATAAATTTTGCTAATTGATACTGATCATTAACCATAAATAATTTAACATTAGAATTTTTAATAATTTCTTTTGCAAAATTCATGTAATTAAATCCAAGCTTAATTTTTTCACCTGCAGCATAAATTGGGCACAAAATAACTGTGTCTGCTTTTTTAAAAGATAGGCTAAATTCTTTTTTTAAATCTTTTAATCTTGATATTCTATGAGGTTGAAATATACAAATAACTTCTTCTTTTTTATATGCGGCTCTAACTCCATTTAAAACTTCTTTTATTTCAGTTGGATGATGGGCATAATCATCATAAAAATGAGTTTCTCTGTAGCTAAAAATTTTATTAAATCTCCTTTGAACACCTTTAAATTCTCTTAAACCATTTTTTATAAGTTTTGGAGAAATTCCAATTGTTAATGAAACAGCTGCTGCAGCAGTTGAATTACGTATATTATGAATACCAAGAAGGGGGATCTTAATATTTTTTATATTCAAATTTTTCTTCCCAGGAAGCTTTATTGATAAATCATATTCTGAAAAATCTTTTAATTGTTTTATATTTTTTATATAAAATTGAGATTTTGGGTTTGTTCCATAAGTAAAATAATTTTTTATTTTTAGTCTCTTTAATAAATCATTATTATTTTTATCATCAATACATATGAATGATTTACCAAAAGTGGGAACTTTATTTATAAATTTTATAAATAAATCTTTAAGATCATCCATGGAACTGTAATAATCCATATGTTCTCGGTCTATATTTGTTATTATAGAATAGGTTGGAGGCACATAAATAAAACTTCCATCAGACTCATCCGCTTCTAATATACACCAATCACTTTTTCCAAGCTTTGCTGAATTTTTAATTGCATTTAGTACTCCACCATTAATGATTGTTGGATCTAATTTCGTTTTTGCAAAAATTGCTGCTAATAAAGATGTTGTAGTTGTTTTACCATGAGAGCCTGTCACAACAATATTTTTAGTTAAAGAGACTATATTTGCCAACATTTGTCCACGCTTATAAATTGGCAGCATCTTTTTTTTTGCTTCAATTAATTCTGGATTATTTTTTTTAATGGCTGAAGAGACAACAACAATCGTTGCTTTTGAAATATTTTTTTTATTATGTTTAATATTAATCCTGATCTTACTTTTTTGTAATCTTTCTATATTTTTATTATTTTGAACATCACTTCCCTGAATATTAAAACCCATTCTTTTCATAATAAGAGCCAGGCCACTCATGCCAATGCCACCTATACCTATAAAATGTATAATTTCAGTTTGTGCTAATTCAATTTTCATTAATAATAGAGTTAATTTTGAGATTTATATTATTCCAACTATTTTGATAGCTAAAATTTTCCATTTTAATTAGTCTTTCATTATATTCTTTTTTATTTTCAATGATATTTGTTAAAAAACTCACCATTTTATCTTCATTAGTAGTATTTTGATTTAAGATCCAATTGCATCCTATTTCATTATAAAAATTTGCATTTTCAAATTGATGATTATCTTTTGAACTAGGCAGTGGTATTGCAACATGCGGTAAATTTAAAAAAACTAATTCTGCTAACGTTGTAGCTCCTGCTCTTGTAATACATAAATTTGATTTTTCCATGAACATTGAGACATCTTCGTTGTATTCAAACAGTTCATAATCAATTTTATTTTCTTGGTAGGTCTTTTTTATACTAGTAAAATTATTTATGTTTGATTGTTGGTAAACTTTAAACTTGTATTTTTTTGATAGTTTGACTATTGAATTTTTAATCAATGTATCAAAAATTTTTGCTCCTTGACTGCCACCAATAACCAGAAGTTTAATTTGATCATTTATTGTCTTAGTTTTATTAAGTTCATAAAATTTTTTTCTTAATAAAGGGGGTATAATTTCAATTTTATTTTTTAGATTTTTAGGAAAATTTTTTATTTTATCAGAATAACAAAATATTTTTTTACAATATCTTAGAAAAAGCTTATTAGATCTTCCAATAACAATATTTGGTTCAAATAAATACAACTTTATGTTTAATAACCTTGATGCTAAACATAATGGTAAGGACATATAACCACCTGTCGATATTAATACTTCTGTCTTTTTTTTTTTTAGAAAAATGAAAGATTTGATTGTTAAAACTAAGATTTTAAAAATATTTAAAGGGAGTAAAAAAAAATTTGTTTTAAATGGATTTATATTAAATATTGTTAAATCATAATCTTTTTGATTTAAAAATTTTAAGCCTCTATTATCACAAGTCACAGAAACTTCATTAAGATCTTTTAAATGTTGATATAATATAGTTGCTGGTACAACATGGCCACCTGAACCACCTGTACTTATTAAAATTTTTTTTTTCATCTAATTAACTTTTCTCTTAGTTAAATTTAATATTATGCCAGACAGAATAGACACACCAATAATTGATGAGCCTCCATAGCTTAAGAATGGTAACGTCATGCCCGTAGTTGGAAATAATCTGATATTCACACCAAAATGTATTAAGGCTTGAAAAATTAATAAACTTATAATCCCAGTTAATACTAATTTTATTTTTTCACTTTTTTCTAAATATATTTTTTTAAAGACGGTATAGATAAAAAATAGAAACAGGATTAACAATAATATAATAGCAATCACACCAAATTCTTCTGAAATTACTGATACAATATAATCAGTATGTGCTTCTGGAACTCTATTTTTTAATGTGCCCTCTCCTATTCCTTTTCCAAAATAACCTCCACTACTTATTGCATCTATTGCTTTATCGGACTGAAAGTTATGTGTGCCGCTATTTGGGTTAAAAAAAGATAAAATACGACTTTTTATATACAAAAATTTTGGAATAAAAAAAATCATGTAAATAAATATTGATAATAGAAGACTTAGAGCGCTAATTATTATTGGTAAGCTGATACCTGATACAAAAATTAATGTAGCCCAAGACAAAAATACCAAAAGAGTCTGCCCAATATCAGGTTGGATTACCAATAAAAAGATTATTGGTAGGATTGCTATAAAACTTATGACGTATTTAAAAAAAATATTAAAATTTTTTTCTATACATAAAATAGTGGCTATAAAAATAATGACGAAGGGTTTTACAAGTTCAATTGGCTGAAACCTTGGCAGAAAAAAAAGATTAAGCCACCTTCTAGATCCTTTTACTTCAACTCCGATAATTGGCACTAAAATCAAAAAAAAAATAGAAATAAAAAATAGATATAAAGATATCTTAAATAGATTTTTTTCGCTTAATGAAGAAAAAAAAATTAATACACCCATACCTAGTAATATAAATATTAAATGCTTAAAGAAAAAAAAATAATTATTAGTATCTAGTTTATCAGAGGCTATTAATGAGGTTGATACTAAAGAAAAAAATAATCCTAAACCAAATAAAAAAATAATTAATAAGAACAAAGTTTTATCTATATTTTTCCACCACTCATAATAAAATTTATATATCTCGTTAAAGTTTAACATTTATATATTTATTAATAATTTTGTTAAAATATTTTCCTCTTTCTTCAAAATTTTTAAAACTATCAAAAGAAGCTGCTGCAGGACTAAAAAGTATTATTTTATGTTTTATTTTATGATCTGATTTTATATCTATAAATATTTTTTTTATTAAATCTTTAAGATTAAAAAAAGACTCATATTTCATTAATCTTTTTATTTTATTTATAAAAAAAATTTTATCTTTTCCAAAAATGTATGCTTTAATATTTTTATTATTTCTTTTATTTAATAATAATTTATCTCCTTTCTTTGCTAACCCTCCTACTATCCAATATACATTAGATAATGAACTTAATAGACTTACAGAAGAGGAAAAAGAAGTTGCTTTTGAGTCATTGATGATTGTCAATCTATTTGAATTATAGATTATTTGTTGTCTAAAATTAAGCCCCTTAAATTTTTCCAATGTTCTAAATAAAACATCTTTTTTAAGCTTTAATATATCTGCAACTACTAAAACAAACTTTAAGTTTTCTTTATTACCTTCTGTTAAAAAATATTGATTTTTGATCCTTGAAATAGCATTAATATTCGTCTTTTTACTTATCTTGATTATTTTTACTAAAAACTTTTTTAATTTTAGATAACGTTTTATGTAAAAATTATCATAATTTAAAATAGCCAAATCATCTTTTGATTGACTTTTAATCAGTTTAAATTTTGCATTTATATATCCACTAATAGTCTTGTGTCTATCTAGGTGATCTGGCGATATATTTAAAATCATCGATATATTTGATTTAAACAATTTACTGTATGCTAACTGGTATGATGAAGCCTCAATTATGAAAATTGTCTTATTAGTTATGTTTTTCTCTAATAAAATAGGGTTGCCAATATTACCTACTAATCGAACGTCTATCTTTTGAGCCTTTATAACTTCATATAGAATTTTAGCAGTCGTAGATTTACCATTGGTGCCAGTTATGGCTATTTTATAATTGTATTTATAATTATTGTAAAAAATATCTAAATCTGTGTAAATTTTATTATAATTTTTTTTTAAAAAATTACTTAAT
>ENA-OQVM01006714-OQVM01006714.1-marine-metagenome-genome-assembly--contig:-NODE-6714-length-10326-cov-6.054542_pt1 | contig 10326 bp, 10 predicted proteins | sample MGYA00237776_ERZ505498 | MGnify/ENA primary metagenome ERZ505498 (study PRJEB26159, sample SAMN06265151) | marine metagenome | isolation source: Helgoland LTER site | place: Germany:Helgoland, sampling... | reverse complement strand
ACCTGATTGGCGGACACACCAACAATCGCGATTGTTTTTGTGCGTTTCAGGACGGTGCGCAAGAAATCATCTGAGTAAGTCATATGACACCCTAACCGGAGTTTGCAGAACAAAAAAGCGCCCGGAAGGGGAGCCCGGGCGCAAGTCGTGGAACTGAGGGACAGTGAGAAAGCGCGCAAGTTCCAAACGCGCGTTTCTTCTTAAGATGTAAGCAGTGTTGCGCCTGACAGAAGGCCCTATCAGGCAAATGTGAACGCCCGTGTTTCTAGCCACATAATGCTGAGGGCCAGTAGTGATCAGCGCGGTCGATATAAGTGGAAGGTTCTTGTTTCCAGGCCATCATCGCAGGTTCCGTTTCGGCCAGATATAGTCGTCCATCACGAATCGACCATGCCTTGGGCACCGTGTCGGACACCGTCCCACTTGCCATCGAGACCGAACAGAACCCACCATACCGTGGCGCAAAGTAATATGGATCACGCTCGAATGCGTCCATTGTCTCTAAAGACGCAAAACGCCAAATGACATTGCGCCAGCGCAACCGATATTGGTCGGAACCATCAATTGGACGTTGGTCTGAAAAGTAGCCCACCGGATCAATGCCATTGATCGCGATACCTGCCGTATTAAAGATACAGGCCGATTCCGCGTGAACTGGTGACGCAAGAAGGGGCAAACACGCAACGGCGCAAGTGAACTGCCGACGATTCATGATCATTTGTGGTACATCTGAGCTTTCATAAGCCCTAGCATGTACCGTTCAATGCCCGCCTGCATAGCCTCCTCGCAAAGGCGTGAAAGCGTGTGATAGCTTCTAGTCGAAAATATCGTCTACGATATCTTCAACGGCATCCCAAATCTCTGACATGACCCGACGCCCAAAGCTTTTGGATTTCTTGCGTTTCTTGGGACGTTCCGCCCGATAGGCCGGGTGCTTGGCGCCGCGTTTTCGATCACCGGATCGAATCCCTGTCGTAGTCGGCACAGCCCGTTGGTCAGGCTGTTTTGGTAACATTTTAAGCGCACGCAATGGCGCGCCACACTTGCTACAGGTCAGCTCATGTTTGTCTTTGCCACGCAGTACGAGCGCCGCCTTGGTGCCGCAATAGCAGCAGGTCACGATTTTCACAGCAGCCATGCGTCGTGTCCTATCAATCAGCCTTTTACTGCATATAGGGCGACGGCAGCCGCATTTGAAACGTTGAGCGAGCCAAATCCAGCAGCCGCATCAATCCGCACAAGCGCGTCACAGGTTTCGCGGGTTTTTTCGCGCAAACCCGGCCCTTCTGCGCCCATCACAAGTGCGATTGGTCGATCCCGCTTGCCTTCTACTGCTTGTTCGACAGTCAACGCGGCCTCTCCATCCAGACCCAAGACCAGATATCCCATATTCTGCAAGGCGGTCATGGCGTCTGCCAAATTGCGCACCCGCAAGTAGGGTTGCCGTTCCAACGCGCCGCTTGCCGTCTTGGCAAGTGCTCCGGTTTCAGGTGCAGCATGGCGCTGCATGGCAACCACGGCGCGGGCGCCAAAAACCTCGGCCGAACGCAGAATCGCACCAACGTTATGGGGATCTGTCACGCGATCCAGCAGAACGATGCGCGGGGGCATTGGCCCGTCGCCAAGAGCAATATCTTCCAGACTGCCCCAATCCAGCGCTTTGACTTCAAGCGCCGCACCCTGATGGACGGACTGGGGATCAAGAGGCGCTGCAAATTTTCGCGGATCAGAAATTTCCGGCTCCATACCACTTTGTGCGACAGCCTCGCCCAAACGCTCGAGGGCATTACGCGTCACAACAAGCCGCAGCTTTGTGCGGGCTGGGTTTTCCAGCGCATCGCGCACAGCATGCAGACCGAATAGCCACACAGTTTCCTGTGCTGCAATCCGCTTGCCCTGCTCTTTGGCGATCACCCACTTTGGCTTTTTCATCTTCGGTCCAATTCTATGTCGTTGCGCAGGCGATACCTGACTATGGGGGGGCTGTGAAGAGGATCACACATCTAAGCACTTTTGCGGTTGACGCACCCATGGGCCACGGGTAATCAGCCCGTGGTTGGGCGACAGGCCGCAAGGTGTGGCAGGGGACTGTAACTCCCTCGAGGCGACTCACGCCTGGTTCGATTCCAGGGTCGCCCACCATTACACTCAAACTGCAGTTTTTATGGCCATGAGATGCTGCCATGCACCTCATACTCCTCATGTTCGATACAATGAGTGACGAAGACAAGTTTCCCCACCTGAAAATCGATCGTGATCTATGGCATCTCGATGCTTAGAAAGTCGGTGGTGTGCAGGCGCTGATAACGTGACAAACCTCTGTGCCAACATTTCGAAAGCGGTGCGGCAGACGACTGTCAAAAAGATAACCCTGGCCAACAGTCAGGACACGAGTTTGCTCGCCGACCGTGATTTCAATCTTCCCGCTCACGACGATACCAGCTTCCTCTCCGGCATGAGACAACAACTCTGGGCCGGTATCTGCATTGGGCGGATAGGTCTCATCCAATAACTGCAAAGTATGTGTACTCGCGTCACCAAGTTGACGCAGTGAAACCGAGGCAAACCCAGATTGGGGCGCTACTTCGACGAATTCATCTGCATCATAGAAAATCTTAGGTTCACCCGTATCTTCAATCGTTGCAAAGAACTCTGCAATGCTCAGAGGAATCGCATCTAGCAAGCTTTTGAGTGACGCGACCGATGGGCTCGTTTTGTTTTGCTCAATGAGCGAAACGGTTCCGTTCGTCAGTCCTGCACGTGCGGCAAGTTCCCTCTGTGATAATCCATTCTGCTTTCGGATTGTCTGGAGTCTTTTGCCAATATCCACGCAAGCTTCCTTAAGGTTCATTCAAATTCCGTCGCAAGATCAACGTAGTACAACACGCGGTGGATCGAAACACATTTAGCGCTGGAATTAACGATATCTTGCACCGCAAACAAAGCCGGCACCATGCGATAAAGAATTCATGTTGACAGGTAAATTAAACGTATTATGAGAATTTTAAACACCTCCGATTGGGTCGTGTTCTTTTTCAGAAGGAAGCCCTGACATGACCAATACTGTAAGAAAGAAGCCGCGTAAGTCTGCCGCCAAATCCCAGCCAAACATTTCAGTGGTCCCTGACGTGGTAGCGAGCACCAACTCAAACGCCGCGCTGATCGCGCGCCGCGAGGCCGCTGTTGCACGCGGAGTTGCCTCTGCGGCACCCATTTTTGCACATCATGCCGAAAACGCCGAGTTGTGGGATGTTGAAGGCAACCGTTTTCTCGATTTTGCCGGTGGTATTGCTGTCCTGAACACTGGACACCGCCACCCCAAAGTGGTCGCCGCCGCCAAAGCCCAAGAAGACCACTATACACATACCAGCTTTCAAGTTGTCCCCTACGAGCCTTACATCGCATTGGCGGAAAAGCTGAATGCCCTTGCACCCGGCGATCACGCGAAGAAATCGCTGCTTGTGACGACAGGTGCAGAAGCCGTAGAGAACGCGGTCAAGATCGCTCGGGCCGCCACTGGCCGCCCCGGCATTATCGCATTCACCGGCGGCTATCATGGACGCACGCTTTTGACGCTTGGCATGACGGGAAAAATCTCACCCTACAAGAAAGATGTCGGGCCGTTCCCATCTGATATCTTCCGCGCGCCTTTCCCAAGCGTCCGTGACGGGATCACAGTTCAAGACGCGCTGACGGGATTGCAAAACCTGTTCCTGACTGATGCACAGCCCGAGCGTATCGCGGCCATTATTATTGAACCAGTGCTGGGCGAAGGTGGTTATACACCTGTCCCATTTGAGATGATGCAAGCCTTACGTAGCATCTGTGACACACACGGCATCATGCTGATTGCAGATGAAATTCAAGCTGGTTTCGGCCGGACAGGGACTTGGTTCGCGATCGAGCATTCAGGCGTTGTGCCTGATTTGATCACGGTCGCAAAGTCGATGGCAGGCGGATACCCGATTGCTGGCGTGATTGGCCGGGCTGACGTAATGGATGCCGTTATCCCCGGCGGTTTGGGCGGCACATACGGCGGAAACCCAGTTGCATGTGCGGCGGCCTTGGCAGCGATCGAGGCGATCGAAGAAGAAGGTCTGCTCGCGCGTTCGACCGCATTGGGCGAAACCTTCCGCGCGCGCTTCGCAGAGATTGGGGCCCGTGTTGCACCTTACCGGATGTGGGACATCCGTGGCCTTGGTGCAATGCTTGCCGTTGAGTTTGTGACCGACTTTGAAACAGCGACACCGGACGCTGATTTGACCAAAGCTGTTGTCGCTCATGCATTGGAGCGCGGATTGATCCTGTTGGCATGTGGCATGCACGGAAATGCGTTGCGGATCATGGTGCCACTGACGGCATCAGATGCCATCATCGACGAAGGCCTCGCGATCTTTGAAGAGGCCCTTGCCGCGGCTATTCATGATCAACAAGTTTGATTGTTAAAACATTTGCAGAAAGGCGGGCAATTTGCCCGCCTTTCTTCGTTTTGGCCTCTCCGGAATACGAGATTCGCATCAGTTCTTGACGACTACAGACCTGTTTTGCGACCAACGAGACGCCCTTTTGCTCAATATATTAAACAATTTTGCAGCACTCTTATGAAATATGTTGCATGAATCAGGTGGCTTTGTCAGTCTCATCTCGTAAGGGCTTCCTTGGCCTGGCTTAAAATATACAACGCCAGATCACGGAAAGAAGACTGCGAAGGGCAACACGCTGCGTTTGTTTGCCTGACCCCTAAGGGTCAAAACCTTCCGCAAAGGAAGGCGAGATACGACCAATATAACTGGGAGAAAACAATGAAAATTTTTAAACACCTTGCGTTTGCAGGGGCCATGCTGGCCGGTACTGCAACGACTGCGCAAGAACAGTTCATCACCATCGGAACCGGCGGGCAGACAGGTGTCTACTTTGTTGTAGGCCAATCGATTTGTCGTTTGGTTAACCGTGGCACAGCCGACCATAACCTCAAGTGCACAGCGCCATCTACTGGTGGCTCTATCGCAAACATCAACGCGATAATGGCCGGTGACATGGATATGGGCGTTGCTCAATCTGACTGGCAGTTCCACGCCTATAACGGCACATCTGAGTTTGAAGGCAACCAGTTTGAGGGCGCTCGTGCTGTGTTCTCTGTTCATGGCGAACCCTTCACTGTGATTGCTCGTGCGGATGCCGGGATCAGCTCTTTTGCTGACCTGCAAGGTAAACGCGTCAACATCGGCAACCCTGGTTCAGGCCAGTATGCGACCATGCAAGTTGTTATGGATGCCTTGGGTTGGACAATGGATGACTTTGCGCTGGCATCAGAACTGAAACCAGCTGAGCAAGCCGCCGCACTGGGCGACAACAAAGTAGATGCAATCATCTATACAGTCGGTCACCCGAACGGATCGATCCAAGAAGCCGTATCAACAGTTGATGCTGTCCTGATCCCTGTGACCGGCGCCGAGATTGACCAGTTGATCGCGGACAACCCCTACTATGCTGCCGCTTCTATTCCTGGCGGTATGTATGAAGGGTCACCCGACGCCACCAATACTTTTGGTGTCAAAGCAACATTCGTCACATCAGCCGATGTTGACGATGAAGTCGTCTATCAGGTCGTAAAAGCTGTCTTTGACAACTTTGATCGCTTCAAGCGTTTGCACCCCGCATTCGAGAACCTGACCGAGGAAGAGATGATCAGCGATGGTCTGTCCGCGCCGCTGCACCCCGGAGCCGAGCGCTACTACAAAGAGCGTGGCTGGATGTAATCCGCCCACGTATCGCTTGATCGCTGGAGCGGCGGTTCATTCCGCCGCTCCAGACTACGAAGCCAGAACGATGTGACCGTCAAGGGCCGCAAGGGGAGCAACATGTCAGATAATCCAAATCAACAGCAAGCTGCAGCTGTAGAGAACGCCGCCGCTGGCCGGGGTGGGCTAAGTCAGGAAGAACTCGACGCGCTGGTTGCATCCTCTGACACTGGCGGACGTGGCGCGGCCGGTACGGTCGGTATTTTCCTGACATGTGTTGCGCTGGCCTGGTCGCTGTTCCAGCTTTGGATCGCGTCTCCCATTCCATTCATTGTCGGCTGGGGTGTGTTTAATGACACTGAAAGCCGGTCGATCCATCTGGCATTCGCCATTTTCCTCGCCTTCGCTGCATTTCCTGCAACGCGCACAAAATTCCAGATCGGGCTCGGTGTCACGGTCCCTGTCGTCTTAGCATTCCTGTTTATGACTGGCGCAAAGGACGGCACCGTCATTTGGTGGATTCCTTTGGTTGCAATCGCCGTTGTTGCCGCAGTCGTTCTTGGCTCTCCCAAAGACCGCGTGCCGGTTTGGGAATGGGCATTGGCAGTTATCGGTGCGCTCGCAGCGCTCTACCTGTTTGTTTACTACCGCGATATCGCAGGACGGGTCGGTGCACCTATCCTGCAAGACTTTGTTGTCGCCGTTATCGGCTTGATGTTGCTGCTGGAAGCCACCCGCCGTGCCCTTGGCCCGGCGCTGATGATCGTGGCCTCTGTATTCCTTGTCTACACCGTACTTGGGCCCAATATGCCCAGCATCATTGCGCATAAGGGCAACAGCCTGTCTGAGATTGTGAACCATCAGTGGATTACGACCGAGGGCGTCTTTGGTATCGCTTTGGGTGTGTCTACATCCTTCGTATTCCTCTTTGTTTTGTTCGGATCACTGCTGGATCGCGCTGGCGCTGGTAACTACTTTATCCAGGTGGCGTTCAGTCTGATGGGCCACATGAAAGGCGGACCAGCAAAAGCGGCTGTTGTTTCCTCGGCAATGACCGGACTGATCTCTGGCTCATCCATCGCCAACGTCGTGACAACCGGTACTTTCACTATTCCATTGATGAAAAAGGTCGGCTTTTCATCAGAGAAGGCAGGAGCCGTTGAAGTCGCGTCCTCTGTGAACGGCCAGATCATGCCTCCGGTGATGGGTGCTGCAGCTTTTCTTATGGTCGAATACGTCGGCATTCCTTACTTTGACGTGGTTAAACACGCCTTCCTGCCAGCGGTCATTTCCTACATCGCATTGGTCTACATTGTACATCTCGAGGCGTTAAAGGCCGGTATGGAAGGCCTGCCCCGTGCGTATGTCCCCAAGCCCATCGTGCGGCGGCTGATCGGCATTGCATTTACCATCGCAGCGATCTGCTTGATTTCATTCGTCGTCTACTACGGCATGGGATGGATCCGCCCAGCGTTCCCGAATTCTGCGGGCTACATCATCTTCGCCTTCCTGTCGTTGGTCTATGTAGGCTTGCTTTACATCTCATCAAAGGAAGCGCCGCTAGAACTTGACGATCCGAATGCACCTGTGACGGCACTCCCTTTGCCGGGACCCACAATCCGGTCTGGCTTGCACTTTATTCTACCGGTTGTGGTGTTGGTTTGGGCGCTAATGGTAGACCGCTTGTCACCGGGCCTGTCAGCCTTTTGGGCAACGGCCTATATGGTGTTCATTTTGGTCACGCAACGTCCGCTGACCGCGTTGATGCGCGGAGATAGCGCGCTCGGCTCTGCTGTCGTACAAGGTGGTAAAGACCTGATCGACGGGCTTGAAACTGGCGCACGCAATATGATCGGTATCGGCATCGCTACAGCGACTGCGGGTATTATCGTGGGCGCTGTGAGCCAGACTGGTGTTGGCTCTGCCTTGGCTGATGTGGTCGAAGTCTTGTCGGGTGGCAATATTCTCGCCATCTTGTTCCTGACAGCTATCCTTTCGCTTATACTTGGAATGGGCCTGCCAACGACTGCCAACTATATCGTTGTATCGGCGTTGCTTGCCCCGGTTATCGTGACATTGGGCCAGCAAAACGGGTTGATTGTACCGCTGATCGCGGTCCACCTGTTTGTGTTCTACTTCGGCATCATGGCAGACGTGACGCCCCCTGTGGGACTTGCCAGCTTTGCAGCTGCTGCCGTGTCAGGCGGTGATCCAATCAAGACCGGTGTGGTCGCATTCTTCTACAGCTTGCGGACAGCCGCCCTGCCCTTCCTCTTTATCTTCAACACGGAATTGCTTTTGATTGATGTGACTTGGGCGCAAGGTATCTTTGTGTTCATTGTCGCAACCATAGCGATGCTTTTATTCGCGGCGGCGACACAAGGGTGGTTCCTCGCCAAAAACCGCATTTACGAAACCGTAGCGTTGTTGCTGATTGCGTTTACGCTGTTCCGCCCCGGTTTCTGGATGGACATGGTCTATCCACCTTACAGCGAGGAAAACCCAACTGAGATTTCGGCAGCGGCATTCGCCACACCAGTGGGCGAAGATCTGCGTCTGCGCGTCGCCGGATTGAATGATCTCGGCGATCCGATTGAGTTTGTGGCCGTTCTCACGATCGAAGAGGGTGCCACGGGCGAAGAACGTCTGGAAAATGCGGGCCTGATGTTCCGCCAAGATGGAGATGCTTTGATCATCGATGATGTCAGCTTCGGCAGCGCTGCTGAAACTGCCGGTCTAGATTGGGATCAAGAGGTCCTGCGCGTGTTGCGCCCTGTCGGACAGCCGACGAAGTACCTGATGTTCCTGCCCGCGCTACTGTTGCTGGCATTAGTTGTCTTCCTGCAACGTGGCCGCAGCAGTCGCCCCATGCGCAAAGAAGCTGAGGCATAGAAAGGATAAACTATGTTCAACTGCATTCTTCTCACCGTTGATCTAAACCATCCGGCATCTTGGAAAAAGGCATTGCCGCAGGCCGTCGAGTTGGCGCGTGCCTCGAAATCGAAGCTGCATATTATGTCTGTTGTTCCTGACATGGGGACGCCCTTGGTCGAGGGGTTCTTTCCTGCCGACTTTGAAAAGCAGGCTATTGAGGCCGCAAGCAATGCGCTGGATCAGTTGGTGCAAAACGAAGTGCCCGAAGATGTCACCGTCAAACAGCATTTGGCATTTGGCAAAATCCACAAACAAGTGCTTAAGACAATCGACGAAATCAAATGTGATCTAGTCGTCATGGCGTCACACAAGCCTGATCGCGTGCGCGAATTTTTAGTCGGTTCTAACGCCGACCGCGTCGTGCGCAGATCACCTGTTTCCGTTCTTGTTGTAAGGGCGTAAGGAATGCGTGACGCGGAGTTATTAACGACCCTATCGGGACGCCTCCGCCTTCACGGAGAATTCCCTTTATGACCCCTTTCGCCATTGCAGGCGTGCAGATGTACGTCAACGCACTTCACCCAAATGTCGAAGGCATGATGCAACGCATTGACGTGCTCATGCTGCGCTTTCCCTGGACGCAGATGGTTCTGTTCAGCGAACTTGCACCCTTTGGACCGCTTGAAAGGTTCAAGCTGCCGCCAGAAAACGATATCATCGACAAGTTTTGCGAAGCGGCACGGCGCCATAAAATCTGGTTGATCCCCGGATCTATGTTTCTGACCAATCCTGAGGACGGCAAAGTCTATAACACTTCGCTGGTTATCAATCCTGACGGCCAGGTGATCCGTCGATACGCCAAGATGTTTCCGTTTCTTCCCTACGAGGCTGGCATTGCGCCGGGCACTGATTTTTGCGTCTTTGATGTCCCGGATGTTGGTCGCTTTGGCTTGTCGATTTGCTACGATATGTGGTTCCCAGAGACAACGCGTCAGCTGACATCTCAGGGCGTCGAAGTGTTGTTGCACCCGGTGCTGACAGGTACGACAGATCGCGATGCAGAACTGGCAATCGCGCGGGCCACCGCCGCACAGTTCCAATGCTATGTCATCGACGTAAATGGGCTTGGTGCGGGTGGCGTAGGAAAATCTTTGGTCGTTGATCCGACTTCGTTGGTGCTACATCAATCTGCTGGCCAAGAGGACATGTTCCCGATCGAAGTAGATCTATCAATGGTACGCCGCCAGCGTGAAACGGGCATGAAGGGCTTGGGACAAGTTCTCAAAAGCTTCCGGGATCGGTCGAGCGACTTTTCGGTCTATGACCGTGAAAGCGGCACTGATGCTTACCTCAAATCACTTGGCCCGCTTGAGGTGCCGCAACAAGGCTCGCGCGCTGGCTTGCATGTGGATTTGCCCGTCAACGCCGAGGCCGAGGCCCAAGCAACTGAACAGACCCGTGCGTTGGGCCTATCGCCAGTGATGGGCAAGACATCTAGCGGCTGAAGGGCGCGTACGGCACCGCGTAGCGGGTCTGTCGTCGTTTGTAAGCCATAATATGGAGAACGACCGATGGATTCCGTCAGCGACTACTACTCTGCGACGCAGCTACGAACAGATCGCTGGAGTGCTCTGCGAGAAGTAACCGGATCGCTTGCACGCAATGCGCCTGCAAAAATCTCGGCAACGGATCGGGCCACAGCCCACGATCT
>ENA-OQVM01006711-OQVM01006711.1-marine-metagenome-genome-assembly--contig:-NODE-6711-length-10330-cov-6.385643_pt1 | contig 10330 bp, 9 predicted proteins | sample MGYA00237776_ERZ505498 | MGnify/ENA primary metagenome ERZ505498 (study PRJEB26159, sample SAMN06265151) | marine metagenome | isolation source: Helgoland LTER site | place: Germany:Helgoland, sampling... | reverse complement strand
ATTTTTGAGCCTGAACGAATATGTTGGAAAATTTAAATTTTGCACAGTACAAATTTGGTAATTTTTTTTGAATGAATGCTACGAACCAGCTGATAACTGACATTAAAGGAGGTAAAATTGCGCCCATTTATTTTTTAATGGGTGAGGAAGCCTATTTTATTGATGTCATTTCTGATTATATCGAGTCCCATGTGTTGGCGGAAGAAGAGAAAGAATTCAATCAGATGGTGATTTATGGAAAAGAGGCAACTATTCAAGATATTGTATCGAATGCCAAGCGGTATCCGATGATGGCAGAACGCCAAGTTATCATCGTAAAAGAAGCTCAAAACCTTATCAAAACCATTGAACAGCTTGTGGATTATGCTAAAAATCCACAACCAACAACGGTCTTGGTTTTTAATTATAAATACAAATCTTTAGACAAACGAAAAGCGTTTTATAAAACACTTTCTAAAGCAGCGGTGGTTTTTGAAAGTAAAAAAATATACGAAGATAAAATTCCGAGTTGGATTCAAAGTTTTTTAAGAGCGAAACAGATTACGATTACACCAAAAGCAGCCCTGATGCTGACGGAGTTTTTAGGAAATGATTTGAGTAAAATAGCCAATGAACTCAATAAGTTAGAAATTGTGGTGGGCGCTCAAAAAGAAATTACGCCTGAAATCATTGAAGAAAATATTGGAATTTCTAAAGATTTCAACAACTTCGAATTGCAAAAGGCGTTGGGACATTTGGACCACAAAAAAGCGTATCAAATCGTTCATTACTTTGCTCAGAATTCAAAACAACATCCGTTTGTACTGACCATATCAATCTTGTATATGTATTTTTCAAAACTGATGACCTTGCACACAGTTCGAGATAAAAACCCAGGAACAGTTGCAAAAGCATTGGGAGTCAATCCTTATTTTGTAAATGAATACATTGCAGTGTCTCGAAATTTCCCCATGAAACGGATCAGTGGGGTGTTAGAAACGCTACGAACCTATGATACGAAAAGCAAAGGGGTTGGTGCCAATCTTACTCCAAAAGATTTGTATAACGAGTTGATATATAACATTCTTAAATAACGAGTTGTGATCTCATTTTCATCTGTTTATTGGTTTTTTCAATAGCGACAGCCAAGAGGGTTTCTAATTCATTCTTTACTAGTTCAATTGAAACTTTGTCAATCATGATGCGATTGTGAAAGACCCATATAACAGTATTTGAAACACTTTCGTTATGCTGTATTAAAGAGTGCCAAGTTTCCATCAACACTTCTTTCCAAGCTCTGCTAGGGGAAGCAGTGAGCCCAAAAGGGACTTGATACAAAATTAGATAGGTGTCCGGTGAAATTGTAATATCAGTGATGAGCATCCGAGTGAGATGGATGTGTTCTGGAATATATGTCAATCGAAAAATTCGATCTGTAGGTGTGTTCATACTGTAGCAATTTGGGGTTGCAGCTATAAAGATATGAAAAAAATATTAAAAAGGATATTTTAGGCTAATTTCAACAATTTTTCTTGGCAAAAATAGCCGCTCCAATAATTCCAGCATTGTTTTTTAACTCGGCTGCTTTGATGGGCGTTTGGATATCAAGATATGCCTCAAACTTTTCCATTTTTTTACTGACTCCTCCGCCAATGATAATAAGGTCCGGATTGAAAGTATTTTCAACATGGGTTAAAAAGAAATTGACCCGCTTGGCCCAAGTTTTAAAACTCCATTCTTCACGTTTTCTTGCAGAATCTGCCGCAAAATATTCCATGATATCTCCTTTACGACCGTACATACGACCCAATTCAAAATTAGATAATAATTGACCATTAAAAAATACACCAGAACCAATACCCGTTCCTAAGGTAATGGTAATTACCAAGCCCATTTGGTTTTTACCGACTCCAAATTCCATCACACCCATAGCGGCGGCATCGGCATCATTTACGATGTAAAAGTCATTGCCCGTTTTGGCTTTAAAGAGTGCATCTACTTGTGTGTACTGCCACGATTTATCGAGATTGCCATGCTGCATGGCTTTCCCGTTTTTAATGACTGTTGGAAACGAAATTCCTACAGGCCCTTTCCATTCAAAGGAGTCTATAAGTGTTTTTAGCTCGTTGGCTACACTTTCTGGAGTAGCAGGTTTTGGTGTTGGGACTCGAAGTCGTTCAGTTAAAAGCTCACCTGTTTTACAGTCTACAATGGCAGCTTTTATGCCTGTACCTCCAATGTCTATTCCTAAAATTTGCATAAGATATGTTTTTTAAAGATCCGTTATCTCTTTCAGTTGGGTATTGAAATCATATTGTAAATCTTCGTGTAATTTAATTATTTTTTTTTCAATGCTTTCTATTTGTCGTAAATAAATATTGGTAAGTGTCACATTATTATTGATGGATGGTTTGAAAGTTTTGAGTTTGTAACAATAGTAAAGGAGCAGCTCAATTTCGGTTTCTTTTTGATTAGAATACCGCGCATGTTTTTTGAGCATCCGTAAAATTTTACGTACACTTTTTTTGATGTAAAAATAGCTTTTGGTATTGATTTCCTGGAATAACAAATCTGCCTGTTCTTTAATACCTTCGATATAATAGGCTTCATCTTCCGATTCAAAAAGTAAATAGGTGAGTAGCTCCTTATTTTCTAATTTAAAACGCGCCAATCGCAAACAGAGCGTTTTTAAATGCTCGGGATCTAAGGTTTCTAATTCTTTTTTGAGTTGTACAACGGTGGCTGCTTTCATAGCGGTTGTAATGATACAAATTTTATAGAAACAACGCAAATAGCGAAACGAAAAGTCTGGGGAGTTTTAATCGATCATTATGTCCATCACTTAAAATACGTTTGATATACTTTAAGATGACTGTTTAATTTGTTATAACTGTCTTGACATTCTTTTAGATTTGATGAAGCTAAGGGTTCAAATAAATCGTTAATTGGAATTAAAAAATTATGTAATTGATTGTGTGCTTCTCCTTTCATGGTGCATTTTTCAAAAACCATTGAAAATTCTGATTTTAAACGTTTAGAGAGTGTCTCGTAGGCTTTTACAGAGGACTTCTCAGTGAAGTTCTTCATGATTTCCTGCATATTCTCAACGCCTACCGTTGTTTCGGAATTTGCAAGCCAAGGTTTTCCATTGTTTAATACAAGTCCATTTTGCTCGGATTGATGAAGTTCATCCGTTTTTTCTTTTTTTTCAACTTGGGTGTCGTCCTGTTTATGTTTTGTTTTCCCCCCACAGGAATAGGTGAAAGCGATTGCCAAAACCAGTGTTACTTTAAGAATTGTGTTTTTCATTTTTTATTATTTTTAGGGGTTAGTAAATTATTAGTATTCAAATTCCAGTATTTTTTTAAGCTTCAACAATTCAAGCTTGTCTGGGAATTGATTCATTAATTTATCAAGTAATTTTTTAGCTTTGTTACAGTCTTTAAATTCATCTTCACACCTGAGACAATAAGCATTCGCTAATCGATAATGGATACTGTAGTCATTCGGAAAAATAACAAGTGCTTTTTTATATTGAAAAATTGCATTGTGCCATTTCCGCGTTTTCAACCATTCATCTCCTTCAGCAATCAAGGAATAATACTGATCTGATTTTAGTTTAAGTTCTCTCTTTTCATTTAGTTCGTTAAGTGCTTTAGAACTCTTAATGTAATCATAAGCTATTAAACTAAAAACTGAAATAAAGGAAATAAATATGACTATCCTGACGAATTCATTTTTTTTTCGTCTTTTGAGAACTTTGACACGAATATCTCTTAATTGTCTTCCAGTAGCATTTTTTAAATTGAGTTCACCTTCAGCAGATTTGATGTATTCCTTCTTAATTCTTAAAAACGTTTTTTCAGGTCTGAACAGTCTTTTTTTTCTGAGCAATTTTCTATTATTTTTCAGACTTGTAATCATTCCTTGAATACTTCCACCTCCTCCCATTTTTTTAATTCAGCTTATGGTTTATATAGTGACTCATGAAGTTAAGCCTTATTTAATTCAGGGTCAGGTTTATAATAAAACCCAACCCTAAAAAATTATAGCACTCAGGTTTGGTGCGTGTTTACATTCGCAATTTTTAAAGGTGCTCGTGTAAGTTATGATGTTCGTCAATAAGTGGGCCCCCTTCAATAATTTGATCAGAAGCTTGTTCCGCAAATTTTTCAAAGTTCAAATGGAACGAATGTGCGAGTTGAATTGCTTTTCCCAAGTAGGCACCTTTTTGCAACCAAGTGTTCATTGGGTCTAAAATTTCTGTAGGCACTCCAGGGCAGTATTTTGGCATGAATAACCCAAAAATAAAGTTTTGTTCATAATCCACATTATCTAATTCGCCATTAAGAATGGCGGTAATCATCGCTCTTGTATATTTTAATTTTATACGCGATCCAACGCCGTAAGGGCCGGCACTCCATCCGGTATTAATCAACCAAACATTGACGCCTGCTTCTTGCATTTTTTTGCTCAGCATTTCACCATAAACGGTCGGATGTAAGGGCATAAATGGTTCGCCAAAACAAGCGGAGAAGGAGGGAACGGGTTCTGTAATTCCAGCTTCGGTTCCTGCCACTTTAGCGGTGTAACCTGAAATAAAGTGGTAGGCCGCTTGTCCGGGGGTCAGTTTCGATACGGGAGGTAAAACACCAAATGCATCACAGGTTAAGAAAAAGATGTTTTTTGGATTGTTGGCATACAAGGTTTCTTGAATGTTATCAATGTGATGAATGGGGTAACTAACACGTGTATTTTGAGTGATGCTACTGTCCTCATAATCAGGTTCGCCATTGTCTTTAAACACCACGTTTTCCAATAAAGCACCGGGTTTAATCGCTCTAAAAATATCTGGTTCTTTTTCTTCTGTCAGGTCGATGACTTTAGCGTAGCATCCGCCTTCAAAATTAAAGATGGTATTGTCAGCCGTCCAACCATGTTCATCATCTCCAATTAATTTTCGGTCGGGATCAGCAGACAAGGTTGTTTTTCCGGTTCCTGAGAGTCCAAAGAAAATGGCAGTATCTCCGTCTTTACCAATGTTTGAAGAACAATGCATTGGGAGCACCTCTTTTTCAACAGGAAGAATCATGTTCAATGCAGAGAAAATTCCTTTTTTCATTTCACCGGTGTAAGCCGATCCTCCAACCAATGCTATTTTTTGCGTAAAGTTGATAATTGAGAAATTACCTTGACGAATTCCATACGCTTTTGGGTCTGGGCACACATAGCCTGGCGCACACAGAATTAACCAATCTTCATTAAAGTTTTCTAATTCGTCTTGAGTGGGTCTTAAAAACATATTATAAACAAACAGGTTAGACCAAGGAAATTCAGTCACTGTTCTAATGTAAGTTCTGTATTTAGGTTCGGCACACACATAGCCATCCCTGGCATAAATTTCTTTTCCAGAAAGATAGTTAGTGATTTCGTTTTTAAGCTTGTCAAAATTTTCTGGAGATACAGGTTTATTTGTTTTTCCCCACCAGACTCTGTCGGCTGTATAATCGTCTTTTACTAAAAAACGATCTTGAGGAGAACGTCCTGTAAATTTTCCAGTATTGATCGCAAGAGTTCCGTTAGTAGTTTCTTTTCCCATGCCTTTGTCAACGGAAATTTTTTGAAGTGTTTCGGGGGATAAATTCCAATTTACGGTCGCGTCATTGATGCCGTATTCTTTTAAATTGGAGGTTTTTTTTAATGAATTGTTTGTCATGTTTGTTTGATTAGGGTTTATAATTAATTTATTTAAAAAGGCCAAATTACTGGCACGAGTAACATTGTGATGATAAAAAACATTAAAAGTAAAGGCGCACCCACTTTTAGATAATTCAGAAATTTATATCCACCCGCAGTCATTACCATTGCGTTTGTAGTAGTTCCTATGGGGGTTAAAAACGCTGTAGAAGCACTAATGGCCACTACAATCATAAAGGGTTCAGGAGATAGATTGAGGCTGTCAGCAGCTAAGATTGCGATGGGCGCCATTAAGACGGCCGTTGCAGAATTGTTTATCACTTGACTGAAGGTGGTGGTGAGTAAAAACACACTGCCTAATAAAAAAAGAGGGTGAATAGATCCAACATGATTGACTAAGGCATTTGCAATAAGTTGTGCCGTTCCTGTTTTTTGCAAGGCGACACCCATGGGAATCATCGCTGCAATCATGACCAGACTCGTCCAGCTAATTCCTTTATAAGCTTTTGAAATTGGCACACAGCCCGTTGTTAAAATAATTCCAGCAGAAATGAGTGCTGCTATGGAGCCAGGTACAATTTCAAATACCATAAACAGGATCATAAGTGCCAAAGCCCCTAAGGCAATGAACGATTTACTATTTAAACTTTCAATATTTTTAGCCATCCCTTCTGGACTTCCTATAATGACTAAATTTTGGTGTTCTTTTTTTAAGTCGTCTATATGTTCCCAAGTACCTCTTATCAAAAAGGCATCCCCTGCTTTCACTGTAATTTCCTTCTCGGTCAATGGATTGTTGTCTCTTGAAGCAGCCAAAAGTTGAATGCCATAACGGTTGAAATAATCTCCTAATTTATAGCGTCTTCCAACAAGTAGCGAATTTGGATTTACAATCACTTCCGTCATCCCCACCTCTTGATTGATAAGGTTGTTTTGTAATTCATTTGCAATAGGCTTCAGAGGCAATAGACCTAATCTAAACCGAATCATGATTTTATTAATAGCTTTTGTGTCGCCTTTAACAGTTATAATATCATGATAGCGCAGTTCTGTATTTGTATCTGGAAACTCTTCATATTGAGGAATCCGTTTCAGCAGATTGGGATGCCTTCTTTCCAATCGAATAATGGAAATATTATACGTTTTTTCAAAGTTAGAAGCTTCAATTTTAGTGTTAATTAAAGGTGATAAATTCCGAATCCGAAGTCTGTAATAACCATTGTCAATTTTATAAGCCTCAATCCAATGGTGTAAGGTGGATTCAATATTGACAGGTCGGTTGTTTGTTTTGTTTTTTGGCAATAGCTTGAAGCCGATATATCTAAAGTAAAGAAGCGCAATTAATAGCAGCGGCAATCCAATTAAAGAAAACTCAAAAAATGAAAAACCTTCAAATCCAGCTTCTACCAAGGCATTATTAGCAATGATATTTGGTGGCGTTCCTGTGAGGGTTAACAATCCCCCAGTATTGGATCCAAAAGCAACGGGCATTAACATTTTTGAGGGTAGGGTGCCAATACTCCAAGCCGATGAAATGGTGAGTGGCATTAAGGTGGCAACTGTTCCTGTATTGCTTACAAAACCAGATAATAATCCAGCTCCGAGGGTGACAATGACTAAGAGTCTGCGGACGCTTTTTCCAGCCCACTCCACAAATTTCTTACCTGCTAGGGCGGTCCATCCCGTTTGTGCGATGCCTTCGCCCACCACAAAGAGCGCGGCAATCATAATGACTGTCGGATTGCTAAACCCACTTAAGGTTTCTTTGACGTCCAAAATGCCCGTTAAAAATAAACTGATCATGGAAATGAGTGCCACAACATCTGGCGAAAATTTACCCCAAACAAAAAATCCAATGGTGATAATTAAGATGAGGAGCATTAAATTCATTATACAGTAGGATTTGTTGTTTTGGTGATCATTTTTTTGTATGTCCTTTAAATGTCATAATTAAGAAAAATCTGTTATTTCGAGCGAAGTCGAGAAATTTAAAGTTCTGACTATCAAAACATTTCGACTTCGCTCAATGTGACAGTAAGAACAAATAATTACTTTATTACTATAAACGGACATTCAATCATTTTTAATGGACTTAACTAATTTGTACAGCGTAAAATTACAGATGAAAATTCTGTAAAATGATGACTATTATCATGTTTTTGAAAAGGGAGGTGTTTATGACTATTGTTCAGGGGTAACTGTGGTATTTCTAAGTTCAAATATTTTTTTTATTGCTGCGATTTACCGTCATGTTTATAGTCTAAATTAAATGGACAATTCTAAATACCTCCTTTTCACGGGATTAAATTTAGTAGTAAAACAATGACTTTTAAAAAACACTATTAATTGTGAAGAAAAGCGTTGGGGCGTCACTTCGTTGCAAAGATATAAAAAATAATAATTATTTAAGATACGTTACTTAGAGTGTCAGTTTTTTATTTCGTCCATTTCATTTTGGGTGAGTTTACAGTATGTTCGTCCTCATAAATAACAATAGAACCTAAAATTTATTTAAAATTAATGCGTTTTTCAACTTTTAGCATCATTTTTGTACCGTAATCATAAACCCTTAAATCTCATTCAAATTGAAAAAAATATTTAAAATCATTGGTAGCTCGTTAGTAGTCATTATTTTACTTTTAATAGCCACTCCCTTTTTGTTTCAAAGTCAGATTAAAGAATCCGTTAAAACATTTTTAAACGATTCTGTGAATGCACAAATTGATTTTGAAGATGTAAGCTTAAGCCTTTTTAGCAGTTTCCCACAAGCAAATGTGACCGTTCAGAATTTAAAAATTGTGAATCAACAGACTTTTGAAGGGGAAACCTTTGCAGCAGTTAAATCTATTTCGTTTGACATGTCGGTTCAGGAACTATTTAAAAATGAAACCGATGGACCTATTGTAGTTAAGTCCATCCAAATTGATGAAGCTATTTTAACAATTAAATCAGATGAATTTGGAAATACAAATTATGATATTGCCAAAGAAACTGAAGACGCCTCAACAGAAAGTGACACCAATTTTAAACTCAATATAGAGGATTACGCAATTCGAAACAGTGCGGTTACATATATAGATGAAGCATCAAAAACGGTTGTAAATATCAGCGCATTGAACCACTCTGGAAAAGGAAACTTTTCAACCGATTTATCGGAAATCAATACCACTACAGAAGCGCTCGTTAGTTTTAGTGTGGATAGCACCAACTATTTGAACGCTAATTCTGTAAAGTTAGACGCGCTCATTGCTTTAGATTTAATCGAGAATAAATACACCTTCAAAGAAAACAAATTCGTTATCAATCAATTGGCGCTTGAGTTTGATGGTTTTGTAAAACTCTTAGAAGACGGTTCTGAACTGGATATTACCTTTAAAAATACAGATTCAACATTTAAAGAGTTTCTTGCCGTGATACCTGAAACCTATTCAAAAGACATTGAAGGATTTCCGGGATGAGAAATTTCATTATGCTAATATAAGGGGTGAATCTAACCACAGCTACTCATTGTGGAGTTTATTTTCTCAGGCAAAAAATCCAGAGAATCATTTCCATCACGTCAAGCGAGGTCGCACCGGCCAGGAAGTTGATTTATTTATTAACGAGGTAAGAGAGGATTTAGAACGCACGTTTGATGTTGCTGGTGACCGCTCAATTATCTTCTCCGGAGAAGGTATACCCACTCTATCGAAAGAGGCATTGGTTCGCCTAAGGGATTTTCTTTTGGCGTATTGTAGGACGATCCAGATTATCACATACGTTCGGTCGCCGATATCTTTTATCCAGAGCTCTTTCCAGCAAAGATTGAAGGGCGAGAAGGGTTCTTTGTCCTTGGTTGATTTTTATCCCAATTACAGAGATCGATTTGAAAAATTCGAACAGGTTTTCGGCACGGAAGTGTGTCAATATCGAAAATTTGACCCTCAAAGTTTTCGAGAGAACGACGTTGTATTTGACTTTTGTGATTATTTGGGAATCAGCCTTGAAAGTGTCCCCGTCAAACGCGTGAATGATTCACTTTCACTAGATGCTATAAAGTTGTTATATGCTTTTCGATTATATCATCCAGCCGACTGTGAGAGCATGGGGATAGCCCTTGTCAACGCTCGCCTGGTAAATGCAATAAAAATTATTGGCGCTGGCAAACTCGCACTCGGGGCAAACTTCAGAGAGCCACTACTCGATGCTAATCAGGAGGATATCAAATGGATGGAAAAAAGGTTGGGACAATCCCTCAGTGAAGATGTTACGAGCTCGGGTAATCAGATTAATTTGGAAAGTGAGCTACTAAACATCGATCCGAGATGTGTTGGTATTTTAAAAGATTTAATTGGGCAAAAAGAACTAACAGATACTATTAGTGGCTCGACGCCACAGGAAGTGGCTCAGTTAGTCCACATATTGCGTAATAAGCTTTCCGGCAAACCAATTCACGACGGTGTGCTGGTGAACTCCAGCGATCATGTATCCGTGCAGACGCCAACAAGCGTCAATAATCCTGCTGTGCTTCAAAACAACATTGGTGCCTCTGCTCTAGTAGATGCATTAAAATCCAAAGACAGCAAGATTTTGGATGGCATTCCGGATAGACGGGCCGAGCAAATCATCTCATATGCGCTCTGTTTTATCAGCAGTCATATTAACAACGCGGAAG
>ENA-OQVM01006710-OQVM01006710.1-marine-metagenome-genome-assembly--contig:-NODE-6710-length-10337-cov-22.051267_pt1 | contig 10337 bp, 10 predicted proteins | sample MGYA00237776_ERZ505498 | MGnify/ENA primary metagenome ERZ505498 (study PRJEB26159, sample SAMN06265151) | marine metagenome | isolation source: Helgoland LTER site | place: Germany:Helgoland, sampling... | reverse complement strand
CATGAGTTTTACAAACGTATTATAGCACCTTATAAGGGTGAATTGGAAATGTGGTATCAATCAAACAATTCTTTTTTCTTAGATTTACAATTAATATTCATGACTGCTTGGGTAATTGTTGTTCCTACTTCAATACTTTATGAAAAATGGTTTAAAGATTTACCTAAACGAAGTTTTTAATAAAATATAAACTATGCCATTCGATCCAAATTCAGCAAAGAAAGCAGGAAAAAAATCCAAAAGCATGAAATTTTAAAAATTACAGGTTTCTGAAGTTATTTAAACCCTTATCCACCCTCATTTCCCAATCTCCTCAATCTTTCCATAAACACATCTGCAACAGCGTCTTTATTCGGATTCTCCCCAATATAACTTAAAAAAGTACTTTCTCTAGAATGCCCTGTAATTTCCATTAAAATTGGGGTTTCAATCTTTCCGAAATAATTGGTTGCAAATGACCTTCTCATGGCGTGTGATGATATCAATTCATATTTTGGATACATCCCAAGTTCTACCCTCTTAGTTATTGAACACATCTTATTTCCTTTTATGATCTGATCAATCCCAGCCAATTGACACAACTCTTTAATTCTTTTATTAAAAACAGATGCATTGGTTTTTTGTGGAAAATCTATTTTAAGAAATTCTATAACCATTGGGTCAATAATACCTACAGTGATTGGTTTTTCTGTTTTTATTTGAATAAGATCTAAATACATTCCTCCGATGGGAGCTAGTCTTAAATTTTGAGGGGTTATTTTTAATACATCTGATATCCTTTGTCCAATATTTAATCCTAACAAAAACCACTTTCTAATATTTTCTAACTTACTAGAAAGGTTTACTAATTTTTTTATTTTGTTTATTTCATTTTGATTTAGCGTAACAATAATTCTGTCATTTTTTCTTTGACGATAACTTTCTATATGGTTACAATAACTATGAATTTGTTCGCCTCCCCTTTCTGCTTCTTTACATATTGATTTTAGTAATTTCAATAGTTGTCCTTGATAATTTACTGAGTATTTTTGGATATTTATAATCCAATAAATAAACTGATAGATAACATCTTTATTCATTTCAGTTAGTTGAATCGTTCTCCCAATATGGTTTTCGAAGTCATTCCAAATTCTCCTTAGTGATTTATAGCTTCTGACAGAATTATCAGAGAGCCCGATATTACCAGATCCCTTCACTTTTTTATAGGGTGAATTTCGTATGAAATAATCGATTTGAAATAAGACACTATTTGAATTCATTACAATTCTATTTGTATAAAATTTTGCTACCACCGGTAGTAAACATCATCTCTAAAGATGGTTTTATTGATTATTAATTATTATTGTAGGAAAGCACCACCTTTAATTCTTCATTGGTTAAAAATGGAATAACAGGTCCCCAAACTCCATGTTTTCTGTATCCAACTTCTCGTACAATTTTACTGGGTATAATTAACCCTTGGTAAGTGAATTCATCTGAAATTTCAGCAAAAGTATAGTCAATATGAGTATGGTTCTTATTTATATTCCAAGCGTGATATACTTGATGTAGTGTTTTTTTGTTTGTAGCTATCCCTTCAACATAAAGATGATTTTCATTTAATCGATTAGATGAGTTGCCGTAGCAGTTCCCAAATTTTATTTTTCTTCGGTCAACCTTGCAGGTATTGATTTCTATTTCATTGAGGTTAATTGGATTGATTAGGTTGAAATAAAAACAGGTCAAGGAATTAATTCCTAAAATTTCATCTTCAACACCTCTGTTAAAACCACTAATTATTTCACTTTTAATATGTTTCAAATTTGCTATTTTCATAAAATATAATATTTGGATTATTAATGTCTATTTATAATATCATTTATCAATACTTTACCTGGAGCTGTCAGATCATTATTTTTTTCATTTCTAATTTCCTAAATCGTCTCCTCGGTCGATCAAATTTTGAGTTGTAAATTTGACTTTAGAATCTTCTGTTAATCTCTCCTGATTGATTAATTTTAGAGTCCTGATCATTAAATGTGAGTCTTCTTGTTTTTTCATGATATTTATCACTTGCTCAAAACTTAGACTGACTGTTAATTCACATTCGACTTCCGGAAAAAAACAGTTTCTAAAAAATGCAAATTTCCAGATAAAAAGTGGTGGAGCACTATGTTTCAGAATAGTATTGTAGAATTCAATAAAGTCATTTGAGCTTTCTGCTAGAAATTCAAAATGATATTTAATTTTAATCCCTGAATTAATTAACAATGTATTAGTTGGATCTTTCATATTATTATTATTATTATTTTAAGCTGCTGTAGCTTGATTGATTTTAAGTTCTTCTGTCTCTTTATTTTTATTGAATTTTTCAACCATAATGGCCTTTTTAATTGACTGGTGGAAATACTTTTCCTCAATTTCGATTCCTATATGTTTTCTGCCTAATAAGAGTGAGCTCATCATGGTATTTCCGACGCCATTCCAAATATCCATTATGTAGTCTCCTTTTTGAGAACCTTCCAGTGTTAGAACACCTGTTAGGTAAATAGGAGAGGTAGATGCGTGTCTATCTTCTTTATTTTCGAGTTGTCTAAAGTAGTCTCCTGGATTTCCAACGTTACCTCTTATAATGTCTTCACAATACGTGTTAGAAAGTGTGTTTCTGATATTTGAAAGTGACGATTGTATATATTTCTCACCTATCACACCTGTTTCTTTATTCGAGTGATTTGTACAACCACTCACTAACTGATAACTGATCTCTTCCCCGTCATACATTTTAAGGCTTTTCGTAAATGTTTTTTTTGGGTTACAGGAGAATCTATAAATATATTCGAATGACTCAGTAGTATCCTTCACATTTTCACCATGAGGTAAAGGATTGGTTTTTAGCCACATTTTTTTACTGATAATTTTAAACCCTAATTTTTCCATTTCAATAACAAAATATTCGACGAAGAGCGAGTACACTTTATCCTTTTTGTAATCATTTATTATGACATAAATCGACCCATCCTCAGACAAGTAGTCTTTGTATCTGTAATAGATTTTAGCTACATGAGCAGCAAACTCTTGAGATGACATGTTCTTCAATTCCTCATGTTCTGCCTCCCATTCTCTACCAGGTCGTTTTGTATCATAACCATACTCACATGAACCGACGAAACACTTTATTAGACCTTTCAAGTGATTTATTGGAGATAGGTCAACATTACCTGAATTCCCTTTCAAGAGGATAGAATTCTCTGAAACAAATTGATCATCTACATTAGGTGCTATTATTCTATCATTTATAAATTTGTCAACATTTCCTTTAGTTTTTTTGTGGGAACTAACAATATTTTTATACTCATCTTCACTCATATTTTTTTGAAGAAATGAATTAAAAACCTTGAACTCGGAATCATTATTAAGATCAATCACCTTGTCTAACTTTGATAACCTGCCATAGTCACAATGGTTCTCGATTAATTTTTTAATTGTATCAACATCGTAGTTGTTTGTTGAAGTTTTTAGCAGCTTTCGATATTGGTGTGCAGTCTCAAGAGAAATTTTATTTTGTAAAATCCATGGGATTAGAAATTCAAATTCAGTATTGTTGAATTGATTATACAACATCACTAATTTTTTCACCTTTTCTGGCGCAAAACCCATTTCCAAACCAATCTCTATATTTCTATTTAAACTTCCTCCTTTTATAGGGGGGTACTTTTTTGAAAAGTGTTTGAATTCATTATAAAGTTCATGACCTGTTTTTATCCTTTGTTTGTTCAAATCCACTACCACATCTTCCACAGAATCATTCGTTTCCAAATAAATTAGCGTTACCTCACAATCTTTAACACCATTTTTCACCATGAAATCATATCGTGTACCACCAGACACAAGCTCGTATTTACCTTTGTGAATTTCAGATTTAACCACCACCAAATTATTGATTGGTTTTCCTCCAGATCTTTCAAGTGATTTATCTAAATACCCATCAGCTGCGGGTGTATAGATTTTTTCGTGATAATCATTTTTAATTATCGACTCAATACTAATTGTTTTTTGTTCTGTTTTCATATATTATAGATTTTACTTTCATTATTTTGGTTGACTCTTTTTTGATATAAAAAAACCAACTATAATTTATAGGTCTGTGTATAAAGGTTCCATAACTCAAAAATTATAGAAGTTGCTATTAATTGTCCTTTAACGTTTTTAAATTCCACAAACCATATCTCTCCATTATGTTTAACACATAAATCCGGGATGTAATTTATTTTTAGTTCGTTTATTAATTTCTTCATGGTGTAGAAATCTAAAATTTCAAGACCCGCAACGTTATTTATAAGATAATCCCCAAACTGCTTTTCAAATTCAATTACATCTCGTCTTCCGAAATTCTTATTAATTTTTCTTATTCGTTTCCCGGTATCATCAAACCAGTAAATTTTAGTCATATCATATTCATATTCCACTTTTCGATTTTCCTTTATCAGAAACTGCTTCTTTTTACCTATCGTAGTTCCAAAATCAGGTTGACATACTAAATTTAGTCTACGTAGTCTCAACTTAAAATAATTTATCATTATCCCTATTTCCCGAGGACTTAGTTGAGAAGGAGTATCCATAAACTCTTCGTAGCTTGATGTTAGATTAGAAATCTCCAATTCAATCTGATTTTTTACAGATTTCAAAAACCCCCAATCTGTTGAATCTTCAAATTTAGAACGAATAGCAGCAGTATTACCTAAATCCAAAACAGTCTTCTTCTCCAAAGACTTTATATCCATAAGTGGACCCAGCTTAACACTTTTCAAGTGGTCAAAATAAATATCGCTCTCTAATTTTCTGCTAAACTTCGCAGGATTAGATAATATTTCTTTGATTGGTATGTAATTGTTTTCCATTATTAATATAATTTGATGACAAAGATATAAATAAATTATTTATTCCACCAAATAAAATGCAGACTTATTTTATTTTATTTTTGAAACGATTATTTTTATGTAAAATAAAGGTGTCAACTCACACCTTTTTGATAAGGCTTGACAATCCCGAAATATTTCGATATGTTTTCTAATATGAAAGACAAAACATATCCAATTACTATAGACCCCACAGCTTTAACAGAGAAACCAGAGTGGTCGATCCGTTCTCACATAAATAAAAGACTCAACAAAAAAACAGATGTAACAATAGATCAGTTATCTAATATAGTGGCACCTCCTAATTCATTTACATGGTCACCAGGTATATTTAATGGAACTCCTTCAAATGCTAATTGGAGTAGCCAATCAATATTTGCATTAGATTTTGATGATGGTGAATTATCAATAGACGAAGTATATAATCGTCTACACTCTTATGAAATCAAACCACAGTTATGGTATGAGACGTTTTCATCTTCTGAAACTTTAATAAAGTTTAGGGTAGTTCTATTCTTGGATTATCCTGTAACAAATCCCAAAATTCACAAGTTAATCTCATCCGGACTTCTAAAGTTGTTTCCCGAAGCAGACCAGAGTTGCAAGGATCAGGCACGTTATTATTTCGGGGGGAGCGCTGCTACTGTTACGTCTCACTCTCCAATTAGTTTATCAAATTTAATTTTTATTAGTTCAACAACTCTTTGTGCTGGGGATAGTATGCGGAATAGATCTCTACCAATAATGGATATCAATTCTACCATAGTAGAAACTGCACCAAAATGGGAACTCCTATATTATAACTATAAGAACTACCATTCTGGAGCAGAATTAAACAATAGTAATAATTCTCCCCCTCCCTACAACTATAATAGGGGCGAACTTCAAAAAGTCGATTTTGACAAGTCTTCACAAAACATTAGAATATTTAGAGAGTTTTTAAAAGGAAAATGGTTAACACATATGGAGCTATTTGGATTGGCAAGAAATCTTCATTACGTAAATGGTGGGTTTAAACTGATGAATAAGATGATGAATAAGTTTAATTCAAAGGGTGTTACTGATTACACTCCAAATAACTTTGCTATTTTAACTTATCTGAAAAAGATTCAATATCCTCCTCAACCTATTGGTGAGTTTTCTCCATACCCTGAAGATTCTGATTTACACGATTTCATCTCTGAGTCAATAGATAAGCGAGGGAAAATAAAAGTGATTGAGTCCTCAAATCCTATTTCATTAGTAGCTGCAGAGGAGAAGTTTAAAGAACAGTTTGATCGTGCAATTAACGATGATAAAGTCGATGGAGTTTATCTATTTAGAGTCCCCACTGCCATTGGAAAAACAGAAATGATAACAAGTATTCATGCCACTATTGCAGCACCTACAAATTACCTTAAAAACGAAATTGGAAGAAGAATGAAAATCAATTACATGACCACTCCTGACCCTATTGTATTTGAAAATCCATCGATTAATAATCTAATGAATTATTACTATTCGATTGGTCTGCCTAACAAATCAATTGAGGTTCTTTATTCAATTGTTAACGCCAAAAATAAGAATCAATATTCTATAAAAGATATAGATAATGCCAACGCATACATTAATATGGTGAGGGACTCTTACACAACAACTTCAACACTTCTCACTACACATAAAAGAGCAATTCATTCTACATTTTCAAATGACACCATTGTATTTGATGAGGACCCTCTTAAATCGCTAGTTGTTATCAAGTCATTTAAAATATCTGATCTGTTTTCTATCAATATAATTGTAAAAAGCAAAGAATTAGAATTTGTAATCAAGTCATTGATTGACACCCCTGTTATGGAGATTCGTTCAACACCAACATATAATCTCGATCTTGATCAATTAATCAAAGAGGTCTCACAATTACCTAATGAAACCCTAAAATCAAATCTTTTTGACTTTTTTAGTAGTTCATTCTATGTTCGTGATACCCATAAACCAGATATTGTTCATTATGTTGTTAAACGTAATATCCCACCATTAAAAAAGATAATTATTCTCTCTGCTACAGCACCAATCAATTTATATAAGCGTCTTTTTGGTGAGCGTCTTGAAGTTATTGATATTTCAGAAGTTGAACAAAAAGGAAGGATTATTCAATACACCACTAAATCTTACTCCAGAAACTCTTTAAATAAAAACACAAAAGATATTATAAATAGAGTAGGTGACACCCCTGTAATCACATTTAAATCGTATCAAAACCACTTTTCAAATCCTTCTAATATGTGGTTTGGAAACTGTAGTGGTTACGATGAATTAAAGGGAAAAGACATTGCGGTGGTTGGAACACCCCACATCAATAATGTGGTGTATTTTTTAACCGCAAAGGTTCTGGGTATAGAGTTTAAAACTTCGGATCTAACTATGTCACATCAAAAGGTAATCTACAACGGATTTGAATTTAAGTTCAATTGTTTTGATAATGAAAATTTAAGAATGGTTCAGTTCTCATATATTGAATCAGAACTTATTCAAGCGGTTGGTAGAGCACGTACTCTAAGAACAGATGCAAATGTTGACTTGTATTCAAATTTTCCACTGAGAATAAGTTCAGAGTTTAGATTCTAAAAAAAAATGAATTTTGTCTGACACATTTTTAATTTCATGATATTTATATAGAAACGAAATTATGAAACAAAAAAAAACAAGACGGGTAATTGTCAGAATAACGGAGAATCAGTTCAAAAATTTGGTGGATTGTGTGATAGACGAACAAACAACGGTTTCGGATCTTATCAGGGAGTCCGTAATTGATAAACTTAAAAAACTTAAAGAAGATGATAAAAGGAAAGGATAATTTGGACTACGAATATTTTAATCGATATTTAGCCAACTGTGGATCTCTTGATCCATCTAATATGGAGTTGTTAAATGATTTTTTTAAACAGAGATTAAATGTTCCACCCGAATACGAATTAGATCCTAAAAAGTTGATTTTATTAAATGAATTCGATATTTTTTGTCGTAAAAAATAATCAAGTTAAAAACTATAAAATATCAACTGCTGTTGAAAATAATTCTCGATTGCATATGTTGAATCCGTGATTTTGATAAATGTATTACATTAAATATGGTTACTGTAATTAGTGGGGGTATTGTCCTCCTTGTTAATCAAGGTCTATTTTTTTAAAAAAATCTACGAAAAATTATTACATTTTTTGTTTTATATACTGTTTTGTTAATTCAGCAGCTACAGCTCGACACCATATCTCTTGAGGGTGGTTCTCATATCCGAACTCTTTAAGTTGTTTGTCATACAAACAATCCTTGGAATAGGAGGTTATTTCACGCCAATGTACAAGTTCATGTAGAGTTATCTCCACAATCCCCTCATAGTCACTTACATTCTGAGTAAATAAGGTAATCGTGTTTTTGTAAAAAGTGTAAGTACCCGCATAATCGGAAGATTCACCACTAATCACAATTCGGGGATACTTCTTACGAATTGGATACATTTTAATAAACCACTCTGTTACATTATTTGATAATTCTTCAATAGTAATAGTATTAGAAGGTAAAAATAGGTTTACAATAAATCCAAGAATGTATAAAATTATTATTCCGATAATAATGTATCCAAATATTTCCATAACTGGAATTTACCGCGAGAATTTTATTCTGCCTAAAATATGTTTAAAAACTTATCTGCTTATACTTTTGTATTAAGTGTAAGTTCTTTAAAATAGTCCTATCTCAACCCGGGTTGGACTTCCCAGTGAATCCAGTACTTCCCAAAGATCAACCCGCTTATACTTTCATTAAAAAATGCGGCATAATCGAAGTTTTGCGCTTAAGTTAGCCTTAATCATTTAAATATATATATAAATGTCATTACAGGGTCAACGAACAACAACCGGTGCTATTCCATGGGAAGATTTTAAATCACTAATTGGTAAATTAGAACGAGATGGGAATTACAAATACTGTTTACTGATTTCAATTGGTGTTTTTACAGGTTTACGAATAGGAGACATACTCAAATTAAAGTATACAGACTTTTCGGGGGGAGATATATTATCTGTGATAGAACAAAAAACAAAAAAGACCCGACGAATTAAATTAAATCACGATTTACTCGAAATAATATATCGTGTTAAAAGGAAACAACTGATAGATGATGACAATGAATTCATTTTCATCAATAAGTATGGAACCAAACCAATTGATAAATCGTGGGTGAACGTTTCCCTAAAAAAAATATTTAGAAAGTACAAAGTATCTGTAGATGGAAATGTATCCACACACATGTTTAGAAAAACTTTAGGTAGAAGAGTTTTGGAATTGAACAACTACTCCAACCAGTCTATCGTTCTGTTAATGGAACTCTTTGGTCACTCGTCAATGGGAATAACAAAAAGATATCTCGGTATCAGAGAAAAAGAAGTAATGGGGGTGTACGAAAGTTTGAGTTTGTGATTCTTTTGGATTTCTGTAGGTTGCGTGCGGATAATAATTAGCGAAGGATCACCGTCACGGTGGTGATCAGAATTATTGTTAATTTCACATTTGTTTTGAATATGGGGGAGCCCCCGGCCGGACTCCCTGCCATACATCCTGTCTTAATATATACATATATATGAATCAAAACACCCTCTCAGAGTCGCGAGAAAAATATTTTCAGAAAAAATGGATTAGGGGGTGTATCTCACTAAAAGTAAAAATAAATTTTTTTCAATTTTCTCTAAAAAAATCAGTTTTACACCTGCAGTAGTTTCTCAAGAATTTTAACCATAGCTTAGGTCTCTAACTAACAATACTCTAATAGTTGTCTTCTCGTTTCTTCTAAATCACCCTCAAAGGTTCCATTTACCATTGAGAGAAAAGTATTGGATGCAGTAACTCCTTCTTTTATATCAAGGTCGTTATATGATAGTTCAGGAACAGTGCGGGTAGAACATATTTAATCGAATAACTCCCCTTCATTTTAGGTGTATAATACCACTTTTGTTGAAACGGTATCATCAGGTCTTTAAGTCTATTTACAAGACCTCTCAACTCATTAGAATACTCAGGGAATACCTCGATTAGATCATTGATTTTCCCTCTTTCAAAACCAATATTATAGACAATGTTGTCTTCACTGGTTCCACAATCCTGAATCAGTTGGTTTCATTATAACTCCATCTTTTTTCAACTATTTTCTTTCGCTTTCTGAATTGTTGTTCAACAAGGGGTGTGAACTTAAATACCCACCGCTGAATAGTAGTATGATCCACTTTTACACCTATTATAGATAGAAGTTCTTCTACATCTCAATAGCTTAAACTGAATCTTAATTTAAAATAAACTGCTTGTAATATAATAGCCTTTGGGAAACAATGACCTTTGAATATCTATTTTTTGAAAGTAAAGATATAAGGTTTAAGTTTTGGTTATCTTAGATGCGACAGAACCTGATAAACA
>ENA-OQVM01006706-OQVM01006706.1-marine-metagenome-genome-assembly--contig:-NODE-6706-length-10344-cov-4.622869_pt1 | contig 10344 bp, 5 predicted proteins | sample MGYA00237776_ERZ505498 | MGnify/ENA primary metagenome ERZ505498 (study PRJEB26159, sample SAMN06265151) | marine metagenome | isolation source: Helgoland LTER site | place: Germany:Helgoland, sampling... | reverse complement strand
CCACCTGTGGTGAGTGCTCTGCGTGCTGTGCAGGCCGCAAGGCCACACACAGCCGCAGCAGCAGTGCACTCGCTTCTTCCAGCGATGCTACTGCCCGAGAGGCCGCGTACCGTGCTGCCGCACACGCGCACCTCTTCCCTCAAGGGCAAGAGCAACAGCTCGAGCCCTCCTCACCACCACCTGTGGTGAGTGCTCTGCGTGCTGTGCAGGCCGCAAGGCCACACACAGCCGCAGCAGCAGTGCACTCGCTTCTCCCAGCGATGCCACTGCCTGAGAGGCCGCGTACCGTGCTGTCGCACACGCGCACCTCCCCTCCTCGAGGGCGAGAGCAACAGCTCAAGCCCTCCTCATCAAGCACCACCACCTGTGGTGAGTGCTCACCACCTGTGGTAAGTGCTCACCACCTGTGGTGAGTGCTCTGCGTGTTGGGCGTCCGTCGACACCCTACACTACTCCCAAGTTCATCACAGGCTGTCAGTGGAACCAGTTCGACCGTAGCTCCCCTGGTTGCAGCTGCACCTCCAACTCCTCCTTCGAACGTCGGGCCTTCGCCTTCGCTCGCTTCGGGCGTCGATGCTCGATGCCTGTCAACAACCCTACTGCCGCCGTCATCACATCATCTTTCTCCTCATCCTTGCTGTCCTCCCACTGCTATCCCGCTGCTATCCCGTCGGAAGAGCCATCCGTTTCTCCAACCCTACCTTCGAACTTCGGCCTCTTCGCCTTCGCTCGCTTCGGACGCCGATGTTTGACGTCTGTCATCACTCCTAACTCCTGTCTCTACACTCGTTTCATGATGGGGAAGGTCCGGACGCCCTCAGATCACCTCTGACCTGCTTTGACCTAACGCACGTCCGCCGCCCAACATTGAGATCACATTGCCTACTCATCATATGCTCCCACAGTGTCTGACGAGATCTCAGGTTTTCCGATCAAGACCTCCGTCAAAAAAGGCCACGATCTGAAAGAAGCCACGACCTTGCGGCTCAGCCACGACCTTGTGGCTCAGCCATGCTCTGGTCCTCGTCGTCTCCACCGAAAAGGACTGCTGGAAAGACCAACTAGACCCTGCCGTGAGTCTGCGCTCTCACCATCACTGCCAGTGGGAGATCTTGCCGCCCAGCCCTTCAACCCCACCCTTAACTGACTGAGCGCAAAACCCCAAGCTTCAGACCCACATCTGTCCTGAGCGCCCAATAGAAACCGGCGCAAGAGCTCCCAAGCTCTCTTCTCACTGCCTCTTAGCCTCACATCTAGACGCCACCTCTCGCTTTCCTGCAAGACCCGTCGCTCCTTGTGCATCTACATCTAGACACAATCTAAATCTAAAACAAATGAAGCGCCAAGGTTCCCCGCTGCCTGCGTGGAAACCGAATGGCTGGAACCGATCTTGTTGTCGTCTGTTGCTTGCGGCTCTGACGACCCCCCTGATCTAAATGGATAATTATCCATATTTAATTAAACCTCCAAAGCGCGCCTTGTCAGCCTGTTGGGATCCATTGTGGTTCTCCCGTCGGCGTCATGCCAGTGCGCTGCGAGGTTGTGGAGCTGCCTGCTCCTGCTGGTACTGTCCTGGGGATGCTGCACTGTCTGTGCCCCTTCCCCTGATGCGGCCCCGTTGTCGCTACCCTGATTGCGCCTGTGTTGGTGCTGTGCTGAGTTGTGTGCGACTGTGCTGTGTACTCGGTCGCGGGGCCTCCAGTCTGCGTTTTTATCCTTGGATAACCGCTGCGCTGTTATCCCGCCATAAAACTCACTCTCCTTACGGTCCGCTTCCTAGTAAAGGGATATGGCGTATATATAGAGAATATACATGAGAGTTCATAATGTGTGACTGATAACCTCCTGGTTATGAGTGTCGAGTGAATATGGGAATATTGTGCAAATGGTGTACAAAGTAGTTTATGGTAAAATTGGTTGCGCGCAGCGCTATCCATGGGGATCTAGCGTGGCACTTTGGCCTACGTCTAGGAACCCCAGCAAGCCACTTGGGCACACCCAGTGACGATCAAACCTTGTGGTGGAAGATCACTAAGTGTGCCCCTACTAGCCATATCACTGGGCAGCACAGCACTCTGGCTGTCCCCTCAACGGCGTAATACGCAATTCAACATACCTCTACAACCGTCTTGTGACGGTCGGTCAACGAACAAACCTCAACCTCCCGCTACGAGTTGCGGTCTATACCTTTGGAAGGCTCTTAACCTAGTGACAACCTAACTCTCCCGAGAGTACCATGACAACCGAGTAAACGGCCACTATCACCTCGCTAAGCCAGGACACCCCACCCAGGGGAATCCTCACTCGTACCCACCCAGGGTACGTCTAGAAACTGGTACGGCCAGAAACTAGAAGCTCCCGCAAAACTGGTACGGCCAGAAACTTGTGGAACCTAGTGACAACCTAACTCTCTCGGGAGTACCGCGACAGCCACCCCGGACTATCACCTCGCTAGACCGGGACACCCTTCCATAAAGGTAACCCTCACTCGCACCCCTCCGTGGGGTACCACCAGAGATACGACATACCCTGCTGCTACACTGTCCTCTTGGTACCGACTGCTAACCTTACTGCAATGCGAATCTGTGAGTCACTACCCCACCTGCCTCACCCGCACTGTAGTAAACCGTAGATTCAGATCACGACAAGCGCGATAACTACGACATAGCAACTGGACCTGACCTATGTACCCTAAGCACTAACGACTACGTTCCAGTACCGCGTGGGCTCACCTAATGGATATTGCCCTCACCGCACCTTCCGCATCCGCGGTCACCAGACCTTACTCTGACCTGTGTGTTGGAGCGATGTCCGTTCTCCCGCCGGACCCCGTGGCCCAGCAGTCGCCCCATTACACATTCCCTGTGTAGGCCCCCCCTCCCCCCGGCCTCCCCTCCCCTCCACTCGCGTCAGTCACCTCCCTTTGGCTCCTGCGCCAAAGACGGTGATGCCAGCAAGATGTTCAACATCATTGCCGCCGAGATTCCCGCAGTGTCTGCCAACCGCGACCGTGTGTAGTCGTACCCTTTGGCCCTGACGAAGGCAGCCATCTGCCATCGCGCCATCCGGCACACCTCAGTCACCGTCGCACCCAACCGCAGGGAGTGATTTGCTGCCGCTCCTCGCATACAATGCCCCCCCAAGGCTTTTCCCTGTACCAGCCTTGGAATTCGTGGGAGCGCGTCGTTGCACAGCTTCCGCATTCCTTTGCGGTAGTCGTTGAGGGTATATTGGCATACCATCTTAGGCATTTGCACTTCTTCCCTCGTGAACAACGGCACCAAGCCGGCAAACACCCTGGGAACCGGATACAGCGAGAACAGCGCCCACAGAAGCCGCCCTCCATCAAACAAGAAAGCGGGTATGTCCGTGCTCGCTTCTCTACACTGCTTCGGACTGAACACCCGCAGCGTGAACGGGTCCCTCGACCCTGCCGCGTTTGACTTGTCCGGCACCGCCGCCAGCAGAACATGCGTCACGTGTACAGCGTCCGCCTGTTCCGGGCGTCCGTCCTGGCCCATGAGGATGCACCGCTCCCCCGCCCAAAACGAAACACTGGCTCTGGTCCACGGCCTCCTCGCCGTGTGCCTGTCGACGTATGTCTGCACCACTTCCCCCACGCGCAGGAACAACTGATACATCAATACCATGATGATCCATTGCGTGAAAGTGGCGAACTCTGTCCACCGTTCTCCCCCAGTCGCATTGAACCACCGCTGACCTCTCGCCACCCTGACGAAGTAGCTGGGTTCCCATAACCGCTTCTGCTCTTTTGCCACAGGCTTCCTCTTCCTGTAGGTCTTCATCACCATCTTGACCCTCGTGAACGCTTGCCGCAGGCTGTCGACCCCTTTATACGCGTTCCATTCCCTCTGGATCGCGAAAAGATCTCCCACATATGCCTCTACCGTGCTGTACGCGTAGCATTCCGAGAGCATCTGCGCGTACAGGAGCAGTCGCAACTCCGCCTGCACCAGCTGCGCTGACGAGGGTGTAAGAGAGTTCACGAGAACTAACGGGCACCCTGCCCATCTGCAGAAGAACTTCCATTTCCTTGCCGCACTGCGCTGTCTTGTCTTGGTGGTTTCTGCGTAAGACTCGCTGAGCGCTTGAGAGACATCATCGTAGACGTCACCAAGCTCCTGTAGTCGTTCTGCACAGGCACACACACAAGATCAGATGCATCCATCTCAAACTCCTCTCTCATGTACTCGAAGTATTCTACGGGTCGATGCCTTGAGAGTGCGTCGGCCCCGATATTGAGCTTGGTGTTGATGTACTCCAACCGCAGGTCAAAACTGTGCACCGCCATCAAGTGGTGGATCTCGCCCAGGAGAAAAGCCACTGACGGGTATGTGGAGTGCCTGCGATTCACCGTTTTCACAAAAGGGTCGTTGTCACATCGCATCAGGAACCGCCTTCCCTTCAGGAGTGCCACCGCCTCCGGTTCCGAACACAGGAACCTCAACCACACCACTAGTGCCACCCCTTCGAGCTCCATGATATGCAACTCCTGGATTTCTTGAGCCGAGAAGTCCCAGTGTTGGTACCATTTGCCGAACATCGCCCCTGCCGCTCCAGTGCCTTTAGACTTAGACCGCGACGCGTCTGTCATCGGGGTGAGAAACGGCTCCTGCTTCCACTCAATGTAACGATGCGGCACCAAGAGCGCCACACAATTCCATTCCGTCAAGAGCTTCCGCCACCACGCCAACTCCGTGCGCCATGCCTCGGTCATCGGCGCCACCCCGTGTGTCGCTGCCACCGCCGCTCCTCGCACTGTGAACGGCAGGTGCCACTTCGCACTCAGCAACACCCGTCCGTGGAAGATCAGCAGCCCCATAAGTTCCTGACATAGGTCCGCGGGCACCCACGCCATTCTGGCAACCCGGTCCCCAAGCGCCGTCGTCCGCTGCACCTTATCAGCCGGCACTTGGCAGTACTTGGGCTCCACATCCAGCACGTACAAGACCCCCAGGATTTGCGTGCGCTTGGCAAAGCCCCCTTCGAACCACACCTTCTTGGCCTGGGGCGTCACCTGCAAGAACTCCAACAACGCTCCCAGCGCATTGAGCACGAGCTCTTCTGACCCATCCGCCACTCAGCACCCGAAGTCGTCAATGAAGCAGGTAACGAAGCTGTGCACCAACTTTGGTGAAGGCTTCGCGTCCGCCTGCTCATCGGCCCACCTCAGGAGCCGCATTGCTTGCCGCACCCGTGTCGACTGCGACTCGTGCGCGTTGGCCACCTCAGCCACCGCGTGCGCGATGAAGCCCGAAAACCGCATCGCCCAATTTGACGCCGGTCTGTCCCCGAACATCATGGCCTGATCTACCACCACCGATGGGCCCTCCTTCTGTGCCCACACCCTTTGGTGGGTGGCCCACGTGGTCGGCGGTACATGGAATTGCCGATACCACCCTTTCAGGTCCCACACCGCTCACGAGACCCCCGAGCCGAACGCATCCAGAAAAAGTACTTGTTCGATGTAGTCTCGCGTCGACGCGTAGTACACCCACGGGAAGTCCACGTCGAGGTCGACTGCTTCATTCGGTGAGCAAACCAACCACCTCAACCAGTGCTCCTTTGGTGGCCATGAGTAGTCCGCTGTAGGTCTGATCACGTCCGGGTCGATGTTGCCCTCCCTGTCTTTCTTCACCGTTGCCCCTGTGGGCAGCGCCAGACTCGGGAAGAAGGCCGGGGCCTGCCCTAACCCAAACTGCAGCATCCTCTCTTCCTCTACCTCGCCCGCGTACATCTCGTGCACCAGCCTGTGGTGCGACAAGGCTTTCTTGTGGTTTGTCGCCACGAAGGCTGTCCGCGGGTCCCCGGCATCTTTGGACGGTACTCCATCTCCCGTCAAACACCGCACTAGCTCTTGATCAGGATACCATCTAGCCAACGCGGCCAAGGCCGACTGCCGCACCGAAGCCACCGGGTGCCTCAGGTGCGCTGCTGGCACAATGTCGTCCACGTCCCCAGAGACCCAATAGTCCCCTAGGTAGAAGGACATCGGTACTTCCGTTTGGAAGACCAGTCCCCCTTCCGCCGCCAGCTCCTTGTGGGTTGAGGTGCCTACTCGCTCCTGTCCCGGCGCGAGGTCGATCAGCCCTCTCTTCTCAGCCTCCACAAAGTCCTTGTGGACCGACATAAGGTGCCCGCGGTACGCCAGCACCTGGTCATCTGTGATCACCTGCCGCACATCCCTCGGCACGAAGGGGCAAACTGGCTCGCAGAATCGGGCCACACCCTGCAGCACCGGCAACATCATCTGGGGTGGTGCGGAGTTGCCCTGCCTCGCTTGCCTGTCGGCGATGAGATCCCCCCACTCCATGGGCACCCGCTCTTCCCTGAACAGCCGGTCCACTTCCGTAGGATGGAGATGTCTCACCACTTGAGTCCCATCCTGCGTCTGTTGCTGTACGAAATGGGACCTGCCCGCCGGCCCGAAATCGGTGAACTTCACCGCCGGCAGGCGATGCCGGAAGATGGATCGTCCCTGACCCACTCCCGCCACCTTGCCCACCGCCCAAGGCTCCCCCGGCCGGGGTGGGTCGCTCTGCTCCGACATGGGAAGGAGGTACTCTAGCTCCCCCGCCCACCACAGCTCCCGGTGGTGCTCCGGCGGGTCTAGCCAATCCTCTATGTCCACCGGGGATCACCCGACACAGTCCTCAAAAGTCGGCGCCCCCCATCTGTCCACGATGTCCGCTCTGGTCGCGACCACGACCACTCGCCGCCTGCGATGGGGGGTTCATGTGCCCCTGCAGTTCTTGTCCTGCTGTGCACCCCCCCCCGACCGCCCGGAGTCACCGAGACGGACACACCAGCACCGCTTGGACCCCGTACCCCAGCAGTCTGAAAATGTGCGCCACCAGCTCCCAGTCCTTGCCACCGTGGATATGCAGCAAGTTCTCCACGTTCTCGGACACCGCAAACCACGGTCTAACCGCCGCTACATTATGTAGCATGCGAATGGTGGAGTACGCTCTGTCGTCCTCAAACCCAAGCTGCTTCCCTGCCCTGTTGAAAGGTTGGCAACACGCCCCTCCCACCAGCACGTGACACCACGGCAGTTGCTTCGGGTCCACCTCGGACAGGTCTCCAAACACCATCGGGACCTCGGGGCAATTCTGTCCCGCCAATCGCAGGGCTTCTCTGTCACTGTCAGCCATCCACATCGGTTGCATGCCCGCTGCTCGCGCACACGCTAAGAAGCACCCCACCCCCACCGCGAACTCTCCCACTGTGAGTCGTGATGGGGATCCTTCGTAGGGCGCTCTCATTGGGCGGCCTCTCTCTGTCTCCACCGGTTCGTACGCGTACGGGACATTGGCCTGTGCTCTGTTAAGCCGCTCTAACCATTCCCGCTCCTTGCTTCCTGATGGGGCGACGCTCTCTCCGTTGGCTCCCCTTCCCTGCAAGATCACCGGTCCATCGCTCTGTATCAAAGCCCGCACCGCCTGACCCAGCGGTACCGCGGCCCTGGGGTCAGGCAGCCTCTTCAACGCGTCCAACGCTTCCGGTCGCCACGTTCGGCTAGCCGCTAGTTCCAGGAGCCAAACTGCTGTCCCTTTCGTCCGGTTCCAGTCCTCAAACCGGTGTTGCCGCCTCGCCTCTTTCTCCAGCTCCATCGTCGCCGGGTCCACGCGACTCAGAGGCTTCATCTGTCTCTCCGCGAGTTTCTCCCAGAACTCCACGCCGTGCTGAACTGTGCCTCCCAGCTCTTGGAGCCATCTCGGCACGCTCTGGCCCGCCTGCGACTTCGGCCGCAACGATTCCACGTACTCTTCCGGGACTATTCTCTTGCGAGGTCCTTCGCAAGCGGTACCGTCGGCCTTCAACTCCGTCGGAAGAGCGGCGTGGCTTGGCTTGAGACCACTTCTCGTGGCTCGCACCGCCCGCGCCGCCTCGTCAGAGAGCGAAGACCCACCGTCGGCAACCATCGTGCTGACCTCACCGCGATCGCCATCTGCTCCGCGTCCACAAGCGTCCCTCTGCCTGTGTCCTGCTCTGCACCACTCCCTCCACCACGAGGGATTGTCTCCGCCGGTCCAACCCTGCGCACCGTGCGTGGCAAACGGTTCTGGTGGGAAGGCTCCCTTCTCAACTGCCTCTCTCACCTCCAACGATCCCCGCCCCACGGCTTGAATCTTTACCTTGTCAAACTCATCGACCGCCGGAAGCGACCTCGCCGCCTTCCTCGCCTTGTCCACGTGCTTGACGTTCTTTTGCACCGCTTCCTCCTGAGTGCCCTTCTTGTTTCGCCTCGCCAGCTTGCGCAACTGCTCCTGCGCCACCAGCGCCGTGTCCGGGTCCATTAGCGGTAGCTCTTCCACCTCCGCCACCAGAAACCCCATGCCTCGCCACACCGCGTTGTGCTCGCCCTCGAACTGCTGTGCCGACCGCATGAACTGCCCTTCCGGGAAGCCGTCCCCCGACTCCCCTCCCCGTATCACCCCGTCCCCACCGCCCTCATCCGGCCCGGGAGGCGCCTCCTCGCCGCCCTCCCGAGCCGTCTGTCAGCCGTAGTCAAACCGGCACTCCCCACCGTACGGGCATCCTCCCAGCTCCTTGCCGAGTGGAGACTCATGCCAGAAACAGTGCTTCCTTCCGTCCTGCGTTTCCGAGAACTCCTGCACCATTGCCTTGACCGTGTCATGGCCCTGGGCCTCCATCCGCTGTTCCAGCTTCTTCACCTTGGAGGGGCCCAGAGCGTCCCTCAACTTCCTAGACACCCCCACCCCGCCGCCGCTCCCGCGCGCCGAGGATGGCGCAGGGGCAGGGGCAGGATCCAGTGCGTCTTCAGTTCTCCGCTTAGTCTTCTTCTTCTTAGGCGTTTGCGTTGGGCGCTGCTTGGGCTTCTCCTTTTCAGGCGTTTTCGTCGGGGTTGCCGACTTCCTCTTGCCATTCCCGCCCTCTTTCGACTTCAGACGGCTCATCTCTGCATGCAGCTCCTTCTGGGCCTTCGTCATCGTCACCAGGCTCTGCCGCAGTGACTTCCTCTCCTCGACCAGCGCAATGGAGTCCCCCGTGCTCTCCATGAACCCTTCCGGAAGCAGCTCCAGGTGCTTAGCGACCACGTCGTGGAAGACATATCCATGCGGAGCGCTGCTCGACACCTTATTCGCTATCGTGCAGCACCGGTCTAGGGACTTCTGGAATCCGCTGTAGGCTCGCCGGACCACTTCCAACATCGCCCTCACGCCTCCTGCCGACCTCACCTTCATCGCCTGCAAGGTGTCTGTCAGCACCCTAGTCTTGGCCAAGATACCATCGCCATGTGCCCGTCGCAAGATGGCCACCCAGATGTCTACTGCTTCCCTTACCAACTCTGGGGTGTCCAGCGTAGCCGTCAGCCGCCTGTCTTTCTTCGACTTCTTCGGTAGCAAGCCGTCGAAAGTGATGACAAACCCTTCGTCATCCGACTCCGGATCTGCCCCATAGTCCTGCACATCCGTGTCCTCAGCACTAGCCACGAAACGTGAGAATGATTTGATCTTCCCCGGGACCGCGTATGCTGCCCACAGCGCCAGCTCCATGTCACACACGAAGTTATGTGATAGCATCAAGCTCTCCGTCATGCCCTCTCCAAACACGTCTTCGAAGTACACCGACCCCTCTATGACCGTTCTACCCGAATCTTTCTTCTCTCTGGCTAATGCTCTCCTCACCCCCACTACCCACTCACCGTGTGGGCACGTGAAGATGCCCGCCAGGCTGTTCTTCTCCTTCTCCGACTGCAGGTACAGCTCGTCCATATCCGGAACCCACTTGTCAAGCTCCGTCACCTGTGCCTTCGTGAGCTTAGCATAGCCGTCCTTGATGTCCATTCGCCCCTTCGACTTCGCCGTATTCGCCTTTTCGGTCGTCGCTAAATCCACGAGTTCACCCTCTGAGGGCAGTCCTTTCTCGCGTCGATCGCGGTCGTCTAGTGCTCGGCACACCACCGCTGCCGCCGCCTGCCTGGCGTCCACCCACAGCTTTGCGCCCCCTTGTAGCTCCAGGTGGAACATTGCTTGCCCCCCCCCTTCCACTACCTTCGAGCCCACGATCCTGCCTCCCACCGGATCCACCGTGCCAGGTTCTATGAAAACAACCCGGAGTCCTCTCCACTGCGCGTGCTTTGTGCCGTCAGCCACCATGACCTCAGCGGGCACCCCGTTAAGATGCTCTGTCAGCGTTGAGTCCTCCACTCCTTGGTCCACCTTCGTTCCTTCGCTTTCGGCTGTCTTCGGCCTCTTGTTCGGTCTCCCCCACAGATCGCCTTGTGACATGTCATCGCCACTGCGTTCCTCTTCCTCCTCTTCCACCGAGTCCTCCAGTGCATTGTGTTCTGGATCC
>ENA-OQVM01006705-OQVM01006705.1-marine-metagenome-genome-assembly--contig:-NODE-6705-length-10345-cov-2.966108_pt1 | contig 10345 bp, 8 predicted proteins | sample MGYA00237776_ERZ505498 | MGnify/ENA primary metagenome ERZ505498 (study PRJEB26159, sample SAMN06265151) | marine metagenome | isolation source: Helgoland LTER site | place: Germany:Helgoland, sampling... | reverse complement strand
CCCGGTGACCGCCTGCCTCGCTGCCCTGCGCAATAACGGCATCACACCCTAACGCATCAAGATGAATGGCTTCTTCCAGCGTGGTGGCAGAGCAGATCACTTTTAGTCCCGCGGCATGAATGGCAGCGACATGGTGGGCTTCAACACCAAAGTGGAAACTGATCACCGGCACTTGCTCTGCGATCAACACTGCTAGTTGTTCTTCCGCCGGGCCATAAATACCCGCGGGGCTAGTGAGTTCCCCAAGCCCTAATTCCTGATGATAATTTTCCAATAGCGCTCTTGCGGCATCGCCAAGTGTTGCCGATGGGTCGAACTGCTCTGACGCCGGTGCAAACAGGTTAATGTTGAAAGGCCGATCCGTCAGCGCGCGAATTTTCTGGATCTGTGCGCGAAGAACGTCAGGCTTCATGGGCGCCGCACCCAAGCTACCCAGCCCCCCGCCATTACTGATGGCTGCTACCAGCGCCGGCGTGCACGCGCCGGCCATGGGGGCCTGGATAATGGGGTGCTCGATTTTTAATAAAGCTTGAATAGACACGCTGTTCCCAACTGCAAATAGGTCATCATAGGAACGAGGGACCGTGAACGCCAACAAAAAAGCCCGACACTTTTCCTGCGGAAGGAATGAAGTCTCGGGCTCATCAAGATTACGAAGGCCTACCAACGTTAGCAATCAGCCAATCAACTCGACGGCCTCTCGCTGATCCTGGACACAGTCCCTGTGCACGCGCTTGCGCTCACGCTGCTGCTTTAGGGCGGTTGTCACTTCCTGTTTCGTAATTGCCCCATTGTCGTCAACATCCGTCGCATTAAACCTGTCTGTCGCCTTTTCGATCATCGAGGCCAAAAGCTCGTCCGCGTTGATAAAACCATCGTCATTAGCATCAATCTGGCTAAACACTGTGGTGCGATCAGGCCGTTCAGGCAGGTCTGCACCGGTTGCACCTGCAACACACGCGCTGAGCGCATCGTGGTCTACTTCAAAGTCCGGCCGTCGACGATTGCCTTCCGCCATGAATTCTTCGAGCGAGATCTGGCTATCACCGTCTGCCCCCATTCGGTCAACCCGCTGTTCGGCTTTTTTTGCCGTTTTTACCAGCCATTCATCCAGCGTAATCGTGTCGCTGCCATCAAGGTCTGCCGCACGGAAGATGCGGTTTGTTTTTTGACGCTGCTTTCCAGCGTGATGACCTTGTGGTTTCTTAGATCTATCAGTGCTTTCGTCGCCTTGAGTACCAGGGCCGGTAGGGCCTGGTTGGGCGTAAGCAACCGGAAAATTACCCACCAGCGCCACTGCCATGGCTGTCATCACCAGATTTCGTATGTTCATCTTCAAGCTCCTGTTTCTGAATTTTCCACTACTTCGCTGCAGCGGTTATACAGATAACGGACCGAGTCACCGTTGGTTGACAACGCTCGTCCAAAAAATGTGCCGCCTATCCCACACAATCACCTTGGCCCACCGGAAGATCTTGGCGCACTGTTTCGCTGTTGCGACCCTGGCGCCTGACTTTGACGCCGGGCTTGATGGCCGCGCTTTTTTAGCAAGTCAACAGAACGCTGACCGCCGGCCCTGTTTTGCTGCTGATAACGTTTACGCAAGCGCTTCTGTTCCGCTGGGCTGCGCTTATTGAACTCGCGCTGTTTTGCCCGAACCCTACCTTGGTCTTTTGGGCTAAGCTGCTTAAACTGATCAAACTGATTCATTAAGTCACGCTTTCGGCCTTCTGGCAGGGCCTGCCAGGTATCGAATCTCTGTTGAATCTGGGCACGGCTTCCTGCCGCCATGTTGGCCCAGCGATTGGCACCAGCCGCAATGCTTGCTTGTTCTTCCTCACTGAACGACTTCCATCGTCCTTCATAGGGGCCGAGTACCGATCGTTGTGCCTCGTTAAGTTCGTTCCAATCCTGCGCGTACGCCGCGGTGCTGAACAAGACCAGTAACAGTGTCATTACTCTAGTCACGATAAATGTCCTCCTGCCGGTCCCTTGATATCCATTGATCACGTTCAACCGTTTCTGTTTCTGCCGCACCATCAAAGTCTTCAGGGCCCACCAGTTCGCCGTCGGTTTCAACCAACTGGCCAAGGTAGTCCAGCAACTCAAGCGTCGGCAGTTCATCAACCGTGATCCGATCTTCTGATGTGGCGCTTTGAACAAGGCTCATTAAAAAGACCCATCTAAGTGCTCGAATCCACATGGTTTACGTCGTCCTCTTCAAGGACAAGCCAGGCTACAAAGTCCAGATCATCCATTAACTCAATCTCTTGGGCGGCAGCTTGTTGCACAGGGTCTTCATAAATGGCGGGCAACGGTGGTGGCAGCTGATTGAAATAAACCACGCCGACAACAAGGCTCGCGGCCATCGCTCCCACACCTAACCAGCCGCTATAAGCAGCAAAGCTAATGGGCTTAGCCGCTAGCGCTAAGGCTTCATTACGTGCCTGGTGCAATTTTGACAAGGTGGCAGCGTCAAGCCCGTCGACATGATCATCAAGCAGGCCTTTTGCCTTGTGGTTGAACGCTTTTTTAGTCATCCGAATTATCCTGGTTGTGTCTGTCCCCGCACCCTTGATTTTGGTGAATGTGGTTCATCAGTTTGTCCGTTGCACGGGAAAGGTGCGTCTTGATCGAGCCTTCGCTGCATGTCAGCATCTTCGCGGTTTCAGCCACACTGAAACCCTGCCAGGTTCGCAACATAAAGACCTGTTGCTGGCGAGCAGACAACTGATCCAACGCTGCAAGGAATCTCTCCAGGGTGATCTGCTCACTCAACATTTCAAAAGGCCCCGCACTACTCGGCGCCGCATCAATCTGCGCTAGCGCTTCATCACTCCCGAGCCAGCTGAATAACCGTCCGGTCAAGGTCGTCTTTCGATGATAGTCCGTAATTCTGGAGTTGAGTATCGTGTAGAACAAGGGGCGCCACTCTTTCTGCGGTTTATGGCTGTATTTCTGAACCCACTTGATCATCGCGTCCTGAACAATATCTAAGGCATCATCCGGGTTACGGGTAGAAATATCCGCCATCCGAAAAGCAGGTCGCTCTACTTCCGATAGAAAACGGTCCAGCAAGGTTTGCTGATCTTCCACACACGCTCGATCAAGGGGTTGATCCTTTAAAGTATACAAAAACACCATCTGCTCAGTCGATAACTCGTCTATTACCTGTTTAGAACCCGATATTCATGATGTTTTAACGAATGAACGGTCATTTGGTTGACGACACACCGGAATGTTTTTGCAATTTAAGCGCTGCCGAATTTTCTTACCCGGGAAATCAAAAATTAGATCTCTTTTCTAAAAGCTGACATTATTCGGTCATAACAAAAATAACAGGAAAAAATATGAGCGCACAACAGGAAGAAACACCCTTCTGGCTGAAAGATAACTTTGCACCCGTTTTTGAAGAGCGAACCGAAACAGGCCTTAAGGTCACCGGTGAAATTCCCAAGGCATTAAATGGCCGGTTGCTGCGTAATGGCGCAAACCCCCAATCCGGTTATTCCGCACACTGGTTCCTTGGCAACGGCATGCTGCACGGCGTCGAGATTCAAGACGGCAAAGCCAACTGGTATCGCAACCGGTACGTTAAAACACCCCTGTACCTGGACCCTGAAGCCGATGTGATGGCCTCGATGGGTGATCTGAGCATGTCTTCTGCGAATACGCATGTCATCCACCATGCGGGCAAAATCATGGCCCTAGAGGAAGGCCACTGGCCCTTCGTGGTGTCTGACGAACTGGAAACAATTGGCCCCAACAACTACGGCGGCAACCTGACCTGCCCAATGACGGCGCACCCCAAGACTTGCGCTGAAACGGGTGAACTCCTGGCCTTCGCTTATGGCATGACTGAACCGTACCTGACCTACCTGCGCATATCGGCTACCGGCGAATTGCTGGCTCAGGAGCCCATCACGGTCAAAGGCTCTACGATGATCCATGATTTTAATGTCACGCGGAACCACGTGGTGTTCATGGACTTGCCTGCGGTATGGAATTTGGAAGGTATCGCAGAAACCGGTCTGCCGATCGTTTGGGATGAAGACTATGGCGCACGTCTGGGCGTGATGCCCCGCAATGGCACCGATGCCGATGTCACCTGGTACGAAATCAATCCCTGCTACGTGTTCCATCCCTTAAATGCGTACGAGGAAGGCAACAAGATTGTGATCGATGTCTGCCGCATGGAAGACACCATGAAGCCCGGCTCAAGTTCACCCCCCATGCTGCACCGCTGGGTGATTGACCAGGACAAAGGCACTGTCACTGAAACCCAGCTTGATGATCGCGTGGTCGATTTCAGCCGGGTTTGCGATACCGTGGTTGGCCTGAAAAACCGCTACGGTTACACGGCCGCATTCTCTCCTGGGGGTCCTTTTGCTGAAGGCTTCGTAAAGTACGACCTTGAGAAAGGCAACTCACAGTTCCACGATCTGAACGGCGGCCAGGGCAGCGAACCCGTGTTCGTTAAAGATCCTGCTGGATCATCTGAAGACGACGGTTGGGTCCTTAGCTATGTTCACCAGCCTGCCACCAACACCAGTGAAATCGTGATCGTTGATTCGCGCTCGTTCGACAAGGAACCCATCGCCAGGATTCATATTCCGGTGCGTGTGCCCGCAGGTTTCCACGGCAATTGGGTTCCGGACGGCTATTAATCATGGCTGACAATGCTGAACAGGCAGAACTCTGGAATGGCCGATTGGGCAAGGCATGGGTCAATGTGGAAGATTACATTGACGGTATGATGGCGCCGTTATCAACCGTCGCCCTGGAGGCGGTTAACGCCAAACCCAGTGACCGTATTATCGATATTGGGTGCGGCTGCGGAACGACATCCTTTTCATTAGGCGCCACCGGCGCTGCTGTTTGGGGTGTCGATATTTCAACGGCGATGATCGATCGCGCCAATGAAAAGGATAACGCTGCCGGTAATGTTGCCTTTTCGGTGGGCGACGCAGCAAGTCAACAATACACCGCTGATCACACGGTGGTGTTTTCCCGGTTTGGGGTCATGTTCTTTGCTGATTCGGTCAAGGCGTTTGCCAATATCAGAAGTGCCCTGGTACCGGGTGGAAGGTTGGTGTTTGTTTGCTGGCAACCACCCTCCGCCAATCCCTGGTTGTCTATTGCCGGTGCTGCCTTGCAGCCTTTTCAGCCCGCTGATGCGCCGCCCCCGGACCCAGAAGCGCCTGGGCCTTTTCGGTTCGGCGTGCCGGAAGATACCCGGAAAGTGCTAAGCAGCGCAGGTTTCGCCAACATCGCAATGCAGCCGGTCGTAAAAGACCTTCACCTGGGTGACACCATTGATGAAGTGATGCGGTTCCAGAGCAACGTTGGCCCACTATCCAGTTTGCTTGAAACCCTTGATGAATCGCGGCATGCACAGGCCACCGCCGCCGTGCGGGATGCCTTTGCTGCAAAAGCAGACAGTCAGGGTATTAACCTTGAAGCAGCCACCTGGCTGGTGACCGCCACCAACGGTTAGTCCTCAATCGCGCCATAAATAATATTCTTGATCTGGCCACGGAAGTTAAACGTGGCCGATGGCATTAGCTGGGTCATGAAAATAACGTACATATCTTCAACAGGGTCTACCCAGAAGATTGTTGAAGCCGCACCGCCCCAGTAGTAGTCACCGGTACCGACAGTACCTGCGGCCACTTCATCAAGCGTTGACGCGAACCCAAGGCCAAAACCGACACCGTCATAGGCTGTTTCAGAAAAAGAGCCCATGGCGATAGAACCAAGATCTACGCCGTTTGGTAAATGATTGCGGTGCATGAGCTTTAAGGTTCGGTCACCAATAATCCGCTGACCATCCCGTTGCCCGCCGCCCCGAAGCATTTCGCAGAACCGGCCGTAGTCCGCCGTTGTGCTGGCCAGGCCACCACCCCCTGACGGAAATTTGTTTGGTTTTGAATAGTCACTCTTCATGGGATCATCAAGCAGCTTAAGCGTTTTGTCTGCTCGACGCGCATAGTTAGCGGCAAACCGGCCCAGCTTGTCATCGGGTACCACGAAGGAAGTGTCATTCATGCCAAGGGGGTCAAATATCCGCTCCTGCAGGAACTGCTCAAAGGGCATGCCCGACAGGAACTCCACCAGACAACCGCAAACATCGGTTGCCAGCGAGTAGCACCATTGCGTACCCGGGTCGTAACGCAGCGGTACTTTTGACAATTTTTCGGCGAAACTTTTAATCGTTTCGCCCGGATCACGATTAATACCGATCGTATCGTAGAACTTATCAACGGGGTGGTCCGACGGAAACAGGCCGGTGCCATAAGTCAGGCCCGCGGTATGTGAAAGCACGTGGCGCATCGTCATCGGCGACGCAGGCTCGCGAGTTTCCATGTCGTCGCCGTCACCTGCGACCCAGACCCGCTGACCTTTCCACGATGGAATAAAGCGCGACACCGGATCATTCAACTGAAACCGTCCTTCTTCGAACAGCATCATCAGGGCGATCGAGGTAATGGGCTTGGTCATGGAGTAGATGCGAAAGATTGTGTCTTCCTGCACTGGCTTGTTGCGCTCTATGTCCATCTGCCCAAAGGATCTAAAATAAGCCGGTACGCCGTGCCGAGATACCATCACCTGACAACCCGATATCTTGCCCGGGTTGATGTAATTATCCATCAGATGACGGGTAATCGTTTCGAGCCTGTCCGGGTTTAGCCCAGCTTCCTTTGCATTTACGTCCATCGGTTCAACCTGTTTCGGTGTTTATTTGGCAGCCTAAAGAGGCTGCAGATGATTTAAACGACATTGCACCATTAAAACACAACGCCAGAACACTGGCTTTCCCTACTACTGCAACGATGTGAGCGTATCAAACCGATATAAATAGCTGTCTGTATCGACACCGGGCCCTTAACCTGAGACCCTGCGCATCTGTCCTTTCCTATTCGTCATCACCTGTCTATGCCACTACCGTCACAATGAAACGCATTAGCCCCCGGATAATGCTTACAGGGCTGTTTACCGCAATCCTGCTGACCCTGGTTTGGCTTGCGTTTGCTGCCCGCGTCTACATTGTCGAGACCACCATTTCACTATTAATGGATCGCAAGGTCACGATTGATAACGTTGTCGATATCGAATTGGGTCGTTTGTCAGGTGTCACTCTGCAGGGTGTTCATATGGGCCATTCAGACCCGCGCCTTCAGGCTGAGTCTGCTGCTATCGAGACTATGCCTATTGAGACTAGGCCTATCGAGACTCTGTCTGCCGAGACTCTGCCCATCGAGGCTCTGTCTATCGGGTCTATCTCTATCCAGATAGACATCAGTGACTGGCTTTTCGCTAACAAGATTAACCTAACCCAACTGGTGCTCAGCAACGCTGACCTTCAAATCAAGTCCGCCAACCAAGCTAACGCAGCCTCGGGAAACCCGGTTATCCCGCTGCAGTTTTCTGTTAACAATGTAACGATTAGCTATGCCGACGAGGATCAGCATTGGCACGCGCACATTGTTTCGTGCACCGGTAACAGACACTCAAATAGCAGTAACGCCAACCTGAACTGCACCGGTGAACTCGACAACGAGTCTTTCCGCGTGGTCGGAACCTATGGCTTGCCGGATGAATCAGGCACCAAGGAACCCCTTGATATTAAGGCAGATTGGGGCAATTTCGCACTAACCGCCAAGGGCAAACTCGACTCCCTGCTTAACCTAGAGGGCGCCACCTTAGACCTAACGCTAGCCTCTAACGATGCTTACCCCCTGTTAAACCTGTTAGGTGCCCACAAGGTCAAGGACCGCAAGATCACGGTCAACGCCCGAATTGAAAACCACCCTGGCAACGACAGCTCTGAATTCAACATAGACGGCTTTGTCGCGGGGCTCAACGTCCAGATGCAGGGCACAACGCAAAATCTTCAGACGCTTGATTCAGTCGCCGCCAGCTTTCGTATTAAGGGTCCTTCACTGCAAGACGCCGGGGCAATATTCAACGACCTCCGCCTGGCACCCAAACCCTTTCTAGCGTCAGGCCAGTTTTTACTCAACGGCCCTAGACTGGAGATACCAGAGCTGAACTTGGAGCTCCAGCAAGGGACACTAACAATGTCCGCTACGCTCCCAGAACTGCCCAGCACCAAGGACCTTCAATTACGAGTAGAGGGCAAACAATTTAAGCCCAACTTTCTTGAGACCATCACCGCAAGTTGTGATCTAACAACCGAACCGCTCGACCTTATCGCCGAAATAAAGCCGTTGGGTGACATTCAGAAAGTTTTCATTGAGACCACAAACTCAACATTGCAGCTCAATGCAACCGGTACCATAGAAGTCTCGTCGGGTGATATTAACCTGCAGGCTTCCGCTCAGGGCACAACTATGGCGGCCCTTGGGCACTGCTTAGACATCAGGTTGCCGGACCTTCCTGTCAGCGCCGCTGCCAACCTTACATGGAAAGGGAATGTCATCACGCTCCGCGAAATACACATAGATTCAACCGTTATCGGCATCAACGGGCAGGCCGATATTAACCTGTCACCTGAAATCACCTTTAGCACAACCTTAGGCGCAAAGGTTCCAAACGCGCGTCGTCTGATTAATGGCCTGTTGGAAAACCCGGGGGCCGTCAGGGCTTTTCCGTTTGAGTCTTCGCTGTCGATAGATGGCTCTGAAAACAGGCTTAGGCTTAAACACTTCAAGTTCAACGCCGGCGAACATACCGGCCACGCCAGTGGCATTATCGGTGAAATGTCAACGCTGCAGGGCCTTGATCTTGAATTAACATTCAACGGCACCGATCTGCAATATCTGTTTGAAGACGCGCAACGCAAGACCCAGGAGGTGCTACCCTATTCACTTAGCACCAGGCTCAAAAACCAGCGGGGTACCTGGTTAATTGACGAACTGGATGCAACAGTCGCAGGTTCCACGGTAAGTTTTTCAGCCCGTATCACCGATGCACCGCAATATGTTGGCTCAGCACTGCAGCTTCGCGCTGATGGTAAAAACATAGAAAATTTGATCGGACACTGGGCAGCATACCCACTACCGCCGTTACCCTATGCCATCGCCGTGGATGCGGAATTCGCCAAAGAGCACGTGCACTTTAAGAACCTTGACGCGACCGTTGGAGAACATCAGCTCACGGGCAATTTGTTCGTGGACAAGCCACCCAATTACAGTAAAACCAGCGGTAATATTGTACTAAACGGCCCCAGCATCAATGAGCTTGTAGGCTTTTTCGGTATAGAGCACGCGTTTCTAGAGCGCAGTTACCTGGGATCATTCGAGCTTGAGGGCAACCTAAAGGCACTGGTGATGCGCGACCTAGCAATAACGATCGGTGAATCTGACCTGACTGGGCAGGGTACGTTGCAAAACACCCAGCCACCGACCTTCGAACTGGATCTCAAATCCAGAGCACTGTACCTGCCATTGTTTGCCCCGGGTCTCCTTGCCGAAGAAACGACAGACGCACCCGCGTCAAACGAGGCCTCTATTTTTTCATCAACCGTTCTGCCAGCTGGCTGGCTCAATATGGCGGAAGGCAACTTGAAGTACAAAGCCGACAGCGTCTGGACTTCCGCCGATTACACCACTAGCTTCGACATGGAACTAGCACTTCTAGCGGGTGAACTTAAAACCAATGGCTTCAAATGGGACGGGGCAAATTCCGCCGGGCAGCTCGATTTGACGGTAAATAGAACGCAAGAGCAGTTAAGTATCGGGTTAGACGTAACCAGCTCTCGCCTACCGATCATGTGGTTGTTTTCGGGCGAGACAGTGCTGTCTGATGACACTTTTTTTCAGGCCAATTTTGATAGTCAAGGTGCCAGTGTGAAATCACTGGTGGGTAATCTTAACGGCGCAATCATGTTCAAAGGTGGCCCAGGAAGGATAGCAGGAAGATCGCTGGACATCCTATTCGGCGACTTTCTTCAAACGGTGTCACGCAAACTTTCCCCCAGACAAACCGAAAGAACCACCAACGTGGCGTGCTCCGGGGGTGGGGTTATGTTTCAAAACGGTCTGGGAACACTAAAACCAGGCCTTGTCATGCGCACCACGAAGGTAGATCTATTCGCCAACGGGACTGTGGATCTAAAAACAGAAACAGCTGACCTGAGGCTGATGACAACGCCTAGAACCGGTATCGGAATTAGTCCTGCTAGTGTGCTCGCGCCACGCCTTACCGTAAAAGGCAGTCTGGCGAATCCAAACTTTTCCGTCGACTCAAGGAGCAGCGCGCTATCGACTTATACCGCTTTTATTTCCGGTGGCGCATCGGTGGTTGCGAGGGGTTTATGGGACAGAGTCACCCGTAACTCAGACCCCTGCGACAACCTATACAAACTGGCAATAGGCACGCT
>ENA-OQVM01006702-OQVM01006702.1-marine-metagenome-genome-assembly--contig:-NODE-6702-length-10347-cov-3.486563_pt1 | contig 10347 bp, 7 predicted proteins | sample MGYA00237776_ERZ505498 | MGnify/ENA primary metagenome ERZ505498 (study PRJEB26159, sample SAMN06265151) | marine metagenome | isolation source: Helgoland LTER site | place: Germany:Helgoland, sampling... | reverse complement strand
CATAAAGATCAACGTACTCTTCACACTTGCCATTAGCAAAATCATAACGCGATTTACGTAATTTGGTTATAAACTTAAGCGGTACATATGCGCTCTTCAAAGTTTGATTCACATATGGTACTGCAGCAACATGATTTAAAGGATCATTAGCAAAGATTTTCTTTTGAGCAAAATCCCAGTTTTTCCCGCCAGAAAGATACGCATCTTTTAATGCAACAACATGATCAACGTCGGTGGCACTGCCATTGATGCCCGTATACCATCCTAAGACTGAGTCTGATATTGGTGAAGTTGATGACTGGAAACTCCAGTTATCTCTCTTATAACGATCAGAATTAGGCCTTTCACTACTTTTCCATGCATTGATAGATGATCCAAGAAACACTAACAATAATACAGAAACAACTATTCCTCTTTTCAACACTATATTATCCTTTGAGCTAACGGATGGTGTTCACTGTTCAAGTCTTTTTACCTATATTTGCCATATATAATTCAGATAGACTATTCGGATGACTTTGTTGGTTTAAGCTGATTCTTAAATTTCTCAATCAATAGATTTGTAAGGGACTTTAGATCAGGTTCGTTTTCAACGAATTCTATTGGACGCGATACAGCGATGGTCGCAAGTCCTATTTTGGCTGAATATAACCCTACTCCGAGGCCTTGAGATAGTCTAACGCTGAAAAGGCTCGCTAGGGATGTGCCTCCTAGTTGGTCTACAATCTGATCTGATGCCAACTCACTTGCACCCACAAGTGCTAAGTGACCTATGATGCTTTTAAGCATTGAGACCCTATTAACCAAAGACGGCCGCACACCATATATCTGGCCGATTTCATCAATCATTTTAATATTACTCCACAAAGACAAAGCCATATCTAGAGCAACCCATGGGCTTAGAGCTACAGTTAGCCCTGTTTTGTAGCTAAAACTTGTAACTCTCTTTAAAGCTTCAGCATCAAGTGGCTTAAGGAACACGTCATCAATATGTGTAATGACTTCATGACCCAACTTATAGTCAGGCAAAGATGACAAACATTGATCTAGAAGAGCTTGATGTGGTTTGTCAGCATAAAATGATTTAAGTTCTGCAATTAAATTTTGATCTGCTGTATTTGATGTAACTGATTGGCAACGCTTCGCTAATTTTCTGATGTTTCGATATGCATTTTGTTTGCGTCGGTCAATGCGGTATTTGTAGAAAGTCACAAGAGCTATTAAAACCACTGTTATTGACAACAACAATATACAAAAACCTGCTAACCAGTGGAGAGACATCACCTCTACAATAGTGTCGTATACGTCCCAGATAAGGAGGCTCAGCAACAGTGCTCCCATACCCAATGCTAGTGTCTTTAAACCCCTGATTGGCAGGGCTTCAAGCTTTAGGTAAGAATAATCCATTAGATTAGGCAACCTTTCTCCCATCACAATGGACTGGGGTGGGAAAGTCTGTTGTTCTGTTTTATCAGGCTTAAAGTTCTTACCCACTCGAACCTTAGGCTTACTTTTTACTGGTTCTTCTATCTCAAATTGGCGTCCAGATCGATTAGTACCGGCAGTGCTTTTTTCATTCTCTTTCATGAGCACTTGTCTCCAATTAAAATCTTTAATACGCTGTCTATGCGTATATGAGGAACAGCTTCATTTTCATTAGATGGTTTTGGTGGGTTAAATTTAGGCATTTCCCAACCGGGAAAAAATTGATGTTGAGTATTTTTTGGTATAAACGTTGGTATGGGGGGGTGCACGTAACCAATGTCATTACCGGCAGTATCAAATCCAGATAGTCCAGTTTCTCCATCATGGTCAACTTCTATTGATGAGCGTACGCCAGCAACAGCAAGAATTTCAGGTCTAACACCCTCGAATTCGGCCGTCTCATAAGCTTGCTCAACCAGTGATGAAAGGAGCTGGACTAGGGATAAATGATCTGTGGCCACTATTTGGTCAGCTTTGGTTGCAGCAAATACCACCTTGTCTATTTTGGGTGTGAACAGCTGAGAAATTCGGTTTTGAGACCCATAAGAAAAACTATCTGAGATATTACTCAGTGCTTGCCGCATATCGTCTAAATATAACGGCCCTGAGTTTAAAGCAGTTAAAACATCAACCAATACGATTTGTCGATCTATACCACTAAAAAAATCTCTATAAAATGGCTCTACTAATTGTTTAATATAAGCCTTATAACGGATCTCACACACTTTAAAATAACTATTTTCAGAAGCGGCTTTCAGTTGCCCATCAGTGTAGCTTCCTGCCTTAAGCAACGGTACAAAACACAGAACAGATTCATCATCAACTTGGCCAGGCATTAAAAATCGCCCAGGTTGTATAAGACTCAGTGGCTGATCCCCTTCCTTACATTGTTTCAGAAAATCAACAAACCGTTTTCTTAGGCGTTCTAAAACTTCGCTGTCTGCAGTGGCTAGAGGATCAATATTTTGTAAGTCGAGTAATAGCCCACCTAAGAGCTGTTGACGAGGCTCCCGATTGAATTGAACACTACATTGGGCACACCAGCGAGCATAGTCCATATCGCGTAATGGCAAGTCTAGTAACCACTCGCCAGGGTAGTCTCTGATCTCAATAAATAAAGAATAATTTTGTTTGCTGAAAGGAATTAATGTTGTTTTCGGTTTCTGCAGTTTCAGCTCTAATACACAACCACTGACGTCAGTGGTTGAGGTCGGCCATTTTGGAGGGTTATTCCGAAGCCCGTCAATCGATTCCTCATATGGAAAGTCGCCTACATTTTTGCTGCGCAGTGGCCATAATTTTACACCCATTAACCTCTTTTCATTTATAGGAGAAAAGCCAGCAAGGGAGCTTGTCCTATAGTTTATTAGCTGGTCGATTAAGCTGGTTAAAAACGTCGACTTACCACTTTGACTTAACCCCGTAAGCCCTATACAGACGTGGCGTTTATTGACACGATCTATTGTGTTTGAAACCTGCTCACCACCTTGGTTCCATAATTTATCGGACTTTTCAACGCAATACTTTTTTATACTTTGAAACTTATCATTCGTATTACGAATCATTGATATTGTGATCCTTATTTAACTAATATTCAGTATACTTTTTACCGCTATTTCTATGCTCGCACAAATGAGTTGGGTTCAGCTGATAACCTTTAAATCAATAGCCTTCCAACCAAAGTTACCTTTTTTCTTATCTTTCGCCATTACTCTAGTCAACTGAACTTCCTCACCATTATTTTCTGAACTGATTAAAAATGGAGGTACAAATGTATCTTCAACGAAACCAAAGCCTTTATCCGTTACCTTAAGTTTGCCACTATAGATGTCTGAATCTGCCATTAGGACGGCTTCAGATGGCACAGCCTCAACCACGTCACTATCATCGGTGACTCTCAACGCCACGTAATTGCCAACAATAGGACTCGATTTGGATTTAAATAGTCCAATTGGAACTGAGTAGCTTTTATAGCGATCAACATAGACATGAAAACCCTTACCAGATTGATGAATATTTTCAACGATACCCGTAATACTTCTAGCATCTCCCAGCAAATACTGCGAAGCTCCTTGCGCCGACTGCTTTAAAAACGCAGTTAACCCCCCAACCGATACCTCATTGTCATACCAGGCTGTCTGGCTGAGTTTTTCCAAATTTGATTTCAACTTCCAGCCCTCACTTTGATAGACCGTAATTGCGCGTTTTACACACATTGAGGCCTCAGCTGGATAACCAGCTGAAGCTAACAATGGAGCCAGGCCAATCCAGAGTTTGATGGCAAATTTCTCGTCACCAACATGAAGTAAACCTTGGGCAAACAGAAGAATAGCGACTGGTGGATCACTTTTAAAGTAAGTTGCTGCAAGGGCACCCCAAGCCCAGGGCTCTGACTGCTTTTTGCGCAAAACGGGAATGACAAAATCTCTAGCCTCCGCAAGGTTGCCAGACATAATAAGGCACTTAGCCTGATCATAGTCCAGCCATATTCCGTTCTTGTTGTCTCTCATGCGTCCCCGAATAGAATTCAAAAGAGCCACCAGGTCACTAATACCTATACTCTGATGCAGACTATCGTGCTCCTGCCAGCCTTTGGCACACTTTCGGGCGAACTTCAGCATTAAGCTTGGGGACTCTCCTTTGTCATTGACATAAGGTTGCTCATCTCCAGCATCGAAAAGTGAGGACTGTTGTGAGCATAGCAACACAATCATTTCAGGGAAATACTCAAGGTTATGCTGAAAGGTGAGTAAGATGCTACGGTATTCGAAACCGCCAGCGGGCATATTCAACCAGGTAACCCAATTTAATAAGAAGCCAATACGCTCCTGCTCACCCAGGTTGGGCCGGTAATTATCATTATTGCCAGAGGCCCGTTGTTTGATAGAAACCTGCACCTTTTTTAAATAAGCATAGCAAAGCCAAAAAAAAGCACTCTTCAAATAAGTATCTTCTGGTCTTTCTTGAACCCCGGGGCAGGCAAGATCCCAAGCTTCCTGAAGGTTTCCAGCTTTGCGCAGGGCAGTAACCTGTTGATGGAGTTGCTCAGCCATTAGTCAAATCCTTCTGAAATAATGGATAGCGCCTCATCCACAAGATCGTCCGAAGTTGACATGGCTCTTTTAGCATCACAGCTACTAAACCTTTTATTCTTAGTATAATAAATATCTATTACAGCCGTATGTCCACTCCTCTGAAACCAATAACGCAGAGAGTATTGTTTCTCTTCCACATTGCTAATAATCATCTCTTCGGCACTGGTGGCGTTTAGTAAGCGCTGATGATACTCATTGATAAAAGGTTCTTTAAACTCCAGTTCGATGCTACTTGAAGCTGACCCTCTAAAAATGACTTGTCCCTTAAGTGAGTTCAGCAAATCTAATAATTCGTCAGTTAACTCAGAAGACTGGGGGGTAGTTAAAGCGGATACCTTTTGATTACTTTTGTAGGAAATGTTGATTCGAGCATATTCAGTTTCTCGACTAAAAAAATAAGCTTCTTGGTACTGTTGATGATGAATATCATAAATTTCAATATTGCTTGAAATTAAACGCTCACGTACCTCTCTTAGCAACGATGAAAGAAAAGTGTTATCTAGCGATATACCGAATGAATTACCATTCTCGACAGTCACGGATTGGGCAATAGGCATGACAACATTAGCAGAATTTAGATCACCAACCATGGAATCGATATGTGGTATTTTTGGTGGTTTAGGCTGAGGTACTGCCGTCAATGGAGCTACCCGACCAGGACTATTTATGACCTTGATACCTGAGCCTAATTTAATATGTGGTTCATCAAGAAGGTATAGACGATTGGCAGTTCGTGTAATTGCGGTATACAACCAGCGGAAATATTCCGTACACAATTGATTTTGGTGAGTTTTGCATTTCACAAAAACATGGTTCCACTCGCTACCCTGTGCTTTATGACAGGTGATGGCATAGCCAAACTTTAACTGCAGTGCATTAAAATATAGATCGCTACGCAAGGCATCTATAAATTCTTTCGTACCAGGTTTTAATTTGCCATTCCGAATACAAAAATCTAGATAAATCGCCTTACTTTCATCTGAAGATAATGAGGGATTGTTAGAGTAAAGTAAGTTTTCAATAATTTTACTGACAAAGAAGTGGGTATTCCCCTCTAGGTCTCGAAATCCAACTTTGACATCACGAAATCTTAGTAAAACTAATATTCTCTCAACATCACCAGTTGCCTCAGATTTTCTCTTAATAGTGACCTCACGGTGCTCAGTAACACCGAGCACCTGTCGAACCTGGCCAAAATCTCCATTAGATATAAGAAAACCGTTTGCATCATTATTGGCGACGACCATTACTTTGTCACCGGCACAAATTTCAGGGCAATTTGGGAAAAACTCTTCACGAACCCGCGTGTTATATGCCGCCACATCTGCATTGGAATGAGCGATAATGATAGATTCTCCATTAATTTTGTTATCGCAAGTCTGGAGATAGCGGGCAATTAACTCCGCGTAATCTACATGCTCCAAATCAGGGTGGCCCATATCAAAATCTAACTGGTTATATACCCCCTCTTTCATCGACTTGCGCATCGCAATAGCATTGTGCATAACTCCACTATCAGCCTTTTGTCGTAATACCTCCGTTAGTTCATAGTCTATAGAGTTTAGTCCATATTCTCTTCGAAGGTACTTCGGGTTAAGAGCTGGAGATTCCTTCATGCCTATAGGGGGCAGTTGTGCATCGTCACCAATCAAAATCAGCTTCTTACGATGATCATTATGATCCAGATTTATAAACTTTAAAAAGTCCCTCAGCAAATGACCCGACCCGCAACGATGAAACTCTTGTTCGTTATACACATCAGAAATCATTGATGATTCATCAACTATGTAAACAGTGTCAACAGAGCCATCGTTCACTTTAAGATCAAAATAAAACTTATAGGTCTGCGAGCCTTTAACAGACTCCTCAATATATTCTTTAAGGTCTAAAAAGGAATAAATGACCTTATGTAAAGTGTAAGCTACGCTTCGCGTTTTATTGGCAATAACTTTAGCAGCCTTACCTGTGGGAGCAGCTAAAACATAGTTTCTACCGATAGCTCGAAAGTACTCTGTTAAACCTTTTGTGATAAATGTCTTACCTGTTCCAGCATACCCTCTTAGTAAAAATACTTTATCGTCATTACTACGAAGGAAAGTATCAAGACTGGCCACTAATTCCTGTTGTCCATCGGTTAATTTATACTCAGAAAAAGCATCAAAGATATTAATGCGGCTTATGGTTTCCTCTATCTCAAAATCAATACACTCTACTACTTCACGCCCCAATCGTTTCGAGGCTTCGGCCTTTACTGTATTAAACGACTGATCAAGGCCATCAAATTTTGCTAACGCCTTTATTTGCTCACTTTTTGTTAATGCCAGTTCCTGCTTTGCAGCATGTAACTCCGCCGTTTGCAGCAAAAGAGCTTTCTCCAAGTATGCCTTTTCTCTTAAGATTGTTTCTTGCTGGGCTTTTGCTGGCTGCGGGGCCAGATATTTAGGCAAGTCTTCTATTACCCCAGAATCCTGTGCAACATTTAACCAAGCGCCCAAGAAAAAAGTCTCTTTAACCAACCATAGTGCTTCACTTACAGACACACCATCCATGTGAGCAGCCTTATTTCCTTTCATTCGGACAGCATGGAGTTTCTTGACGACACAGTCTTCGACTACATCAACAAAAGCGGGGTGTTCTAACTTCTCATACAAGTTTGTCAACCCAATACTAGACAAAGAAAGTTCTTGATAGATAATGCCAACAAAAAGTTCAGCAAAACAGCGCAACTTTACAACTGCACTCTGTGGATCAGAATAAACGTATGTCTCAGCTTGCTTACCCAACTCCGCTAATATAGGGCGACTCACAACCATAAAGGTAAAATTTGAATCTGACATTCCTGTCCTTCTTTAAGTACCAATATTGTTTAAATCTATCATAGTTTACTAATATATTATAATATAATTTATCGAGCAAAGAGTGAGTTTTTGATCTATCTCGTTAATTTCTACGCAGTTTTTAGACGTCATAACCTTTTATGAGACTTAAATCAGAGCCTGTTGACAGGGTGTTCGACATGGACTTATTCTGAACGCCTCCACATTGTCATGAAACTTTTGCTATGTGTCGAGGTTTACCGGATCTCTGTACTGAGTGTCCTTTATGAAATGGACTTTTAACTCGAGAAAGAATAACAATGGCGATTTTCGATAAATTCAAGAAACTAAATGTAGCTCATCGAAAAACAGATGAGGCGCTATATTCGTCTGTAGCTCAAGAGATGGAAGATGGAGTGAGGCACAATGGTTTATGGCTTAAGGCGCTGGAACAGGCAGAAGGAAATAAAGAAAAGCAGATTGCTGAGTACATAAAGCTTAGAGTCCAGTCACTAAAGGATGACATAAGTATTTATTCTGATTCGGGCGATTCAAATAATGGTATCTCCCACGGACGTGATATTGAGGAATTTGTCACGATGCTAAACGGTAATGTATCGATCGTAATAATAGAAGACTACTTTTCTGGAATGTATTCTCAGGACATAAAGAATTTCATCAATCTTCATGATGCCTGCGAAGATTACCCAATTCATATTTCTGTTAAAAGAGGTCGGACTGACCTAACTCAATGGTTGCTCGAAGCTGGCGCAAACTCTCGAGCGAAAAACTACTGGGGAAACACAGCATCAGATATTGCAGAACGTAATGATGACAAAGATGCAGTATCTTTGTTACAAGGTTACTCAACCTAGATTTAGGTGTAGACCACCCATGCAAGTAGCTTCTTGGGCCTAACTGTATCCATGGTTGCCAGGCTTCTATTTGAACCCGATATTACTATCCTTTTTTAAGCACCAATATTTTTAATTCATCATAGTTTACTAAATTTAGTATATCATATAACTTATTGAGCAAAGAGTGAGATTAAAATCTATCTCGTTACTTTAGATGTACCCGCAACAGTACAACACCGCGCGTGGTCATCGCCCATTTGGGTCAACTCGCCATAACTTTCTGCTCGCTGCGCGAGCAAAGCCGGCGAGCTTAGCGCCTATCTTTTTGATTTAGGAGTTTTTGCATGGAATCGAGTAGCCAAGAAGGTCCACTGAACATGGGGCTACCGATTGCCTCTATCTCGGACGAGAGGCGATTACTTTTTCCCACCTCGAAGGACCTCGATCGCGCTTGGGATTTAGGCATCTTCTATCTCAAGCTTCCTAGCAACATAGACCTAGACAGCGCTCGCTTTTTTGGCCGCGGGCTTGCCGACCCGGATAACCCCTACCGTCAAATTCCAAAGTATGGGGAACTAGAGGGATTTATAGCTCTGGAAAACAATCAGCAAACCAAGCTGGCTCTGAGCCGTCAACATTGGGATCAACACTATCCCACAGAAATCAATGAGTTTGGCCGCCAACTCGACGAAATTGGCATCACCATTCTCAGCGAGGTTTTGCGCCAATCAGGCATTCCTAAGGCTTTTTGGAACAGGGCATCAGGTGGTTATTCTGCAGGAGCCGGATCGGCCTTTCTAAATTTCGTCCACTATGACACCCGCAATCCAGACCAAGGCCTGCGACCCCACACAGACTACGGTTTGATAACAATACTAGATATCACCGCCCCAGGACTGCAAATCAAGGTAAACGGCAAGTTCCAGGAAGTGCCCGTTCTCCCTGGGCACCTTGCGATCCATTTTGGCGAAGCGTTGAACTTCATCACCACCCACTCTGACCGCGCGGTGGGTGCTATTGAGCACCAAGTTCTGAGCCAGAAATCTACGGATCCAGTCCGCCACGGGATCGTCTACTTTGCTAATCCCGATCTTAATGGTGTGCTGTGGCAATTCGATGCGAAAGGAGAGATCAAAGGCAGCTCGTCAGTGGCGGATTTGTTCGCGCTTCTCGAAAAGAACCTCACCGAATATCGCTAGCGTTCATTCACCCTATTTGGCGATTACCCCGCATCCACTGTGCCCTCTAGGAACGAAAAGTCGCAGATCTGCGCTGGCTCGCTGTAAATATCTAAAATGTCAAAACGAATTGGTATATTAGGAATTAGACCTAGAGACCTTTCTGAACTCTGGGCGTAATGTTTTCAGACACATTCACTTATATGTACAACAGGTTAATCCATGAATTTAGTAACAAAAAGAAGCCTTCTTTTAACACTCACCTTGATCACTGGACTAATTTCAATTCAAAGTCATGCAGATGTGTTTGGTGGTAGTGGTCAGTTTGCAATGATGAGCTACGGGCAGAGTAGAGCTATTTGGATTCTGGATACCGAAACAGGTAAGATCAAAATTTGCATGCCACAAGACGAGCCATCTGACCCCCCAACGTGCTCTCCATGGAGTGATGAATAATTTAGACAATCAAGGATCGGTTAATGTCAGTTCCATCGTATTCCATACTGTGTAACCAATGTGATTACAAATCATCCAGTCGCGCAAGTCATGGGAGGTACTTCTACAAAGATGACGAAGGTCAGTTTAACCTTGAAAGGCAACTAGGCTGGTGCAATGGCTGTCAAAGCATTACTGCCATTGAAGATTTTAGCGATACGTCTAAGGCGGCTTCTAAAATCAGGTCTGAACTAGAATCCATTCGCCGTGATACGGGTACGGTCTTTGCGAATATCCTCAATGTGTTATTCAAATCACGTCGGGCGTGGATAGATTCGATCATTGATACCATTAACAGTTACGCGAAATACATTGAGCTAGCTAAAGCTCGGACTGGCCAAGAACGATGTTTGAAGTGCAGTAGTTATGTCGTCGTTCCATACAAGCCTGCCAAGGAAGGTGGAGATCTAGATGTTCATGG
>ENA-OQVM01006698-OQVM01006698.1-marine-metagenome-genome-assembly--contig:-NODE-6698-length-10351-cov-11.848939_pt1 | contig 10351 bp, 9 predicted proteins | sample MGYA00237776_ERZ505498 | MGnify/ENA primary metagenome ERZ505498 (study PRJEB26159, sample SAMN06265151) | marine metagenome | isolation source: Helgoland LTER site | place: Germany:Helgoland, sampling... | reverse complement strand
TTGAATTTTAAAACGTAAAAATGTGAACTAAAGTATTTTTAAAAAAGTGTTCTTGTAAAGAAAAATACAACTGCTCCTGCTAAAAACCCGATTAAGGCCAACCAAGAGATTTTTTTTAAGTACCAGAAAAAGTTGATTTTCTCCATACCCATGGCTACGACTCCAGCCGCCGATCCAATGATAAGCATGCTTCCTCCCGTTCCTGCGGAATAGGCAATAAAATGCCAAAGTTGATCGTCCAAAGGTTGAGAAAACATTCCTAAAGAGGCTGCTACCAACGGAACATTATCAATCACCGCAGAGCCTACGCCTAATAGCAACACCACTAAATCAGATATTTCTGCTCCAGCAATTTCGGTTCCCAAAGCGGGTGTTGACTCTTTAAGCCAATCTGCAAAACCAAATAAAATTCCTAAAGATTCCAAGGCGGCAACCGCCATTAAAATCCCTAAAAAGAATAGAATGCTCGGCAATTCTATTTTTGTCAATGCAACGTGTACGGGGCTGTGAATAACGTGGCCTTCTGCGTTTTCTTTATCTAAATCTTTCAAACTAAATTTTGAAGAACTGTATAGTTCTGCAAAGATGGCGACAACTCCTAATGAAAGCATCATTCCCACATAAGGAGGTAGATGCGTTGCCATTTTAAAAATAGGTACAAAAACGATGGCGGCTAAGCCCAAATAAAGCATGGTGCCACTAAAACGTCCTGCAGGTTCTGAAGCGCTTGTATCCATTTCTAAAGTGCCTTTAAAAACAGACAATCTAGACGCTATGAAGGTTGGTACAACCATACACACAATGGAAGGTAAAAGCAAGTATCCAAACAAATGTCCTGTACTTACTTTATTGGCAATCCATAACATGGTGGTGGTGACGTCTCCAATTGGAGAAAAAGCACCGCCCGCATTGGCTGCAACAACAATAAGTCCCGCAAACCAAAGGCGCATTTTTCGGTCGTGAATTATTTTCTGAAGTAATGAAATCAAAACAATCGTTGCCGTTAAATTATCAATAATTGCGGATAGCACAAACGCTAGCACCGCAAAAATCCAGAGTAACTTTGTTTTCTTTTTGGTTTTAATAAAGTTCTTTATAGTCGAGAATCCATTGAAATAGGCAATAATTTCAACGATGGTCATTGCGCCAATTAAAAAGACGAGTATTTCTGCTGTTTTCCCTAAGTGGTGTAATAAGGTTTCTTCGAGAATGTGCATTTTTTCTGTATGACCAAACGCCTCAAAGTTGCTAAGAAGGGCATGTTTTCCAGAATCAAACCAGGTATTAAAGTCATCAATTCCAAAAGAAATCAACGCCCAACTAAAGGCCATCATGACCAAGGCTGGAATTAATTTGTCTATTTTTAAACTGTGTTCGAGGGTGATGGCTAAATAGCCGGTAATAAATACAATAATAATAACCGCTTCCATATATAAGTTGTTCAAGGTTTAGGTACAGTCTTCATTTGTAGGAACTGCGAAACAAATATAAAAAACTAAACAGGTTTTTTATAAATTTAAATCTTTTTTTCAGGGAAATAAATATATCCTCCGCTATGATCTCTGGAAGCGCCCGTGACAGATCGAAGACAATTGGGTTCATTTCGCAATCTCAAAACGCCTAAAAACCCAAATACCAAGGCTTCTTTAAAGTCGATAATTAGAGGCTGTGTCGGTTGTAAGTGGTCTCCAGATAACTCTGAAATGCGTTGCATTAAAAAGGTATTAAACACACCGCCTCCCGTTATCAATCCCTTTTTCAACTGATGTGTTTTTAAAACACTTGAAAGTTGTACGGCGCAGTGTTCGACCACGGTTCTTAGAACCATTGGGACTTCTAAATTATAACTTTCTATCAATGGAAAAATTTCGCTTTGCACCCACTCCAATCCCAATGATTTTGGAGGTTGTCGTTTGTAAAACTCCAATGCATTCAAGACCTCTAACAAGGGTTTGCAAACGGTTCCTTTGGCTGCTATTTGACCTTCGGAGTCATAGGCCATTCCCAAAGTTGCCACATAGTGGTTGAGTACAATATTGACAGGACAGACGTCGAAAGCAATCCGTTCGGAATTTTGTTCAAAAGAGATATTGGCAAAGCCTCCCAAATTAAGACAGTAGTCATGCTCCGAAAATAAGAGCGCATCGCCAATGGGTACCAAAGGTGCACCTTGACCACCTAAAGCGACGTCTTGCGTACGGAAATCACAAACCACGGTTTGATTCAAATAGGTTGCCAAAACGGGTAAATTCCCGATTTGAAGCGTTTTTCCAAGATTGGGTTCATGAAAAACGGTGTGCCCATGACTGCAAACGGCATCTATTTTTGTACCGCTATGCGCCTTCATAAACGTTTGAATCACGTCGGCTAAAAACCGAGTGTAATCTGCATTCAAAATTTCTAATTCTTTTGAGTTTAAATCGATGGCGGTTCTTAAACGTTGTTTCCATATTTCAGAGTATTCCACCGTTTCGGCAGCGCTGATTTGAAACTTCCAAGAGGTTCCATATTCAAAGTTTGAAAGGCATAAATCGATCCCGTCGAGCGAGGTTCCCGACATGACTCCTATAACATTGTATTTTGATTTTTTATTAAAATTTGAATGGATCATACTTAATATTTATGCTTATTTACTATGCATGCATAGTAAATTTTTTATATATTTGGATCACAAATACACTTTTTATGAATTTTTCTTTATCTGAAGAACACCTTATGGTTCGTGACGCTGCGCGTGATTTTGCACAAACAGAATTACGTCCCGGCGTTATTAAACGAGATACTCTCCAAGAATTTCCCGACAATTTAGTAAAAAAAATGGGAGCACTTGGTTTTATGGGCATCATGGTGGATCCAAAATATGGCGGAAGCGGCATGGACACCATTTCGTATGTGCTGATTATGGAAGAACTCTCGAAAGTAGATGCGTCGGCATCTGTGATTGTATCAGTCAATAATTCTTTGGTTTGTTACGGCATTGAGACGTATGGATCGGAAGCTCAGAAAGAAAAATACCTCCCAAAATTAGCAAGTGGCGAACATGTGGGTGCCTTTTGTTTGAGCGAACCCGAAGCGGGCAGTGATGCCACTTCCCAACAAACCACGGCGATCGATCAAGGGGATCATTATGTGATTAATGGGACTAAAAACTGGATTACCAATGGCGGCCGATCGGATGTATATATTGTGATTGCACAAACGGATCGCAGTAAAGGGTCTAAAGGAATCAATGCGTTTATCATCGAGAAAGGGATGGCTGGTTTTGAGATTGGACCCAAAGAAGACAAGCTCGGAATTCGTGGAAGCGATACACATACGCTACAATTTAACGATGTAAAAGTGCCCAAAGAAAACCGTATTGGCGTGGATGGATTTGGATTTAAATTTGCAATGAAAACTTTGTCTGGTGGGCGGATTGGAATTGCGTCTCAGGCATTAGGGATTGCTTCTGGCGCTTATGAATTGGCGTTGGCATACTCCAAACAACGCAAGGCTTTTGGCACCGAAATTTGCAACCACCAAGCGATTGCTTTTAAATTGGCGGATATGGCTACGGATATTGAAGCAGCACGCCACATGGTGATGAAAGCGGCATGGGAAAAAGACCAGAAGGTTTCTTATGACACGTCGAGTGCGATGGCAAAACTGTTTGCATCGAGAATCGCCATGGAACATACAGTGGAAGCGGTACAAATTCACGGTGGAAATGGGTTTGTAAAAGACTACCACGTAGAGCGTTTGATGCGCGATGCCAAGATTACACAGATCTATGAAGGGACGTCTGAAATTCAAAAAATGGTGATTTCGAGAGCGGTGCTTAAAGATTAGTTTGATTATAATCGAAGGCGAATTGCAATGATTGCCTTTTTTTTATTATATTTATTCTCGAATTAAAACCCCAAACGTTTTTCTTCACGACCAATGGTACGAAAGTAAGTTTAAATTACCCTTTTTAGAAGGGCTTTAGTCGTTGCACCAATTCCTAAAGCTGTTTTTAGTGATTTTCATTTTAAAAAAAACGGGACTCATTGTGGCGAAGCCGTGGGCGGTTGGGAGAGAAAGTTCTACAGAACATTGAATTTAAAAGGGATAAACATACTTGAAGGGGTCGTTGTATACAATTGAAAAAATGAATTACCTTGCTCTAAATCGGGGGACTTTGCCTTTAGATTTGTATTTACTAAAGTTAAGTGCTTCAGCATGCAACAAAATTATACACAAACACGACGGCAATAATTAGTAATAAACTATGAACATACGATTTCTAATTTTTTCATTGTTAATTTATTGCAATATCTATTCTCAAAATTTAGAAAACGAGAATCCGATAAGTGTTATGTTAATGAATTGCTACGAAAGAAGTGGAATGGATGAAACTAAGATTGATTTTTCTGATTACTTCGCAGTTTATGAAAAAGAAAAATATAATCTCACTAATTTTAACATTAAAAAATACAATTCTGACAGTAGTATTCAACCGAAATTTATAATTAAAGGATTGAATTCTATAAAAGATTCAACAATTGGAAGATGGATAAATAGAAAAATGTATCCTGGAGAAACCATAATGTTTTCCGTTCCAAACTCTGAAAACGAAGAAAAGAGCAGAGGCTATTCGATTTACACAAAAGGTAAATTAATCGAAACTAAAAATAATGAATTAAGAGTTGCTTGTGGGAAAACTAATAAAAGTATTGTAAAAATGGATATTCCTTCCTTTTCCTCCGGTGGTTTTGAAGGTGGAATTTACCTTTATTGGATTGGTGATTTAAATGGTGATAATCGTCTTGATATGTTGGTTGGAACTTCAACTCATTTGGCAGGAATAGGCTTGTCGTTATTTTTATCTGACAAAAGTGATAATCAATTATTTATAGAGAATAAAGTTGGAAGTTGTTCATCGTGTTAAAAAACAAATACTGCCAAACGCCGCAACTAACCATACACGAAGAGGTTGCGGAAATACTCACCAATTTTTATGAATAAAAACATAGCATTGAAATCATTCATCGTATTTATGACTTTTACCATTTACAGTTGTAGAAATTCCGAAACTAAAAAAACGGATTTGATTTACAAGAATGGAAATCAAAAAGTAGAAATACAAATACTGAACGGAAATGATTATTTGGAATATGATAAGCCAACTGAAATAAACTTTGTACTAACTAATATAGAACCAAATACTTTCTCTGTTTACGGGGCTGGAATTCGCGTGCTTGGAACAAAAGGCGGAACGATAAGAACAGAAATTAAAGTTTCAAATAATCATCTTGAAACAGACACTTTGAAAGTAAAAGTTAGATTTGGAGAAAAACGAAAAGAAAAGCACGAATTTAACATCCCAATGAAAATAAAGGAGTAAAACATTTTAGGCAACTTCTAGTCGCTCCACAACAGCTCAGAAAATCTAAATAACTGTAATGACAAAAAACATATTTTTAATTTTAACGTTTTTTATCTTTTTTTCAGTTCACGCCCAATACGAATGGACTCCTGCAAAAGTAGTCTTAAAGAATGGCTCTTCGTTTAGAGGCTTGGTGAAATTCCCATTACACTCTGGCGGACTAATATCAATAGGAAGTACCGATTTTAAATATCGGAAAAATAGAAAATCCCCTAGGAAAAAATTTGGAAGCGATACTGTCGAAGAAGTCATTTTTGGAGATGAAGACTTTACGACACTACATTACGTATTCGTTCCTATAAAAAAGAAGAAATATGTATTAATGGAACTAGTTGTTCGCGGAAAAGTAAACTTATACACAAGAAGTGTTTTAAAAAGTCATAGCATGTTTAATGCAGACCCAAACTTTCACTCGATAACAACTTATTACGAAGATTCTCAATTTTATCTCAAAAGAAATAATGAGCAAATAGCAAAATTAATAAGTGGCCCAAATAGTTTTGGGAGTTTTATTTCTAGAGCAAAAAAATATTTTTCTGACTGCGGCAAAATTGTTTATTATTTAGAAAATAAATTATATAACTCAAATAATTTAATAGAATTAGTTGACGATTATAACCTGTTTTGTGAATAGAAAACGTATCAAAAAAATAGAAGTCTAATTCCGCTTAAAAAAAAACCATAAGTATGCATTTTTTAAAACTAAAAAAATTCATTCCCCATTTATTAGCCATTTTTTTTATTTGCTGTGCATATAGTCAAAACACTGTAAACGTTTCTAAGTACCCATCGTGGGTGGATTTTCAGGATTACAACACACATCCAGAAGTAGACGAAGATGAAATTACAGAAGGCACATTAACCCTTTTAGCTGATTATCAAACTAATGTATTTAAAGAGGAAGTATATTTTAGGTTCGTAACTAAAATAACAGACAAAGCAGGTGTGCAATCAAGCTCCAACATTAATGCCGTCTACGATCCGTTATATCAAAAGTTAACATTTCATTCTATTAACATTATTAGAGATGGAAAAGTAATCAATAAATTGAATCCAAATCATTTTCAAGTAATAAAACGAGAGCTAAATGCAGAAAATTATCTTTATGATGGGTCGCTTTCTGCAATGCTAAATTTGACAGATGTTCGCGCTGGAGATATTATTGATTTAAGCTATACTCTCAAAGGGTTTAACCCAATTCATTATGGAAAATTTTCTAATGCTTTTATTCTAAATGACTACATGCCTATTGGGAAAATTAATGTAACTATTAAAACGAAAAACGACCTTAATTACAAGACTTTTAATACAACACTTCAACCAAAAATAAGTAAAAAAAAGAAAGTTACGACTTATAATTGGAGCGTTGAAACACCTGAACCCTTTGAATACGAATCAAGTATTCCATCGTGGAAAATAGTAATGCCCACAATTTTTGTAAGTGATTATTTCTCTTTGGAAGAGGTTGTAAACTGGGCCACTACTATTTACGCGCAAAACGAACCATTAAGTCCGGCCGTGAAAATGAAAATATCCGAAATTAATGCAGCCTATAATACAGAAGGTGAAAAAATAAAAGCAATTCTTAATTTTGTTCAAGACGACATTAGATATTTAGGTTTAGAATATGGCGTGAATAGTTACAAGCCTAATTTCCCTAATAAAGTCTTTGAGCAGCGGTATGGAGATTGTAAAGATAAGAGCCTGCTAATGGTGCAAATGCTTAAAGAAATCAACGTAGAAGCATACCCAATGCTTCTTAATACCACAATGAAAAATACCATTACAGAATTACCCCCATCCCCAAGTTTTTTTGACCATTGTGTGGTAAAAGTAATTGATGAAGATAAATGGGAGTTATATTATGACCCTACAATCTATAATCAAGGGGGGACCTATAAAAACACTCACTTCCCTAATTATGAGTATGGACTCGTTGTTCAAAAAAACAATGTGGCTTATGACACTATAACATCCTCTTCTAATAACAAAATAACCACTTTAGAAGAATTTGTCATAAAAGAAGTCAATGGCGGAGCTACATTAAAAGTAACTACTATTTATACAGATTCTGAGGCGGACAGAATGCGTAATTATTTTAAAGACAATAGCAAAAGTAGCATCCTAAAAGAATATAAAAATTATTATGCAAACTCCTATTCTAAAATAAAAATAGTAGATGAACCCTCTGTAAATGATAATGTATCCCAAAATGAATTTACCGTTAAAGAGTCTTACGTTATAGATAGTATTTGGGAGCCAATGAGCCTAAAACCAGGCTTTATCTCTATTACTTTTACACCTAGTACTTTAACCGATATTTTCTATGTACCTAACAAGGGAACAAGAAAAAATGAAATGAGCTTACCATACCCTGTTTCTAGAGAGCACAAAACAAATATTGTTTTACCAAGTGCATGGCAAATTGAAAATAATAATGACGTCGTTAGTAATGATGTTTTTTACTACGACTTTAATATAGATTACGATAAAAAGAAAAATGAGGTACAACTAAATAGTTACCTGAAAATTCAAAAACCTTCAGTTACTCCCGATGAATTTACAATATATTATAATGATATAACTGAAGTAGAAAAAACGTTCGGCTACACTATTTTCATCCCTGAAAACACAAACAACTTTCCGATAAAAAATTTAATTTTAAGCTTAGGTAAAATTGCTTTATTTGTGTTTTTGATTATTATTTTAGTAATTTTTATTGTTTGGAGATTCTCAAAAAAATAAAATAAAACCTATTTAAAACCCCAGAACCCTATGGATACAGGAACAATTATTCTCGCAATTGCATTAATCATCATCATGTTTGGCATGGGCTTATCGCTTGTGAAAGATGATTTTATTCGCTTGTTTCAACACCCAAAAGCAGTCATTGTTGGGCTTGTAAATCAGATTGTTTTGCTACCGGTTATTGCCTACGTATTAATTTATTTATTAAATGTAGAAACAGACATTGCAATTGGAATCATGATACTCGCGGCCTGCCCTGGCGGACCCACATCGAACCTCATCACCTATTTAGCAAAAGGAGACATTGGCTTATCCATTTCATTAACAACCGTCAATAGCTTGATTACTATTTTCACCATTCCCTTTGTGATAGACTTTGCGCTAAACCAATTTTTAGAAGCGGACGAAATGGTTCAAATCAACAAATTGCAAACGGTGATTCAAATTTTTGTAATCGTTATTATTCCTGTTTCTCTTGGGATGGCTCTAAAAAACGCCAAACCTATTTTTGCAGATAAAATGAATAAACCTGTGAAAATTGCTTCGGGCGCAGTCTTATTTTTAGTCATCATTGGATTGGTTATAAAAAAGAAAGAAGAGCTGATTCCTTACCTAAAACAAGCAGGATTGACAGCCTTAGTATTAAATATTGCAACCATGCTTGTCGGTTTGGCTACAGCGAAAATTGCGAAATTAAGTTTAGCACAATCACGAACAATTTCGATAGAATCTGGAATTCAAAATGGCACCATGGCCATTGCGATTGCCTCCGGAGTTCTAATGAATGACAACTATGCCATCGCCCCCGCTGTTTACAGTCTTATTATGTTTTTTACTGGAGGTGTTATCATCGCTTTTGCAATGAATACTTCAAGTCAAAAATAAAAAAAAACTACGATAAAATTCCTATGAAATATATTGTTAAATAACGTAAATAATCTCATACAAACACGTTATTTGCAATTAGAATAGGATAAGAAAAATAATATAATTAAGCTTAAAATAAAACTCTTGAAAAAAACACCTTTTATTATTGCTTTGCTTATTTGGACAGCTACGGCCCCCGCTCAGGACTATATAGACCTTGCCACGTTTGACTACGCTATTACTCCTGTAAATACTTTTGACACAACAGATGCCACAACGACACTGCAGGAAATAAACGGAAATCTGACCGCCCCTATTGTCATTAATGACCGTTTTACTTTCCTAACAGGCATCATTTACGAAAACATTTCCGCCGCTTTTGACCCTGGACGAAAAGAAGAATCGGTAACGGGGCTGACCTTAAAGCTAGGAGCCAATATTAACCACAATTCGAAATGGAGCGGCACCTATATGCTCCTCCCTAAAATCTCTTCCGACTTCAATAAAATTTCTAATCGTGATTTTCAGCTAGGAGGCGTTGTATTGATGAAGTATATTAAAACAGACCGATTGAACTACAAGTTTGGGGTGTATGCAAACAGTGAGTCGTTTGGCCCTTTTATTGTTCCCTTGTTTGGTTTTTATTACTTGAATCCTACTGAAAAAATTGAAGTGAAAGTACTTCTGCCTCTTTCTGTAGATCTCAATTACTCCATTACCAAAAACGTTCGACTTGGACTAAACTTCAAAGGGCAAACTAGGAGTTACCATCTAAATTCGCCTGCGGAAACAGAAGTAGATCGTTATTTGGTTAAATTCTCTCAAGATCTATACACCTATTTCCAATACGGAACAAAAAATGGTTTTAATTTTCAACTGGGGCTAGGACGCTCTCTTGGGAGGTCCTATCGTATTTATGATGAGAAAATTTCATTGGGACTTCCGCTCTTAAATTTTGGTGATAATCGCACCCAACTGAACACTGATTTCTCAGACAGTTGGCTATTTAAGGTTTCCGTTTTTTACCGTTTAAAATTAAAAAAAACTAAAGGGATCAGCTCAAATAAATAAATTTATAAAAATTGGGCACCGTCCAAACACCTATTAAACACACAAGAATACTCTGAAAATGAACGAAAGAAGAACAACAAATATCTTATTATTAATAATTGCTATGCCCGTAGTTTTTTACGTACTAAAACTATTGTCTTTTATATTTATCCCACTTGTTTTTTCAATGTTTATAGCATTACTTTTCTGGCCTTTAGTGCGTTGGTTACGAAAGAAAAATACGCCTAAAACAATTAGTATTTTGATTGTCATCCTAAT
>ENA-OQVM01006696-OQVM01006696.1-marine-metagenome-genome-assembly--contig:-NODE-6696-length-10354-cov-2.545587_pt1 | contig 10354 bp, 5 predicted proteins | sample MGYA00237776_ERZ505498 | MGnify/ENA primary metagenome ERZ505498 (study PRJEB26159, sample SAMN06265151) | marine metagenome | isolation source: Helgoland LTER site | place: Germany:Helgoland, sampling... | reverse complement strand
TAGCCTGTCGTTGACGGTGTTCTGTACCAGCTGGACCTACTATGGCGCCACGCAGCAGTTTGCCGCCAACGGCTGGTATTTCTCCCCCTCGCATATCGGCACCATTTTGCTGTTCGTGTTTGGCTTTGCTTTTTGGCGCAAACTGATTAGGGTCGCCAAGCAGGAGAATGTCACCACCATTTCCGATTTTATCGCCAGCCGCTACGGCCACAGTCGTGCGGTCTCGGTCCTGGCCGCGTCAATCAGCCTGATTGGGGTGATCCCCTATGTCGCCTTGCAGCTCAAGGCGGTCTCGGTCAGCTTTGATATAGTCTCCGGCACCCAATGGCAGTCCGATGCCTGGTATAGCGATTCGGCGCTCTACGTTTCGCTGGTTATGGCCGGCTTTGCGATTCTCTTTGGTACTCGCCATCTGGACACCTCGGAACATCATCCGGGCATGATGTTGGCCATTGCCTTTGAGGCGGTGGTCAAGCTGGTGGTGTTTTTGTTGATCAGCCTGTGGGCCATCAATGTGGTCGGGGGGGGTATGGTGCAGGTCTTAACCGACACCCTCAATTCCCCCAAAACGGCCGTGATGATCGGCGGTTTTGATAAGACCTATATCTACACCACGCAAGTATTGCTCGGGGTGATGGGTATCTTCGCCTTACCGCGTCAGTTTCACGTTGCGGTGGTGGAATATCAGACCGAGCGCGATATCCTCAAGGCGCGTTGGGTATTCCCCCTCTATCTGCTGATATTGAATCTGTTTATCGTGCCCCTGGCCTTGGTCGGCATGCTGCATTTCTCCACCAATACGGCCGATCTGGAATACCTCATTCTTAAGCTCCCGCTGTCGCTGGGCCGCGACGATCTGGCTATCCTGGCGTTTCTCGGTGGCATGTCGGCGGCGACCTCGATGGTGATCGTGGCGACGGTGGCGCTCAGTACCATGTTGTCGAATGAGATCATGCTGCCGCTGCTGATTCGCCTGAAGTGGTGGCGCGCCGACTCCGAAAACATGGGTCGCAATGTCTTGCATCTGCGCCGTATTGGCATTCTGATGATTGTCGTCAGCGCCTTCTTCTATTACCGCCTAATCGTCGAATACGAGGGTCTGATTGCCATCGGCCTGATCTCCTTTGTCGCGGTCGCGCAATTTGTGCCGGCCCTGGTACTGGGCCTGTTTTGGACCGGGGTTAATCGAACCGGGGCCATCTGGGGCCTGTCATTGGGCTTTATCGCCTGGTTTTATACCCTGTTGCTGCCGCTCTTTGCCCGAGCCGGCATTATTCCGGAGGTGATTGCCGATGCCCTGTTCGAGCTGTCGATCTTCAATCCCTATGCCCTGTTTGGTCTGACGGGCCTGGACCCAGTGGTGCACGGCACCGCCTGGAGCCTGGCGCTCAATGTCTTGGGCTTGCTGTTGGGCTCGGCTTACGGTCACGAGTCGTTAAAAGACCGGCTGCAAGCGTCGCGCTACGTGCATCACTCCAGCAATGAGGTCAAGGTGGTCTCGCAAACGCGCCATATCAGTGTCGGGGACTTACACGCCCTGATGGGCAAGTTTATCAATAAGGAAAAGCTCCAGCTGCTGTTCGACGTCTATGTGAACCCGTTAAACGGCCGCCTACTGGTCGATGATGATGCCGACAATGAGCTGCTCTATCAGGCCGAACGCACTCTGGCCTCGATCTTAGGTGCACCGGCGGCGCGCTTGCTGTTCGAGCAGATCGAAGAGCAGCAGGGCATGACCTGGCGCGACGTTAACAGCATCGTCGATGAAGCCTCTCAGGTCTTGAAATTCAACCGAGATTTGCTGAACTCGGCCCTGCAGTCGATCAATCAGGGCCTGAGTATCGTCGATCACGAGCTCAATATAGTGGCCTGGAACCAAACCTATCAGCAGATGTTCGAATACCCGGATGAGCTGTTGTCGATCGGCCGGCCGGTGGAAGATCTGATCCGCCACAATGCCTTTATCGGCGAGTGCGGCCCCGGTCTGGTCGGACCATTGGTCGACAAGCGCTTGGGCCATCTGCATTCTGGCGTACCCTACAAGTACGAGCGTAAGCGCCCCAATGGCACCTTCCTGGAAATCCAGGGTCGCCCGATGGCCGATGGCGGCTATATCACGGTCTATACCGATATCACCGAGCGCCGGCAGATTGAAGACCAACTGCGGCTGAGTAACGATCGGCTCGAGGAGACGGTTAATCGACGCACCGCGGCACTGCAGCTGTCCAATGTCGAGTTGGAAAAGGCTAACAAAAACAAGGTCCGTTTTCTCGCCGCGGCCGGTCACGATCTGGTTCAACCGCTTAATTCGGCGGCCCTGTTCTCGGCCAGCTTGCAGGCTAAGTTAAAGCGCAACAAGGGCGATCCGGCGCTGATTCGCCTCGGCAATCAGATTGAGCAGTCGTTGCACTCGGCGGAAAACCTATTGAACGAGTTGCTTGAGATCTCCAAACTCGATTCGGACATTATTAAGCCGTCGATCGCGACCATCTCCCTGTATGACATGTTGCGCTCGTTGAGCGTGGAATTTGGCGTGATCGCCGAGGAACGACAGGTGCGGCTCAAGGTGGTCGACTGTTCGATCTATCTGCGCACCGATGGCCGCCTACTGCGCCGGATTTTGCAAAACCTGATCAGCAATGCGATCAAATATAGTCTGCGTGGCAAGGTGCTGGTCGGCGCCCGACGGCGCGGTAACCTGTGCTGCATCGAGATCTGGGATACCGGTCCGGGTTTGACCACCTTCCAGTCCAAGGCCATCTTCGATGAGTTTTACCGGGTGCCGGAAATCGTCTCGATCGAAAAAGGCTTGGGCCTGGGCCTGGCCATCGTCAAGCGCATGTCCTTATTACTGGACCATCCCATCAGTATTCAATCCGAACTGGGTAAGGGCAGTTGCTTCCGACTGTCGGTGCCGGTCGGTAAGAAGCCCGCGCCCCAAGCCAAGGTGATCGAACTCGACAACAACCGACAGAATGCCTCGCGCATCCTCTGTGTTGATAACGAAAAGATGATTATCGAGGGTATGAAGAGTCTGATCGGCGAATGGGGCTATACCGTTGATGTCGCGCTCAACGAAGCGGCGGCCGATAGCCTGATCGAGGCGCATCTCCCGGATCTGGTGATCATCGATTACCATCTCGATGATGCCCAGACCGGTCTCAATGTGGTCTCGTCGTGGAAAAAGGCTTGGCTCAAGGAGACCCCGGTGATCATCATCACCGCCGATTATAACGACGCCGTCCGTCTGGCCACCAAGAGCAGTGGCTTCTATCTGTTGAAAAAGCCGGTTCGGCCGATGCAGCTTAAGGCCTTGATCGAACAGGCCTTGATCCGCACCAAGCAATGACTCAGCAATCCGTTCAGCGTTGATATACGTAACCTAAGACTATTAGTGAGTCAATTTAGGTAGGGAAAAATGCTCAGCAGTCCATGGTTTGAACAGGTTATTGACGGCATCAAGACTGACGCTTATCTATATTGGGTGCCGGAAATAGGCGTTATATCCGTGTACGACGATAATTTGTACGATCGCAGCGATTCAGACATGTTATCGCCGGGCATGAGACGTCACGTTGTGCACTTCTTAAAACAGTTTGGTTGTCATCAAAAGCGCGGCACGTGCATCGCAGCGCCGGACGCATTGGGCCAGTTTTGGCTCTCAAAGCCGTCAGTTGCCTTGGCCGCATCACCCTATGATGCCACCCGGTATCTGCCTCGTAAGCAGGATGACATCTATATTCTGACTCCCACTCAGGCATCGGCCTATTTACTCGACCATATGCCCTTGCAAGCGGCCGTCGCTGTGATTGAGGCATTAGGGCAACAGCAACCGATGAATGTTGGTAAATTAGAAGATTACATGCCTGAATATTTTGATAAGCCAGTCTACCGCGGTGCGCTTAATTATTTACACACCCAGCAAAAAGCGGTGAGCGTTCAGCCGAGAATGAAGTTCAAACGGGCCCTGGGGAACTTCTCATAGGCTATCAGCGAGCTTTTGTGAGTCTCGGGCTAAAACTGAAAAGTCCTGCTAAATCAGATATTTATACCTTAATTTGTGCCAGAACACTGGACGCCGATTAAAGTGGCCATTACAATGGGCGCCGTTCTCAAGCAGAACATCCAATGTGCGCCCGTAGCTCAGCTGGATAGAGTAGGTGGCTTCGAACCACTTGGTCGGGAGTTCGAATCTCTCCGGGCGCACCACTGTTAAACCCCTGTAATACCCCTTTTTTAGTCTGAACATAATTCGATTAGCCGCTATTGCTCTGAGTTTAGCAGTTGCCTTCGGTTTAAGAGATGCATTCGGTTTAATAGATGCCTCTAGTTTGGCAGGCGTCTTAAGTTCTATGGGCCTCCTTGTCGGCTGAGTGCGCTCTGTTAGCCAAGTTGAGACCCTCTGTCGGTTCTGCGCGCGAGGCGAAAGTGGTGAAACACGCTGTTCAGCAGCTATTTGAAATGCGTCTGGCCCGCTCCTCTAAGGCCTTTACGGCCCGTGGCGGTCGAGTGCAGCGCTGTGACCAGTGCCGGATCGATCGCCAGTTCTGTATCTGTACCCTGCGGCCATCGGCCCCATCCAACGCGGCATTTTTATTACTCTATTACGACGATGAGGTGTTAAAACCCTCCAACAGTGGCCGACTGATCGCAGATCTGTTCTCCGACACCTTCGCCTATATCTGGCAGCGGACCGAGGCAGAGCCGGCTTTGCTGGCATTGCTAAAGGATCCGATCTGGCGGCCGATAGTGGTGTTTCCGCAGGAATATGCCACGCCCGAGCGCGAACTCTGCCAACCCGAGGCCCTAGATTTGGCCGGCCGGCGACCGCTGTTTATCTTGTTGGATGGTTCTTGGCGTGAAGCAAAAAAAATGTTCCGAAAGAGTCCATATTTGGACGGTTTTCCAGTATGGTCGGTGACCCCTGAGGCGCCGTCGCGTTATCAGGTGCGAAAGGCCGCCAAAGAAGTGCAACTGGCGACCGCGGAGGTTGCCGCCATGCTGTTGTCCGAGTTAGGCGAAACGGCTAATTCAGCCCTGCTGCATGCCTGGTTCGACCTGTTTAGCTACCGCTACCAGATGGGTGTTAAACGCGTCAACCGAGGCGATGCCGGGGCAGAAGCCCGCCTAGCGGCGCTAAGGCAATAGTGCTACTGGTACTGTGCCAGTAGAAACCCTTTTTTTAGATAGAAGCCCAACGAACTGTTGGATTTTTTGTAATCGAAAAACGCCAGACCTGTCGAGCCATTAGAGGATCGTCGTCCGTGCGTGTACTGGAGAAAATGTTCAATGAAAGCGTTACTTGTTTTACTCTCAACTCTGCTGCTGTCCGTCGCCGCGTTGGCCAATGAGGGCATGGCCGAGACCATTAACCTGACTCATCATTGGGCCGGCTATGCGGCCATGTTCGTGTTCGTAGTAGCCTATCTGTTGGTGATTTTTGAAGAGCAGTTGCATTTGCCCAAATCCAAGCCGGTGATGATTTCAGCGGGTCTGATTTGGATTCTTATTGCCGTTGCCTACATGAACGACCACGCCGGTGGCGCCATCAAGGAAGGTATTCAGCATAACTTCTTGGAATACGCGGAGTTGTTCTTCTTCTTATTAGTCGCCATGACCTATATCAATGCCATGATGCAGCGCGGTGTGTTTCAAGCCCTGCGCGGTTGGTTGATTGATAAGGGCTTTAGTTATCGGCAGCTGTTTTGGCTCACCGGCATCTTGGCCTTCTTTATCTCGCCCGTCGCCGACAACCTGACCACGGCCCTGATTATGTGTGCCGTGGTTATGGCCGTGGGCCAAGACAATCCGAAATTTATTGGCCTATCCTGTATCAATATAGTCGTTGCCGCCAATGCCGGCGGTGCTTTTAGCCCCTTCGGTGACATCACCACATTGATGGTGTGGCAAAAGGGTATGCTGGAGTTTGGTGAGTTCTTCGCGCTCTTTATTCCGTCCGTGGTTAACTTTGTTATTCCCGCTGCGATCATGCATTTTTCGTTGCCGATCGGCACGCCGGCCAAGCCCGCCCCGAGTCATGATGTCAGTGATATGATGCTGCCGGGTGGTTTAGTGATAGTAGGTCTGTTTATTCTGACTATTATCACCGCGGTGAGCTTTCATAACTTTTTCCATATCCCGCCGGTCTACGGCATGATGTTCGGTCTGGGTTATTTGAAAATGTTTGGTTATTACCTGAGCCGTCGTTCACGCAACTGGCGCGTCAGTGAACTCAACCCACCGAGCGATAAGATCGAAGACCCCTATGAATTCGATGTCTTTGCCAAGGTGGCTCAGTCGGAGTGGGATACGCTATTTTTCTTCTATGGTGTCATTATGTCGGTCGGTGGTTTGGGCTTTATCGGCTACCTGGCGCTGGTCTCGGAAAGTGTTTATGTCGGCCTGGGGCCAACTTACGCCAATATATTGGTCGGTTTTATGTCGGCCATCGTCGACAACATCCCAGTGATGTTTGCCGTACTGACGATGAATCCGGAAATGTCCCACAGCCAATGGTTGCTGGTCACGCTGACCGCCGGCGTCGGTGGATCGATGCTGTCCATCGGCTCCGCCGCGGGTGTCGCCCTGATGGGTCAGGCTCGAGGCAGCTACACCTTCTTCAGTCATTTGCGCTGGTCGCCGGTGATCATGCTGGGCTATTTCGCCAGTATCTGGGTGCATCTGTGGTTGAATGGTTGAATGGATAAACGGTTAAACGGTTAAACGGTTAAACGGTTAACAGTGCGCTAAGGCCAGATTAGCAGGCCAAAAAAACTCCCGATTACGGGAGTTTTTTTTTGCCTGGCCATTGGATGCCGGGGCAGAGTGCCGAGCCCAAACCTGGGCTTCTAGCCGTCAGGCTGCAGATAAAACTGGAACATGCCGGCGAACAGGGCGGGATGGTCCTGTTCAAAAGCCTGCCAATGACTCAGGTCGACCATGCGCGGGTCATCGGGGAAGCGTTGGCTGTAATCCTTGCGCACGCTTTCCGGTAACACAAAACCTAAGAATTTTAACCCATGACGGTCGATCATGGCCTTCAATTCCAATGGCTCATATTGGAATTCCCGGCTGTGAAAGAGTAATTCTCGGCAACCACTGAGCGAATAGAAGTCTTGGCTGCTCAGCAGTGCACCGAAATTACCGGGTACCTTGCCGTCCAGTACAGTCTGACGCAGGGTTCGAATACCGTCTGTGGTGGCCGGCACATCATAGTGTTCAATAAGTTGGCGCATCTGCCGCACTGTGGCTCGCGCCTGATAGCTGTAGAGCCCCAGTTTCAGCAGACCCTTGGGTGCTAAGCGGGCCTTGAGCGCCGCCAAGCCCTGTTCAGGGTTTTTCATATGGTGCAACACACCAGAGCACTCGATGACATGGAACTGTTCATCGAGTTGGTCGAGTTCCAAAATATCGCAATTAAGGAAGCGTATATTGCTAATCTGATGTTGCTCAGCCATCCGTTTGGCATAGGCCAGTGAGCGGTTATTTAGATCGATCGCCAGTACTTCCGCGTTTCGGAAGTAACCCGCCACCTTGAGAGCGTATTGGCCAGTGCTGGCGCCGGCGATCAGAAACTTTATTGTGCCCATATTGAAAAAGTCCGGGGCGCGAAAGCCGATCAATTCACTCTCTAGGGCCCGGCCGAAGTTGGTCGGCGTGTTGTAGTCTAGGTGCAACCAACGCGGGTAGGGGGATGCATCATTGTCCGGTTGTGCACTCTGAGGCAGCCCATCCGCTATGGAGCTCAATTGTTCAATGCTGGCCATCAAGCGCACCTCTTCGGTGGCGTTGACCACTACCTGTTGCACTAGAACCTGGGCATAGGTTGGCCAGCCGGTCACATCGAGGCCATTGAGTCGCTCGATTCCGGGCAGCGCCATCAGGGGTTCATACATGGCGTATAGCGTGATCAGATGGGCGCAGCCCGGTTGGGTCTTCGACCGCAAGGTGTTGCTCAGTAGGTTCCGTAGCCCGATGATCAGGTCCGTTTCATCCTGATCGTAGAGATAAAGCTGTTCATTATGTACCGCATGCAGCGCCAATCGGCCGGCCAGCGTTAACAGGTTTTGGTCTTGATAGGTGCCGGCAATGCAATTGAGCAGCACTTGTTTGCGCAGCAGGGTAATGAATTTTTCAATGTCCGGGTCGGTAAAGTAAAGCCGGCCCAAGGCGAGACTCAACAATCGATCGGTGGCCAGATCCTCTAAATTTACGCTCGCATCGGCATCGTATAGGGCATATTTGTGCTTCATCAGGGACATGGTCAAGGGCGCAAGAGCTTGATGATCGGCGCTGTCTATTTCCAGGCAGCTGATCAGGTCAGTCTCCAAATCGGGCTGGTAGCTGTCCGCCCGAATGTTTTTAACGAGCTCAAAAAGCTTGGCCTGTATATGTTGGTCATGTGGGTAAATCCGAAACAAACCTCGGTAAGCCTGAAAAGCGTCGACAAGCCGCCCTTGTCGAGCCAGCGTATAGGCTCGTGACGTGGCAGCCCGGGTTTCATTAGGTGCTAGTGTTTGGGAACGCGAAAAGCATTCCAGCGCACTGTCATAGTCCTTTGTGGCCAGACGGACGTGACCCATTGAATACCAACAGCCGGCGTCTTCGGCATCTAGCTTCAGCGCATCGGTTAAAAAATGATCAGCTAGGCGGTAGAAGCCCTCATCTAAGGCGATACGCGCCAATAAGTTGAGAGCTGTGCCCCGGGTGGCATCGTTACGCAGCAAGCTCGATGCATAATTTTTAGCCCAGCCGCGATGGGCAATGGTGTGCTCGCTGCGCGTATTAGCATCTAGACTTTTTTCATAGTGGAGCAGGGCGCAGCGTTGCAGTTCTGGCCAGTTGTTTTCGCTCAGATCCGCGGCATTGAGAAACCCTTCTGACGTTTCACGCTGCCAACTGCCTGGTTGTTGAAGTGCATTTGTCATAAGGAATCCTATTATTTACCGACTGGGATTGCCGCTTTGTGATGCAAAACGGCAGAATTTGACCGAAACTCAACCAATATCTGTCTTTCTTAGGACACAGCAATGGCCGTGCCAGCATGCCCAAAGCCCCGAAATACAAGGCTCCTGGCCCGATCAGGGCACAAAGTAGAGGCCGGCCGCAGCGGACATGAAAAAAAGGTCTAAGATAAAGAAGCAATCAGTCGATAACCTTATCAAGCCAAACAGAATGGCTCTAATTCGGATTTCAAATTTAAGGGGTGGCGTCATGTACGCGCAGGGAATTAAAGAATACCAAAAGGTTAGTACCCAGACTTCGATCGTGGATGCGGACCCGCATCGCCTTGTGCAATTGCTTTTTGAAGGCGCGACCTCGCGCATTTCCGCAGCCAAAGGGCATATTGAGCGTAAGGAATACGACAAAAAGAGCAATCAGATCAATTCGGCGATTAATATCCTCGGCGGACTGCAAGAGAGTCTTAATTTTGATGCCGGTGAGCTGGCCTACAACTTAGAACGACTCTACGACTACCTCATTCGGCGGCTGTTTGAGGCCAATATCCGCAACGACATCGGAATGTTGGAGGAGGTTAATGGCCTGCTAATGCAGATCAAGAGCGCTTGGGATGAAATCCGCGATCAGGCTTTACAGACTATGGGCAACCAGCGGCCCGCATAAAAATGTGGGGTTGGCGTGCTAAGAGATACCTTGAGATCGTTGGTGCCAATTTTTGACTATTGGTATGGGCATCAGCGAGCGCCCTAGAATAGCCCCTATAAATATGGCATTAGATTGGCGTTCGGTTGGCCTTACTTTACCCGCGCTCAAAAATCGCCGATATCATTGTTTTGGTCGATCCGACGGCTGTTTTTTGTCACTATTGGCAATGGTGTCGATCAGGCTGATAGTATTATCAACTTGTTTTATAAGATCGGCATTTCTTAAGCGCTTAGGCCTAAATTCGCCATATTGGTTAGCTCGCGCTCGCGGCTGAAAAAATTATCTTTGTTAGCCCTGTAGTCCTGTCAGTCGCCTCTGTGGCTATTTTAACAGAAAACACCCCGCCCCCTTAGTTACCCGCAAAACGACTCCCTAAGGGCCTTAGAGGGCCTTGTAGGCCTTTTGACGCGCTATGCCAAAAATTCGTCAATAAAAAACCACAATAATTTCACTCAGCAAAAAAACCTTAGTCATTAATTTGACTAATTGTAATTTTGCGTCTTTACTACGCCAATAATTTGAAAAGCCAATTTGTTGACGGGCCTTAACCCGGTCAAGGCCAGTAGTTTTCACTCAAAGAAATACAGACGCTTGGAGCAGTTCGGATGTGGAGAGAAATAAAGCTGTTATTGGTTGAAGATAATGACCAGCGGCGCCACGATCTTAAAGTGATATTGGACTTCTTGGG
>ENA-OQVM01006695-OQVM01006695.1-marine-metagenome-genome-assembly--contig:-NODE-6695-length-10355-cov-3.370306_pt1 | contig 10355 bp, 9 predicted proteins | sample MGYA00237776_ERZ505498 | MGnify/ENA primary metagenome ERZ505498 (study PRJEB26159, sample SAMN06265151) | marine metagenome | isolation source: Helgoland LTER site | place: Germany:Helgoland, sampling... | reverse complement strand
CAGGCGCTGAGGATGCGCTACTGTGGCTTACCCAGCACCTGGGTCAAGATCACCGGATCGACTTATCAGGACGAAAGGTCGTGATCTTTGGCGCCAGCGCTGAGATGGCACCCACCGCGCAGTTCAGCGCAGCTGGTGCTGAAATTCTTTGGCTAGATCTTACGCCACCGACAGAACTGACGGCATCTCAATTTCGGGGTGGTGGCTTACAATTCCCTACCGGTGGGGTTAATTTACTGACCCAGCCCGCCGAAACCTTGGCTACCATCCTGGCCTTTGCGGACACCGAGCCACTCGACCTTTGCCTATACGCATACGCCCCCGGACAAGCGCGGGAAATGCGATTAACCGCTGGAATGAACGCCATCGTTAATGCCTTACCCAACGCACTCGTCAGAAGCATAACGCTGCTTTTATCGCCAACAACGGCCACCCCTTTAGATCCAACCGATCTTTTAGCACTGACCCATCGGAAAAATACCCGCCCAGTTTGGGAAGCGGTATTCGATGGGCTGGGCTTACTCGGCAGTGGTGGTGGCGCCGAGCTACAGGGACCGCTTGGCGCGAGCCGTTCGGTGGTTGGAATTCAAGGCGCGAGCTATCAAGCCGCCCAATATCTGGCCAAACTAATGACGGCCGAAACCTGGGTGCAAAGCGGAACGTCTTCCAGTGAGCAACGTGAACCGCTGCGCGTGTCTGCCAACACTGCGCCCATCACCCAAACACGATCGATCGCCCATCCGGTATTTGATGCTGCGTTCGGCGGCGCCGCCGCACTAGGCGTACAAACCTTTACCCCTGGCCAATCGCAGACCCTGAACGGGCTTCTAGCGGTACACGATTGGCTGCACCCGACGGCACCCCAGCCAGGAAAAATCCGCGTTCACGGTGGCATCCATACCTTGCCCTACCCAATGGATATTGCACTTCGAGTCGCGGCCGCGATTGGCTTCACTCAATCACCAAAATTACTCGGCAGCTTACTAAAACGATAATGCAGCAATATTTGCAAAGCTTGTACCAACAGAATGCTTGCTGCTACCTCTCTCCTCTCTGTTCACCAATAGACTTATGAGCACGACAAGCGGGTACATGCTAGTTTCAATAAAGGCGGGAGTTAACCAACCGTTCAACCGAGGCGCTCGCGATTGGGGCCACTTTCTATTACTTAACGTCAAGCAAAAGGGTTGGAGCTTTAACTAGGATCTTCAGCCAACAGCCTGTCCCGGTTGATCGCGATATCGCCCTTAGCGATCTGAGTGCCATCAATGACAAATAATGAAGGGGCGAGTAAATCGAAGCTCTAAATATTTTTTTTAGTTCGAGAAAGAAAGGAGACGTTTGACCATACCATAACAGTCGTGATCTTCTATAGCCTGATACATATAGGGCATCGTTGTTCCCCAACCCTTGGCCTCTTTTCCTTCAGGTGTCTCTCTTCCTTCAGGTGTCTCTCTTCCTTCAGGTGTCTCTAATATTTTAAGAACATCTGTCCCCAGGGTGATCAGTGTCATCCACCAGAGGACAAAGCCCAAGCGATAGTCTTCCAGCAACATTTGGTAGGTATAAGCGGTTGCTTTGGGATTAATTTCCGTCAACCTCTGATGATATTGCTTTAAAAAGTCGAGGTCTTTTCGTCGGACCACGGGGGGGATGGAGTGCTGCCATGCTTGGCTGAACTCCAGGCCAGGGGGCCCTCGAGACACTAGCTGCCAGTCGATATAAGTGATTTCGCTGGGCTCCCCGATTTGGGGTTTCGTTCTAAATAAGTTGTTCCCTCTTAAATCGGTGTGCAGCAGTGTATGAGGTCTTTGGCTCAGGATTTTGTAGATTTGGCATAATAGTCGCTCTGCGTTTCCATCACAGATGAGTCTGGTCATGGGCTCCAAAGATGGCCATTTAGGCTGAAAAGGACGTTGCTTAAAAGCGTTCTCCCACAGTGCAGCAAAAGTATCGATATTATCTTCGCACTCCAGTGCAGCTTCATGCATCGGAAATTTATAGCGGTTTTCCGGAAATCCAACCCAATCTAGGTTGAGCGTATCGCTTTCCCAAAAGAGAGCGTGAAACTCAGCCAGTTCCAAGATGATCTTTCGTATGTCTGCTTCCTTCGGCTGATCGGTTAATTGATCAAACACCGTCGAATGAGAGCTTAAGTCTTCCATGATAATAGAAAAAAATTCACACCGCTCTAGGTTGTCATAGAGCACGCTGTAAATGATCGGTGTACGAAGTGGCACCTTAACGGCGAGTTTTTCAAAAAAAAGTACTTCTCGCAAATAAGCGTTATTGCTAGCAGCAATCGTTCTATGGTCCTCCTTCTGGCAAGCGATTTTGATGATGAGTGACGGAGGAAGTAGTGATGGGCTGTCGGCGTATAGGATGTCGTAGATTCTGAAGACATCTGCAAGATGACCCCCAGCGACGGTGCTGGTGTTAAAAGCTATAATTTGAGTTCCCAGAATGCTTGATAACCATGAGGAAGTCACCTCACTGATGCACTTGGGAATGATAGCGGCCATCGGCTTTTCCGAACATGTTTAACCCGAATTTCAGCAGATGAAAATAGTTATGGCAAGCCCCCCAACGCACGGGAAAGATGACCCGGAATTCACCCGACAGGACAAGACTTGTTCGAAGTAATAAATGATATCAATGACGCTATTTCACCCGGTGATCTCGTAATCACTAATGATGCATGAACGTGTCAGTGAAAGTGACAGTGAGAGTGAGAGTGTTTTATGAACTCAGTATCCAGATGTGTTGGCTCCTGATCGGGCGGTGAGAACTGTAGCGAGCCTGGAGGAAGCCAAGGCGGAAAGTATTGCTAGGGTGGTTGATGGAACCACTTTTGATCTTGGGCGAAAATCTCAATGGTTAAGCTTGGTCTCCAAGGACCTCTGAGGTTAACATTAGGGCTGCCAGGGAACAGCCGTCCCCCATCACCTCCTGACCGGTGTGTTATCTAACAAAATGAAAAAGGCGCCTGTAAAGAAAAACATGAACTTAAAAAGTCAACACAACAAGTCTTGTACGGCCCAAGAAGACTCGATTCAACCCATTGTCGAACGAGACCACAAGATCAGTCTACCCGTTTTCCATGGGCTTCAAAGGTTCCTAACTGAACTGAATGTCGCACAGACAACAAACCGCCAGAGCTATCGCGCAGCGCACATCAAAAACCGGCTGTTAGAACAATGGTTCGGTTGGAACAACCCTGTCACCCGCGAGTTTTTGAATAACAGCGTTACCGAAGACCCAGCCTATATTCAGAGATCAATCAACCGATACTTGGACAACGGTCGTTGCACAGAAATAGACGGATATTTATATCCGAGTGAATCACTCACTGAGGATATGGCGGACATTTGTATGAGAGCTCGAACGCCCCACGAGTGGGGAAAATCGTTAATAAAGCTGAGTGTTTCAAGACAGATCTTAGGTCTAACCTGTTTAATATGTGAAAGAGGCGATGATCCTTTACGTGAAGTGTCAGGCCAGCTAATTAGGGTAGAATTGTCAATCTGGGAACAATTATTATCCCAGCGCAACTTGCCCCTGTCTAGTTCAGAACTGGCAAACCGCTCACGTATACAAAAAAGTACCTTAACGACGCTACTTGATGCGGCAATGAAGCATAAATTGTTCATCTCCTTTATCGACGTGGAGGATGAAAGAATTACGCGATGGGCCCTCAACCCTCGCCACAGCAGAAACAAGTATGTTAAGTCTGTTCTAGAAGGGACGGTCGGAACAAGCGTCCGCTAATTGACGGGATAATTGAGTAACGTGGATTACTTTCCTGTTGAGGGGCGCAGTGGGGGTGACCGAAATAAGTCAAAAAAAATTAGTTTCCTCATGGCGTCCAAGCTTTTGAGTCTGCTTCAAGCGCAGGCCCGCCGTCTTCATCGGTGAGTCGCCCCATGGTATCTGCCGCCATTTTTTCGCCGCCCAGGGTAATCCATTTCTCTGGTGAGATCTCTTCCATGAACCTGAGCGGAGAATCGAGCCTTTCCTCAAATGCTATAAGCCCGGCTTCCTGTTCGGGTGTTAGGTCAGTAATGGCTCCACCAACACCGTGGGTTCCACGGGCAAGGGGAAGGTGGAACCAAAATATTGGTTTCTTGATCGTCGTGCATGATTGAGAGGCCTTTGATCGTAATGACGCCATTGGGCGCATCTGGTTCAGCTATACCGCTGACCACCAATGAACAGAGTCGGTGAGAGTATGAATTTTAACAGCGCTTTTTGAAGCAAGGTCGGAGTGCCACATCAGCTCGGTTGCCTGCTTGCTTTATTAAAGAGTGGAGCCGTGTGGATAGTCGTGGTTAACCGGTACCAGGGTTTGTGGTTGTTGGCTGACCTGGTGATAGACGATTAGCCAACATAATGTTCTGTCGGCGCAAAATGATCTGGCGTTTAGCGGTTGGTTATTGGCTAACCAAAATCGAACTAACCTTGTGTAGGGTTTGACACAATGCTCTATTGGTTAGCCCGTAGATAACGAGAAAAAAGATGAAAAAAATAGGACTATTCATTGGGCTGATGCTCGCTTGCGCACACTTACAGGCTGATGTTGCCGTCGTTAATATCTGGTCGGCAATACCGGGTAATAGTAACCAACTTTTCAAGAATGGCATGGAAGCAAAAGCGATCCATGAAGCAATGGGTGCATCTGTCTCTATTGCTACTGACCAACAAGGGGATATGCATTACGTCGTGTCGTTTACAGATTGGGCCGCCTGGGGACGTTTTCAGGATGCAGCCGCGACGAATAAGGCTTGGTTAAGCTTTTGGCAGCGCGCGAGCGATCAGGGAACAGCAGAAATCAGTGGGACCTATATGCTTAACATGGCGACTGTCGCTGAAACGAAACCTGCTTCGGTGGTTTTTAGTTGGGACGTCGAGCCAGCTAAAACTCAGGATTTTGTAGCCCTTTCCCTGAAATCCAAGGCGATGCATGAGCGTATGGGGGCAAGCATTGGCATCCTTGTTGACGAACTTGGCGATGTTCATTACGAGATGACCTTTCCGAGCTGGGAAGCCTGGGGTAAATTTCAATCAAAAGCCGAGAGTGATAAAGAGTGGCAGGCCTTTTACGCGGATTCTTTAGAAGATTCTATAGCAAGTCTGATTAAGGTTTGGCGTCTTAGTGCAATGTAGCGCCTGAATACGGCTATGAGCGCGCCGCAAACACGGCGGTGTCGAGGCCTTTTTAACAGATGTTGGTTAGCTGATTGAATGACCAACATCTGTGATTAGGGCTGAGGGCTGAGCGGGAACGTAGCAAACCCCGCGCGTTCATTCCTTTAGTTCTTGGTTTAGTATTAATGGCGCGCCCCCGATGGAACAAGAAAACATCCATTGTGTTGTCGCATCAACCCCCTGACTTAGAAGACCCAACAGGCATTACGGTCAGGGCATTACGGTCAAGGCATGTCGGTCGGCACTGTGCTACCGGAACGGGTCAAGACCGCGTGATTCTCCACGCTTGTCTTATGCTTATGCACCCACCGACGATAACACTGGTCGACGACATCTTCCGCGCAAGCAACCGTGGCGAATCGCTTCAGTTGCCGCTGCACAGCGATCTTTCAGAGAATTTTGGTTTTTCCTCAGGTGTGAATGAAGTATTTGGCATTCTTGGTTATGCTGCGCGCCATTTGCTGAATAAACAGTACAACTGAATCCGTTGACTAGCACGTTCGGCTAAACCCTCTTTAACCAACGAAGGACCTTTGAATGTCTGATATAGAATCGCTATTTGAACCCATGACTATTCGTGGGATGACCGTGCCTAACCGCATTGTGATGGCGCCCATGACCCGCTCGTTTTCGCCCGATGGAGTCCCCGGAAAAGACGTTGCGGCTTACTACCAGAGACGTGGCGACGCAGACGTCGGATTACTGCTCACTGAAGGGACTACTATTGCTAGAGGTGGAGCTTCTAACGATGCAAAAGTCCCCAATTTTCATGCAGAACTTGCTTAAAAATTTTGGTCGGGGGTCGTTGAAGCAACACATCAAACGCCAGCTAAAATAGGTCCGCAGCTATGGCATGTCGGTATGATGCGCCTGCCAGGCACAGGCCCCGAACCTGAAGCCACGTCAGACAGCCCTTCTGGGCGTAGCCATACCGGGACACAAGTTCAACCGGAACCCACTGATAGCGAGGTTGCCGACATGGTCATGGCCTATGCTAACGCCGCCGGAGAAGCTGCGCGCTTGGGCTTTGATTGCGTAGAGATACACGGTGCACATGGCTATTTGATTGATGAATTTTTTTGGGGGGTGATGAACACCCGTTCCGACAAGTACGGCGGAAGCCTAGTCGAGCGTGCAAAGTTTGCCGGTGAAGTCATTGCAGAGTGCAGATCACAGATTGGTAACGACATGCCGATCATCTTGCGATGGTCTCAATGGAAGCAACAAGACTTTGGTGCGCGTCTCGCGCAATCTCCGGCAGAGCTTGAAGCTTTCTTAAAGGTTTTTGTTGACGCAGGCGTAGACGTTTTGCATGCCAGCCAGCGCCGTTGGTGGGAGGCAGAGTATCCTGAGATAGATGGTGACCAGGGCTTAAATCTTGCGGGCTGGTGCAAAAAACTCACCGGACTGCCGTCTATCACCGTTGGCTCCGTTGGCTTGTCGTCTGATTTTATTGGCAGTTTTCAGGGTGAATCGTCTAAGACGCAGCCGATATCACTCGCTGTAGAACGTCTCGCCCGGGGTGAGTTTGATATGATTGCGGTAGGTCGAGCGTTGCTGCAAGACCCTGATTGGGCGCAGAAGATCAGGCAAGGGCGTCATAACGAACTGGCTGATTGGGATTCAGCGTCCCTGGCCACGCTTTATTAGGACGCGAAGTGACGTATACGGTAAACGCTGTTTTGGCTTGCGATAATTAACACTTTTGACCTGGTCGGTTGTGCAGAAGAACGAGTTCTGTGGACAGCTTCTACAACAGGGCTTATCGAGCGAAATTCTGAGTTTCGAATCAGCGCGTTTGCCTACCTGTTTTATGACAGAGTGATGTCATCGCAGAACGGTTGCTTGAGTTCGTAGGGTTGAATGAAACCAAGTCTGACATTTGTTTCTTCACGCCAGATGGACATTGCTTTACTTGTGCACGCCGTTCCATTGTCACAGCGAGTCATTTTCGGCAATGGACGAAATTGAACGACAATGATCCTGACCGGTTAGCATCAACGATGTTGGCCGGTTGATCTGACACATTCGGACACTGATAGCCCTGACTGTTGTTTCGTGCGATATCGGAATGATCTGTTGTTCTGTAAATCGTTTACCCTTTATCGATTCCTCCTGGGGCGAGAAACCCTAACCTAGCAACTGGACTAATGATGACAGGGCTAATCACTCACGCTAATTTGACCGTCCGGTTTTTTCCTATCAGGCAATTTTTTGTAGGTATCAACGAATATTATCAGATTTTACTGTATACTAAATTTTAGCGATATATAAATTTGCTGGTAAGTAAAATTTGCAGGAAAGAGAGCGCAAGCAGAAGTAACGTTTGCTTTTTTAAAAGAAATTAAGGAGTTAAACTTGCTCCGGCATGCAGGGGCTAACCCTTAGGGCCGAACGCGGTATAGAGATCATCATGGAAAACTCAGACATAGATAGTGAAAACATAGATCGTGGAAATATAGCTTCTGGAAATATAGCTCGTGGAAACATCGCTCGCCAAGCTAATAAAAAGTTGCGTCGGCAGCGAATTCTTGACCTTGCTGTGCACCTAATCGCGACAGATGGGATAGAGGGCTTTACGATAAACCGTCTTGCCAGAGAAGCGGGGGTATCAACACCAACGATTCACAACCTATTCGGAAAAAAAAATGACATCATTAAAGAGTTGGTTTCGAATTTAATTCAACATATGAGTGGCTTGACCGTTCAATCCCCCCCTATCGACCCTATCGAAAACGCAAAGTTTTTTCTCGGTAATATGATTACTGAATTCGAGAAAAATACTGACTTTTTTCGCGTCGCACTTATGTCGGCAGAGCAATTAGGACTGTTTCATCCTAATTTGCCGAATGGACTCTTTCAGGAAGCACAGAAAGTGGCAGCACCGAGGAAAGAGTGGTACGAGAGCGGGTTGCTACTCGGTAATATCGAACCCAGCGTAATTATGAAGAGAGTTCACAACAGCAATAGGCTTGGGCGACTTGATTGGGCTAGCGGCTACATTGATTTGAATCAAATGCGCCAGCAGGTTTTACAGAGCATACTTTTGGCGTACGCGTCTGATGCTAGCCCCGAATATCACGTCAGGCTGTGTGAAGAAATAAACAGCCTCAACACCCCATAAGTCATATCACTATCACTATCACTATTATTATCACGTAGGTCATTAGGCTATACGGTTGCAACCAGGGCTAGGTGAACAGCTCGCCTGCTGCGATGTTGTGGATAACAATCGCGGGCGTATCAAATCGATCACCGTGCTGGTCGACGAACCTGTACACGGCGCCCCATTAAGCCTCGTGTTCGAACAGGTCTGTCGCACTCAGCAGCGTTTTTAAAGGGCCCTATGCTAGAAATTCTCGCCTTGATAGATCGGCAAAGTGCACAAGCCCCGCACAAGCCCCGCGCAAGCCTCGCACAAGCCCCGCATTAGCCGCGCATTAGCCCAGGGTTCACCTGCAGATGATTGGCTTCATTGCCGACAATTTGTTTCGATATGTTGTTTCGTTATTAATTGCAGCGTCTCTGGGACATGTCCTTGAGGTGAGCCGCTCTCCACTTCAGCCTAAACCGACACTCCGCGGCTACGGGAATGACCGTCCTTCTGTGCGGATGCATCTATTGATTTGCCGGGTGCATCCTATGCTGACCCCTCGGGCTATTCAGCCCATATCGATTCAGAAGACTTTGATGGCTAAGGGCTCGACCTGGGAGAAGTCTTCGCAAACACCAGTAAGAGGCGAGTCGAGGTAGGTGGATACTTTTAGCGTTATGCCATGTTGCGCCCCCACAAGGCAAAAATCTGATGGTTGAAACCACGGCAGCGCATTTAACCCGACGCCAACAGAAAAGCACCTTCGCTAATCGTCCATCACCAGGTCAGCCAATAACCAAAAAACGCTGGTAGCGTTTAACCACTGCTCGTCATGCCGCGCCACTCTTTCATAAAACAGACAGGCAACCGGCTGATTCGATGCTCAGACTGTCGCTTGAAAGCCTTGTTAGAAGTTCTATCCTCACGGAATTTGGATAGATCTATATCAGCCGCGACGACGGCGTTTTCGGCCTAGCTTTACCGGCATTGTGGCAAAGCCATGAACCACATGGGAGTAGGTCCGCTCTGATTCTCCCATTGGTTCAAACGTCAGCTTTCGAGAAAGAATTTCTGCCCACAAGATTCGGATCTGCTTTTTCTATAACTTGCTCATCTCGATTTCCCGACAGCTACCACATAGCGACTTTTGTGCCTCCCGGGATCGTCACGCCCCTGATCCGCACTTAACGGATTGTTGTTCTGCACATGTGGGCCAGAGGTGTTTACCAGAGGTGTTTGCCAGCGGATAATTTCCTTTTCGCAATCAAAAATCCTTTGCTTGGCTGCGCCTGCATTCAGGCAGTGCAGTATTATGACCCTATGGGCTTGCCCGCTTTCTACGCGCACTTTTTCACGTATATTTTGTCAAAAAGTTAGCTCCACGATGATGGTGTCGCTGTAGCTGCCCGCGTGTACGTTCTGGAGGGCGGGGATACGTCCATAAACCCAGTGATTTACATTTACACCAATACCGGTGCCGTTTACTGTAACGGTGCCGCTGGTGGCGTCGCCCCACACGACGGCGCGGTTAGCGGCGGTATAAAGGTTGTAGCTGAGCCTGTGGCCGCCACTGTTCATGACGCGCTGCGTATGGGTCCCGCCGCCCGCGGTGAGCGCCATGGAATAGCCGACGCCGCTATCGCAGTTCACGTCAATGTTGCCGGTGCTATCAAGCGCTGCATTGCTGAACACATCATAACTTCCAAAGTTCACCCCTGTAACGTTAAAGGTGCATGCATGCCCCTGCAGCGCTGTCAGCGCGAAGGCTAATGCGATCAGCCAAGTCACCAGCGCGTTGCGCTTTCGTGTGCCCGCAAGGGCACACGCCGCTGCAGAGCGAGCTGGTTGACCAGTGCGGCAGACGCGGGATTTCAGGCTGATAAATGTCCTCATGGTTCTACTCCAGTGATCAATAACCCATCGGGGTTACTCATGTTACTCTTTAAACCCTAAATCAGCTGGCGGCAATCATTGATCATGATCCCTGGCAAGCGCTACAAAAAAGCGTAGTTAATTAGTACGACGCCAAGATAATCATTTCGCACGTAATCAGCCC
>ENA-OQVM01006692-OQVM01006692.1-marine-metagenome-genome-assembly--contig:-NODE-6692-length-10361-cov-2.952742_pt1 | contig 10361 bp, 6 predicted proteins | sample MGYA00237776_ERZ505498 | MGnify/ENA primary metagenome ERZ505498 (study PRJEB26159, sample SAMN06265151) | marine metagenome | isolation source: Helgoland LTER site | place: Germany:Helgoland, sampling... | reverse complement strand
TATCAGACTCATTTACAGCCTATGCAACTTATGCCTATACAAAAGCAGAACTAACCTCAGACGCTCCGTATTTATTTAATGCCGATGGCACTGATGGCGCAAAAGATGGCGACCGTTTACCGGGCTCACCTGAGCACCAGTTCTCTATGGGGATTAACTACCAAACAGAAGTGTTTAACGACAAAACCCTTGATATTAACTATGGTTTAACCGCACAAAGTGATGTAATTTCAAAAGTAGGCCTACGTGACAACGGTGAAGCACTCCCAGGTTATAGCTTAAGTAATATTTCAGCTAAATTAACCGCCGATGCGTGGTCGACTACTTTATATGTAGATAACCTATTTAATAAATATGCGGTTACCTCTGTTCGTCGCTCAGATGCGGATATTACAACAGCCAATGGCGCATACATACAACGTAACTATGTTTACTTTATTAATCGCCCGCTTACTTTTGGCATTAAATTTAACTATCAGTTTGAAATATAATTAAGCGACAAGTTTGAAATGTAATTAAACGATAAGTTTAAGTACAATCAAGAGGCTCAAATTAATTTGAGCCTTTTTATTTTGTAAGTACATTATTTATAAGAGTATTCATGCAGCCAAACTTAAAGCAACTACACCAAAGCGCTATCAACAACTTAAACCAAGGCAACATTCAGCAAGCGCATAAAGCACTGGTTGAGCTGGTAACACTGCAGCCTGACTTTGCTGATGGCTACTTTTTACTCGCCATGGTTAATTTACAGGTTGGTCAAATTTATAAAGCGATAAAGCTAATTGAAAAAGCATTAAGCTTTACGAAGTCTGTTGAATATACAGCGCAACTTGCCAAGTGTTACGCCCTTACCGGCGACTTACAAAAAGCAAAAAACACAGCCCTCGGCGTTAAGCCTGAACATATTAGTAAAGCACTTGATGCCGATACATTAGGCGTGGCGCTCACCCAAGCGGGTTTACATCAACAAGCAGCTGATTACTTTATATGCGCATTAAGTTTAGCTGAGGCGAGTAATACTCGTCAGCCGCAGTTTTATTATAACTATGGGGTATGTGCTAAATTTTTAGGCCAGTTTGATAAAGCACAACACGCGTTTGAAAATGCCATTGCATTAGATATCGCGATGGGCGGCTCAACTAACACGGTTTTACATTTATTAGCAGCTGCTCATGAAGGCGAAGTCGATTTTACGATGGCTGATATCGACCGAATGTCGCGTCGGATCCCTAACCTTTGCAAAGTGGCACCAGCAACCAATAAATACCATATGGAAGATGTCCACCGTGCGGGTGGTGTGGTGAGTATTTTAGGTGAATTAGCAGAGGGTAACTTGCTTCATACAGATATTCCGACAGTACATAGTGAGAGTGTCGCGGCTTCTCTAGGGCAATGGGATATTAAGCGTAGCGATGATGCAGCCGCACACTTACGTTATTCAGCAGGTCCAGCGGGGATTCCAACACAAACCGCCTTTAGCCAAAGCACGCGCTGGCCTTCACTTGATCTTGACCGTGAAGATGGCTGTATCCGTAATATCGAACATGCTTATAGTCAAGATGGCGGTCTCGCCGTGTTATTTGGCAACTTAGCCGAAGAAGGTTGTATTGTTAAAACAGCGGGTGTCGATGACGATAATCTCACCTTTACTGGCCCAGCCCGTATTTTTGAATCACAAGATGCGGCTGTTACTGCAATTTTAACCGACCAGATTAATGAAGGTGATGTTGTCCTTATTCGCTATGAAGGCCCGAAAGGTGGCCCGGGTATGCAAGAAATGTTGTATCCAACTAGTTATCTTAAATCAAAAGGTTTGGGTAAAGCCTGTGCCTTATTAACAGATGGCCGTTTTTCAGGTGGGACATCTGGCTTGTCCATCGGTCATGCATCTCCAGAAGCAGCGGAGGGTGGCACGATTGGCTTAGTGGAAGAAGGCGATACCATTGTTATCGATATCCCAAACCGTATCATTAAGGTTGATGTTAGTGATGAAGTACTAGCTGAAAGAAGAATAGCCATGGAAGCCAAAGGTGATGATGCTTGGCAACCCGTCGGCCGAGAACGCCAAGTCAGTTTGGCATTGCAAGCTTATGCGGCGTTAACAACATCAGCTTCAAAAGGTGCAGTTAGGGATTTGGAGCAGTTGAAGCAGAAATAAATAGCTTGTTTACAGTATTACCAAAAGATAAATATAATGTAATCACTACTCACCTCTTCTTAGCATTATGAAGTTAGTGTCTAATTTGAGGCGAAAAGACCGCCTTACGGCGGTCTTTTCATTTCTAGGGAAAGAATAAACAGTCATAATTGAGTACGAAGAACACTTTAATCGCGACTTAACCTGGTACGTTTAAAACACTATAAAGAAATGATTTAACGAGTCGCCTTTGTGCCAAAAGCAGACATTCGTTAACAAACTCGTTATAAGATTTCTGGATACTCCATGTGGCCTGTTAGTCAAGACCTTCGTTTTCCTGGTGCAGGATATTTGCACCAGGAAAACTCTTCACTGCTAGGCTTTACGGTTGCTAAAATAATGTACCATTAGGTAAAGGGCTGGTAACACCACTAAGGTCAACAATGTTGACGATACGATGCCACCAATGACTACTGTTGCCAGTGGTCGCTGCACTTCAGCACCAGCACCAGTATTAATGGCCATCGGCACAAAACCTAAACTTGCTACTAGTGCTGTCATCAATACTGGACGTAAACGTTGGCTAGCACCCTGTTGGATGGCAACCAATAATGTTTCACCTTTTTCACGTAATTCACGAATAAATGACAACATCACCACACCGTTCAATACTGCAACCCCAGATAAGGCAATAAAACCAACTATAGCTGAAATAGATAACGACATATCACGGAAAATTAAAGCCATCACACCACCAGTTAAGGCTAAAGGTACTCCAGTAAAGACGACTAACGAATCGCGTAATGAATTAAAGGCACTATATAGCAACATTAATATCAACAATAACGTCAGTGGTACCAAGATACTTAAACGTCCAATAGCTGATTGTAACTGCTCAAAAGTACCGCCATAACCTAACCAGTAACCACTTGGTAAATCTAGTTGTGATCGCATTAATTCCTGCGTTTCAGCAATAAATGAACCAAGATCACGACCTTCTACATTAGCTGTCACCACCACATTACGTTTACCACTTTCACGGTTAACCTGGCTTGGCCCCTGAATTTCCTTAATATCAGCTACTTCGCCTAAAGGCACGTAGCTCAAGTCAGGGTTTGCATTACCAGGTATTGCAACTGGAATTTGCGCTAATGCTTTAATATCTCGACGATAAGCATCATCCATGCGAACCACTAGTTTAAAGCGACGATCACCCTCATAAATTAAGCCTGTTTGACGACCACTGGTAGCGGTTTGTAAAGCATTTTGAATATCAACAACTGTTAATCCCAATAAAGCCAAATGGTCGCGTTGTGGTTCAACCGAGATCATTGGTAAACCTTTCATTTGCTCAATGCGTACATCTTTTCCGCCATCGACTTGTCTTAACAGGGTTTCAACGTTTGCACCCAAGACAGCCAATGTATCCAAGTCATCGCCATAGATACGAATAGCCACATCAGAACGCACGCCGGCAATCAATTCATTAAACCGCATCTCAATTGGTTGCGTTAACTCATATTTATTACCAGGCACCTTCTCAATAGCCATCCGAATTTCATCAACCAATACATCTTTTGGTTTAGTTGGATCAGGCCATTGTTCACGTGGCTTTAACATCACAAATGTATCAGCGACATTAGGCGGCATCGGATCAGTCGCAATCTCCGGTGTGCCAATCTTGGCAAATACGGTTTCTACCTCAGAAAACTCACTGATCTCATCTTCAAGCTGCTTCTGCATACCTATAGCCTGCTCCAATCCAGTTCCTGGAATTCGCAGAGCATGTATCGCCATATCATGTTCATCCAATTGCGGTAGAAACTCAGTACCTAATTTAGATATTTGGCTTGCGCTATAAACCACAAAAACTGTTGCTAGAGTGACCATGATTACCGGTATTTTTAACGAAAGGTTCAATAATGGTTGATACAGCTTGTGGGCAAGCAACATTAACCCGTTTTCTTTCTCTTTGACCTTGCCTCGAACCAAAATCGCTACTGCTGCTGGTACAAATGTTACAGAGAAAATCAAAGCACCCAGTAAGGCTGCTACAACGGTAAAGGCCATCGGGTGGAACATCTTGCCTTCAACACCGCTTAAAGCAAAAATTGGCAAGTACACCAGCATAATAATAAACACACCGAAAACTGCTGGCTTAAATACTTCACGGGTACTTATTACCACTTCATTCAGGCGTTCTTCAATTGTCAATAAACGACCTAAACGTTGTTGTGCCAATCCAAGCCGACGAAGCGTATTTTCAACCACAATAACGGCACCATCAACAATCAAACCAAAATCGATCGCACCCAAACTCATCAAGTTACCCGAAACCTTGTTGCTAGCCATACCTGTAATAGCGAATAACATGCTTAATGGAATCACCAGAGCTACAATAAAGGCGGCCTGCATATTACCCAACAAAACAAACAGTACGACAATAACCAGTATGGCTCCTTCCAAGAGGTTGTTTTTCACCGTAACAATAGTTTTATCAACCAGTTCAGTCCGGTTATAAACTGCTTCGGCAACCACACCTTCCGGTAATGAACGATTAACTTCAACCAGCTTTTCAGCCACAGCCTTAGCTACTGTACGACTATTCTCGCCCAAGAGCATGAAAGCTGTACCCAAGACCGTTTCCTGACCATCCATTGTCGCTGCACCGGTGCGTAGCTCTTTACCGTATCTAACTTCAGCTACATCTTTAATGCGTACTGGTGCGTCATCACGTTTGGCAACTACTACTTGACCAATATCGTTCAGGCTATCCAATTGACCTGGCGAACGAATTAACCATTGTTCTCCGTTACGTTCAATATAACCGGCACCGGCATTTTGGTTATTACTTTCCAGTGCTCTAATCAAGTCATCGATAGTGACTTTATAAGCCAATAATTTACCTGGAGTTGGCGCCACCTGATATTCACGGGCAAACCCACCAACACTGTTTATTTCAGTAATACCAGGGACTTTAACCAGCTGAGGACGAATAATCCAGTCTTGAATAGTTCGTAAGTCTTCAGCATTATATTCATTACCATCAGCCCTGCGAGCATCAGGCTGTGCTTTGATTGCATAGGTGAAAATTTCACCTAAACCACTGGCAATAGGACCTAACTTCGGTTCTACCCCCGGTGGTAATTCATTGCGAACGCTTAGCAAACGCTCACTGATTTGTTGGCGAGCCCAATAAATATTAGTGCCTTCTTCAAAAACCACTGTCACTTGCGACAAGCCATAGCGTGATAATGAACGGGTATAATCCAGATGAGGAATGCCTGACATGGCATTTTCAACTATATAGGTCACACGCTGTTCCGATTCTAGTGGTGAGTAACCCTCAGCCTCACTATTAATTTGCACCTGAATATTAGTAATATCCGGTACCGCATCGATAGGTAACTGAGTTGCGTTATACAGTCCTAAACCCGCTATTAATAATGTGGCCGCCACCACAAGCCATCGACGACCGACGGCAAAAGCAATTAAATTTTCCATTGCAAATCCCCTTAGTGATCGTGGCTTGCGCCATCTTTGAGTACATCAGCTTTCAATAAAAAGCTGTTATCAGTCACATAGTCAGTGCCAGGCTTCAAACCACCTAATACTTCAATATATTCACCGTCGGTTTCGCCCATTTCCAACATACGTACTTCAAAGGTATTGTCATATCTAGCAAAAACTACAGGCATGTCTCTAAAGCTCTGTAAAGCAGTACTTTTCACTGCTATAGGCACTTCACGGCTCTCAACTTCAATATCCGCTTTTACATGCATGCCAGGACGCCAGTGACCATCTTTGTTGTCAATCACTGCACGAGCCCGCGCAATATGGCCGCCGGTCATCATCGGGGAGATATAACTAATTTTTCCTTTAGCTACTTCATGCTGATGCAAGTCTTTAATCGTAACTAATTGACCAGCTTTCAGCTTCTCAATACTCTCAGGAAAAGCTGACATTTCCACCCACACCTTGGATAAATCAGCGATTTCTATCAAAGCATTATTACCAACCCGATCACCGGGGTTAGCCATACGCTGGGTTATTTCGCCTGAAGACGAGCTTTTAACTTTGTAGCGTTGTAGCGTTTTCGTATTTAGGACTGTAGCGATGGTTTGGCCTTTTTTAACCTTATCGCCAATATTTACGTGAATTTTTTCAACCATACCTTGATAGCTGGCATAGACATAAGAACGCTGGGTTTGTGGTATTTCAATAACGCCAAACAAAGTCTCAATAAAGCGTAAAGTTTGAGGACCTGCTTTATCAGTTTTTACCCCTGCCAGCTTAACTAAGCGATCACTGATTTCAGCTCGCCCCTCATGACTCTCAAAGTGCCAATGGAGTTGCCGATCTTCAAATTTAGCACTGACTTCAACTTCAAACGAGTGGGGTTCAGTCACCACTTTGTCACTGACTAAATAATCTCGCTCTGGATAAAATTGCAAAATATCCTGTTCACCACCCAAACGCGATAACGTAATCACAATATCATCGACTTTTTCTGGCGCAATTGGTTTATTATTTTTATAAACATACAGACGCATTTCAGATGGAATTCCTGATTCGAAGATAGTGATTTCGACAGAAAATTCACCTTCTTCTAATAATTTCCCACCATGAGGTCCTTCTTTTTCCATAGCCATTTTATTGTCATCATGCATTTCATGATTGTCACCATGAGCATGGTCTGATGCAGCCATAACAGCTGGATTAAAGCCTAGCGAACTCGCCAGTGCTAATACAGTTAATAAATAATGAGGTTTCATAATTTTTGTATTCCTTACTTGTTACTGAGTGTATTTTTTACTTGTGTCATCGGCTGACCGGTTACACGTTCTAATTCAAGCAATTGCAAATAAATACGGGTTTGTATTTCAATTAACTGATACTCCAGATCAAATAGCTCTGTCTGGGCATCGACCCATTGCAATACTGAATATTGGCCTTGTTGGTAGCCTTTCTCAGTGTCTTTTAATAAAGTTCTGGCTCGAGGTAATAATTGTTCAGCCACGGCTGTAGCATGCCGACTATTAGCCAGCATTCGTTGTTGAATTTCTGCTAATTCCAGTTTCAATTCAGCTAGGCTAAATTCCCCCTGAACATCAACCAGCTCTTTTTCAGCATAAGCCGCAGCAATACGGCCTCGATTAGGATTTTCAAACGTCAATGGCATTGATATATTGAAAACTAGGGCTTGATCATCGCTTTTCTCAAAACGGCGAACACCTAAGCCATAGTCAATATTGTTATAACCATTGGCTTTGGCTAGCTGTAAACGACTGTCAGTCAAACGTTGTTTCGCAAGGTGATGTAAATACTTCGGTGCAGTTTCAATCGCAGTATTTAATGTGACTGTATCAGGCAATGTGGGCCACTGTGATAAATCACCTTTGACCATGTCAAAATCTGCCTCACTCATCCACATGGCAGCCAAGCGCGTTTTAGCTAATGACAACTCGTCAGTTAACTGCTGTTGCATAGCTTGTGAATGTGCTAGACGTAGAACCATTTTTGATACATCAGCCTGACCGACAGCACCAGCCTGAGCACGACGCTTGATTACTTTTAACGCCTGTTGTTCATGCTCAATTCGCCCAGCCACAATAGATTGCAAACGTTGTAAACGTAATGTCTGATAATAACGACGGCTGGTCTCAGCCAAGACATCAAGGCGCTTTAATTGATAACCAGTCTGCTTGGCTTGTGATCTAGCATCAGCAACTCTAACTCGACTTTCCAGTTTAGCGCCCATTTCAATCGTCTGGCTTAATGCCAAGGTGTATTCAGCATCATCCAAACCACCAAGATCGCCAGTACCTAAGACATTTTCTATTTCAACACCAATTCTAGGGTTCGGTTTAACACCTGCCTGAATTTTGCCAGCCTCTGCAATCCGCAATTCATAAGGGTAGGCTTTTAACTGGTTGTTATTAATTAACGTCTGCTCATAAGCCCAGGCTAAATCAATAGAATCCTGAGCAAATGATGCTTGCCAAGGTGTTAATGAAATACCTAGTAAGCAGGTTGCAAATAAACCGCAAGACGAATGTGTTTTAACTTTCGTTCTAAATCTTTTTTCCACGAGGAACTCCCATAGCTCATGTACAAGAATGCACTGAACTTAAATACAACAATAAATAGGGTTAGCTTGTAGGGAGTTATGCAGTAGGTGGTGGAACCGGAGGGGAAAAGGCAAGGTTTTCGAATGGTATTCGAAAATCAGACCGTATTTGAACTATCGTTTGTTTACTAATGAATGAATCGACACTGAACAGGTAGAAACTATGGTGAACATGGGATTCATCATCATGATCATAAGATGATAAATTGTTATCATTATCTGTATCACCCAACTCTGATAATAATGTATATAAATGGACATGGGGTGACTCATAACCATGATTGTCAAAATCTTCAGCCATATGTGCAGAAGCCCACGCACAATTAATTAATACGTGAGTTGTCATCAATGTGAAGATTAGAAACTGCTTCATGATATAGCTGAAATTTATACCTTGGCTTTGGTATTGCACCGAAAAGTTGATTGTAGTCTATAGTCATCAACAGGAGCAATAAAGTTTCACAAAGCATCATTCATGTAACCCCGTGACAGAATATACAAACATAATTAAAGAAAAGTTTCGTCTTGGTCTAAAGGTCTGCTTTGGGTCGATAGCTGCCCTGAAGAAAAAGGTGGGGTTACCCTTTTAGCTGCAAATATCTAAAACCAGTCAGAGTTATCAGCCTGTTCAAAAATGGTTAAAAGATCGCACAGGCGATACATTAGATCGGGATGATATTCGTCACTATCAGAATATCATCACTGCTTTAGTGGAAACTGATTGTTTGATGCAGGAGATTGATCAGGTGTTTGAAATAGCTTGAGAAGAGGGAAGTTGTTGTGACAGGAATACAGTCATAGCGATAAATAAACCGGATGTTAACAAGCAGCCGATTAATCCGTAGTATTGATAAACCAGCCCTGACAGGATGGTTCCTGTTAAGCGTCCACCCGCATTTGCCATATAGTAAAAACCGACATTCATCGCGACTTTTTGATGTTCAGACCAATCGACAATGAGATATGAATGGACGGCTGAGTTGAGGGCGAAAATCATGGCGTAGAGGGCTAGTCCACCTGTCAGTAGCCAGTTTGCATCTAAGCCAAGGTATAAGCCTAATGCAATACTTAATGGGACGAGTAACAATAGTAAAGCGAGTTGTTGTGTAGTTTTACCATCAATAGGATGATGATGTTGTCTGCGAAAGCGCAATAATGCAGGCGCACAGGTTTGTACCAAGCCGTAGCCTATGATCCATAAAGCAAAGAAGCCGCCGATTTGTTCAAACTGCCAATTAAGCTGACTGGCTAAATAAACAGGTAGGGCGACGACAAACCAGATATCTCTTGAGCCAAATAAGAAAAAGCGGGCTGCGGATAGCCAGTTGATGGCGGGATCGTTGGCAAACAGTTGTGAGAATTTAGCTTTGTATTTGTTTTCATTTTTGCTGGCAGGCAATAAGAATGTCGCGAGTATTAATGCGATAAAGAGCCCCGATGCCAAGATCACCAAGGCAGTTTGAAAGCCGTAGAGGGCTAATAAAAAACCGCCTAAGAAGAAACCTGCACCTTTTAAGGTGTTTTTAGAGCCAGTGAGTATGGCGATCCATTTGAATAGCTTGTTGGATGCGCCTTTAGCATCTGTTGGAAACAGTTGTTTAATACTCGATTTAGCACTCATTTTATTGAGATCTTTGGCGATACCAGACAGAGCCTGTGCCAACATGACGTAAAGAATGGTGAGATTGTCACTGGGAATGGTTAACATCATTAAGGCGACAATTTGTAGCAGCATGCCGATATGCATGGTGTTGTTAAGGCCAAAGCGTGAGGCTAACCAGCCGCCAATAAGATTGGTGACGATGCCAAAGAATTCATAGAATAAAAATAAGCTGGCGAGTGCTAAGGGTGTGTAACCCAATTGGTGAAAGTACAGCACCACCAACATGCGTAGCGCACCGTCAGTGAGGGTGTAGGCGCAGTAGCTACCACTGATAATGGCGTAATTTTTGATACCTTTTAGCATGTTCATCTTTTTCCTGATAACGGCGTTATTTTTGTACTCAAATGGTCACATATCCCCTATATGCTCACATTTTCCGTGGTCTGTACTACGGGTCCTACAAGGCACCGCGTGAAATCACGTGGGTG
>ENA-OQVM01006687-OQVM01006687.1-marine-metagenome-genome-assembly--contig:-NODE-6687-length-10367-cov-2.694752_pt1 | contig 10367 bp, 8 predicted proteins | sample MGYA00237776_ERZ505498 | MGnify/ENA primary metagenome ERZ505498 (study PRJEB26159, sample SAMN06265151) | marine metagenome | isolation source: Helgoland LTER site | place: Germany:Helgoland, sampling... | reverse complement strand
CGTCTTCGACGGTGTGGTGATCGTCGATGTGCAAGTCACCGGACGCGCGAATGGTCATGTCGATTAACGCATGGCGCGACAACTGGTCCAACATGTGGTCGAAAAAACCAACGCCGGTTTGGTTGTCATACTGGCCGGTGCCATCAAGATTGATGGTCACGGAGATATCCGTTTCTGCCGTTTTGCGTGTGATCGTCGCTGTGCGCATCGCTATCGCCCCTTGATATTGTCACTGCTCTATAGGGCCATCGGGGGCAGGGGCCAAGCCTGTCTAAATAATCCTGTGGCTTTTCAGCAATATTTAAGGGTTGGCGGCCTAAGCTCGCCTTAGCTGCTCATATATCAGGAGAATCCGATGAAAGCTCTTATTTTGCAAAAAGATGCCGCCGCCGCATGTGCGACGTCGCGCGTGCTAATCGATAAAGGGTTTCAAATCCTCTGTGTTGAAACCTTGGCCGTGGCGCATGCGCTGATCCGTGTTGATACAATTGACCTGCTGGTCATGGACGAACGATTTGACGGGCAGTTGACCCATTCTATCGCTTTGTCTGGCGAACGACGCAGCCCGTACCTGAGTGTTATAATGCTCACCGACCGTGATGGTGCCGATACGGATGAACTCTATGATCTGATCCCGTGTCTTTACGCCTTGGCAGGGTCAGGGACAGCCCCACATGTTTTGGGCCAGTTGGCGATGTCTGCCGTGGCCAATCTTGACGAAGCGATTGCGCGCGTGAACCGCCGCACAGTCCATGAGGCTGAAGACCTCGCGCCACTCGCATTAAGCATTGATGATTTGATTTGTCCTGCCGCAGGCCCTTCGTACGCTGATATTGCGATTGCTGGGCCTGAACTGGCAGAGCTGGCACTGGCGCGGAAAATCACACCGCTTGAACGGGTCGAAGACGTCGTTATGGCGCAAATGGCGACGATTTTTCGCGATCAAAACTTTATGGGTATGACGGCAGAACCACAGGACATGACCCCGCAAATGGCATAACGCGGTGAGGTTCGTTTGTGGGTGCAAAGTCCCGTGATCGTTGCATTCGTCTCAGTCCTGTTTCTAGTGACCAAAGTAGGCGGAATAGATGCCAAACAGACCGACAAGGATGAGGCTAAGTGCCCAAACAACGTCAAGGTTGAACCATGTCCTAGAGAGGAATTTCAGCCCAAGCCACGCATAGATAATCACCGCAATCACACCGCCCGCGACGGTCATCGACAGCGTATGCATCGCTGCCACGCTAAACGCTGTGATGATGTTATTGCCCATTAACGCCTGTGCAGCGAGGTGGCCGACTTCGTCAGCACCAATTGCGCAAATGCCCAGATAAATCGGAACGAGCATTAGCCCCGCACCATGGGCCATCGCGGCCAGGAAAGACCAAAGGGCCAGTCGTGCCGGATGCACTCGCGCCAAGAATTTCGGGTGTCTGCGGTTGATCAACAGATAGATGCCCATCGCAATCACTAACAAACCCGCGCCGATGCGGATTTCCACTTCCCAAGAGACAAGAAAAATCATCAGCGAAAAGGGCAGTAGAATGGCGATCATCGCCAAGAAATGCCCAAGGGCCAGCATGGCAAGCGCGCGCGGCAATGCCTTGCGGTCACGCTCCATTAATGCGGCGGATACCGCCAACGGCCAACCCATGCCGGGGTTCACGCCATGATAGAAGCCTGAAAAAATGACGGCCCACCAAAGGGCCGTCACAGATGTCATTTCAGCAATCATTTAGATCCCGAACGTCTAGACGGACGGGTAGCAGAAGCTGTCAGTTGAACAATCCCCGCCTTCCAGCCGGATTTGGTGAGACCGCAGGCCCTGGGGGAAGTCGATGTAGAAGTCTTTATTCAACGTCAGCCCCCCGTTTTCGCCAACATCAGCCATCACCATCTGACCACCTTCGTCATTCGGATAGAATTGATCGTCCCATGTGGAATAAAGCGAATTGGTCCAATAAACCCGTTTACCATCGCGGCTGATCTCGACCATCTGCGGGCCAAAGGCAAAGTCTTTGCCGTTCGGATGTTTGGTATCAGCAACGATGCCACCAAGTTCCACCTTGCCTGCAAGCACAGGGTTCATCGGATCAGTGACATCATATTGATGCATCTCGCCCAAGCCCCAGCAGGCCACATAGAGGTATTTGTCATCAAGGCTCAGGTCGATATCAGTGACCAGCGGCGGCACTGCACCAAAGCCTTTTAACAGATCAGGCAGGTCGTCCGCATCAGCAGGGACGGGATCAATTGTGATTGTTTTCTTGGACTGCCAAACCCCATCATCATCACGCCACCACGTGAAAATTGCGCCCTGCAGATTGGTCGTATCGACCACGACGCCACAAAAGCCATATGACTTTGTCGGATCATGCGCTGGGCGAATTTCCAAGGCCATCTGATAATTTTCGCCAAAGTCCATCGTCTGGATATTCTTGCGCGCGCGCAGGTCCCAAAAGTGGATGGAGTGGCCATATTTATTGGACAGTAAATCCTCGGGCACGATCCCGTTTTCGAACTGCGGCGGAAGACCCCATTCGGAACTAACCATGTAGTCCTGTGGCAGGTTCCACCAAAAATCGTAGTGCTTGTCCTGCTTGCCGCGGTCCATCTCGTATTGGCCGATAATCTCGAATGTCTCGCAATCCATGATAAAGATACCCGGAGGGCCATCAGTGCCATCCTTGCCGCCACCGCCAAGACAAGACACATATATGCCTTCTGGGCCGCAGTGGATCGTATGCGGGCGTGAATAACCCGTCTTTGCAAACAGCTCTTCAGGTTCAATCGTCTTGTGGATATGCGCCTTGAGCGGGTCTTTGACGTCTACCACGTAAATGCGGGACGAGCGGATGCCGGGAACGATCAAATAGCGCCGTTCAAGAAACGCATGTCCGGACATGGGCGACAACGACGACGAACAGGCGTTCCAGCCAAAGTGGTGAAATTCGTCGCCTTTATTGGGAACAATCACCTGATGGACAATCTCGCCATAGGTGTCTGATCCAGGTTTTAGGTCGATGACAGCAATGCCGTCCGACTGCGACCCATCAGGGCTTAACATGACGGTGAATGCATAATTCTCTATTGGCGCTTCCATCGCAAGTTTTGGCGATGCATGAAATGTGGGGTCAGGTCTCAGGTTCATATCGGTCCTCCCAGTTTGAAATGAATACCCAGTAAGGGCCTTTTTTTATTGGGCCGGTCGCGGCCGCTCACACTCTGCTTTGAGCGCGGTAATGCCACGCAATTGCGTCATGCTGCTCTGTAATGCAGAGTCCGTGGCGACAATGATTAGAAAAAACGGCTCCAAAGCAAGGAATTTCTCGGAATGCTGGATCGGACAATGACCTGATACGGGGCACTGCGCGGTCGAAAATGATCAAGCGCGCCGCTGATCGAAGTGCCGTCAGAATTCTCGCCTCGTGAAACGGCCTTGACCTCGGCTTCATAAAGCGCAGGTTCATGGCAATAAACATTTAGGAGAAGTCATAATGAGACGCGGTTATGGAAAATCATTCGTGCTTGGCGGGGCGCTTTCGCTTGCCGCACTTGGTGTGCAGGCAGAAAGTTTCAATTGGGCATCAACAACCGATCCACAAACGATGGACCCGCATGCCGTAAACTCCGCGCCCGTATTGTCGTTTCTGAACAACATTTACGAAGGCCTTGTACGCCGCGGTCAGGACATGTCGATTGAGCCATCATTGGCCACATCTTGGGTGCCGCTTGAGGGCGAAAACGGCTGGCGGTTCAATCTGCGCCAAGGCGTGACATTTCAGGACGGCGCTGCGTTCACTGCAGCTGATGTGATGTTTTCCTACGAGCGTGCCTCTAACGAGGCCGCAGATGTTCGATCATGGTTTGCGCCCGTCACCGAAGTGCGCGTTGTTGATGATTTCACCATTGATTTCGTGACGTCTGCGCCGAACCCGTTGTTCCCGTCTTCAATCGCGAACTTCATGATCCTAGATGCGGATTGGGCGACTTCTAATGACGCGGCTCTGCCCGCACGCGATGCGGAAAACTTTGCCACGCTGAATGTGAACGGCACAGGTCCGTTTACCGTGGCCAGCCGTGATCCGGGCGTCAAAACCGTTCTGACACCCAACGCCAACTGGTGGGACGAGGCCGCGCACAACGTGACAGAGGCGACCTTTACGCCGATTGGCAACTCTGCCACAGGCCTTGCGGCACTTTTGTCCGGCGACATTGATTTCATTCAGCCGATCCCGCTGCAAGACGTCGAGCAAGTTGAAAGCCGCGAGGGTTTCAACGTTCTTGAGGGCGAAGAAACCCGCGTTATCATGTTCGGCTTTGGTCATGAACATGACACGCTGCTGTACTCGAACGACGTGACTGATGTGAACCCGTTCCAAGATCCGCGCGTCCGCCTTGCGGCGGCCCACGCAATCGATATGGCGTCCATCGACCGCGTGCTATTTCGCGGCAAGATCGAAGCGGCAAACCAGTTGGTTCCCGCAGGCATTTCTGGCTACTCCGAAGCGAACCAATCGCGTCCCGACTATAATCCAGACCGCGCAAAGGAATTGCTGGCCGAGGCGGGCTATCCAGACGGCTTCAGCTTTGGCCTGAAATGCACCAACGACCGCTATATCAACGATGAAGCACTGTGCCGCGCGGCCGCGTCCATGTTCGCGGCTGTCGGTTTGAACGCTGATTTGTCCACCGGTCCGGTGCGCGATTACTGGCCGCAGCTGCGCGAAGATGATTTCGACATGTATCTTCTTGGATGGTCACCCGGTACGTTTGATATGGAACACCCCGTGCGCTTTTTGCTGCACACGCAAGATGATGAAGCACGGCTTGGGTCATGGAACTTTGGTAATTATTCCAACGCCCGCGTTGATGAATTGCTGCCGCTGATCCAGCAAGAAATTGACCCTGCTGCCCGCCAAGCGATGATCGATGAGATCGTGGCAATCACCCAAGAAGAAGTCGCTTATATCCCGCTTTATACGCAACCACTTATTTGGGCTGCCAAAGATAACATCAAGCTTACACAGCGGGCCGATAACTTCTTCATGCTGCGCTGGGTCACAGTAAACTAAGCGCAGATAGAAAAGCAGAAAGGCAATGGTATATTTCATCGCAAAGCGACTGGTTCAGTCGGTATTTGTCATGCTGGCCGTTGCCTTTCTGGCCTTCTCCTTATTCCGGTTCGTGGGTGATCCAATCACCCAGATGACAGGGGTAGAGACATCGGTTCAAGACCAGGAACGCCTGCGCGAAGACCTTGGTTTGAACGACCCCTTTATTTATCAATTTGCGCGGTTCACAGGTGACATGCTGAAGGGCGATTTCGGCTTTTCATACCGCACCAGACAACCCGTCGCAGAAATGATCGCAACACGCATTCCCGCAACGCTGGAGCTTGGTATCGTTGCCCTTTTGATCTCCCTATTTGTGGGTATTCCTGCGGGGGTCTACACCGCCTTGCGGCCACGCGGGATTGCCACGCAAACCATCTTGATGCTGACGCTTGTTGGTGTGTCCATCCCCACATTTGTCATCGGTATCATTCTGATTTTCTTCTTTGGCGTGCAGCTTGGCTGGCTGCCCACGTTCGGGCGCGGCGGCACTGTGAACTTGGGCGGTTGGGAAACTTCGTTCCTCACAGTCGACGGCTGGCGCGCCCTGATCCTGCCCGCAATCACACTTGGTGTTTATCAACTAACGCTCACGATGCGGCTTGTCCGCGCCGAGATGATGGACGTGATGCAATCGGACTATATCCGCTTTGCAACTGCACGCGGTGTCCCGATGCGGCGGCTTTATTTCAAGCACGCGCTAGCGAACACGATGGTGCCAGTTATTACGATCATCGGATTGCAATTCGGCGGCGTTATCGCATTTTCCATTGTGACAGAGTCCGTCTTTCAATGGCCCGGTATGGGGTTGCTGTTTTTGGAATCCATCCGCTTTGTCGATATCCCTGTGATGGGCGTCTACCTTGTGGTGATCGCGTTTTTCTTTGTGCTCGTGAACCTGATCGTTGATTTGCTTTACGTTTTTATCGATCCCCGCCTGCGCATAAAGGACGTGTCGTGATGTTGGCCTTTATCAAACGTCACGAAGGGCTGTGGTTGTTCACCCGTTCACCTGCCGTGATGATCGCTGCCATAGTGGCATTGACGATCATCATTGGTGCGGTTTTTGCGCCATGGATCGCGCCGGTTAACCCCTATGACTTGGCGTCGTTTTCATTGATGGACGGCTTGCTTCCCCCCGTGTGGGAAGAATTCGGATCAGAGAAATTCCTGCTTGGCACAGATGACCAAGGGCGCGATATGATCTCTTCCATTTTATATGGCGCGCGGCTTTCGTTGATCATTGGTGTGTCGGCAATGATTATCGCGACGACTTTGGGCGTTGGTTTGGGGCTCGCGGCGGGATATTTCGGGGGTCGGTTCGATGCGATTGTCATGCGGATTGCTGACGTGCAATTGGCGCTGCCCGCGATCCTGACCGCACTTTTGATCGACGGTATTGCCCGCGGCGTCTTGCCCCCTGAAATGCAACAGGACCTTCGGGTCGTCGTTCTGACCATCGCAATTGCGTTATCGCTTTGGGTGAACTTTGCACGCACGGCACGCGCGTCGACGTTCGTGCAGATGAACAAGGAGTACGTTCAAGCAGCGGTCATGCAGGGGCAGCACCCGTTGCGGATCATGTTTGTTCATATCCTGCCCAATATCCTTGGACCGCTTTTGGTCATTATGACGGTTGATCTGGCATCGGCGATTTTACTAGAAGCAACGCTCTCGTTCCTCGGGATTGGCTTGCCTGCCGACAGTCCGTCGCTGGGGACATTGATCCGCATCGGTATGCAGTTCTTGCTGTCCGGAGAATGGTGGATTCTGTGGATTCCAACGCTGTTCTTGATTGCACTCGTTGTGTCTATCAACCTGCTCGGTGATTTCTTGCGCGACGTCTTTAATCCGAGGTTGCGCTGATGTTGCGGGTTGAAAACCTCACGGTTAAATTTCCCTCGCGCTTTGGTGATGTCACTGCCGTCGAAGATATGTCTCTGGCCATCGGGGAGGGTGAAATTCACGGGCTTGTCGGCGAAAGCGGGGCTGGCAAATCTACTGTTGGCGCGGCGATCATTGGGCTTTTGCAAAGTCCTGGCTATGTGTCTGACGGCACTCTTATGCTGGGTGATACAGATCTGCGCGGTCTTGATCGGTTCGCGGCGCATGCCTTGCGGGGAAAACGCATTTCCATGATCTTCCAAGATCCGCAAACCAGCCTCAACCCGTTGATGCGGATCGAAGATCAGTTAATTGAAACCATCCTTGCTCATGAAGATATGCCAGCGACGGCGGCAAAAAAACGTGCCGTTGATCTGCTTGAAGAAATGGGGATCGAGGATGCTGCAACGCGGATGCAGTCCTATCCGCACCAGTTTTCAGGGGGCATGCGTCAGCGTGTCGTGATTGCGCTCGCACTGTGTACGAACCCCGAATTGATTATCGCGGATGAACCCACAACCGCCTTGGATGTGGCAGTCCAATCCCAAGTACTAGAGCTGATCCGGCGCTTGGCAGACGTGCGCAAAGTCAGTTTTATGCTGATTACCCATGATATTGGCGTGATTGCGCAAATCGCTGATACGGTGACCGTGATGCGGCGCGGTAAACTGATTGAAAACGGGCCAACTGCGCAGGTCTTGGGCCATCCCCAACAGGCCTACACCAAACAACTGATGGCTGCTGTGCCGCCCCTTGATCGCAAGATCGCCCGCTTTCAGGTCCCCGAAGAAGACGGGCTGGCCGCACCTGGCAAAAGCAAAGGGGACGCAGCCGAGGCATGGCTGCTGGGTGGCGAACGTGACGTTCCAATTGGGCTTACGCTTAACGGGATCAATGTCGCATTTCCCGGGGTGCGCACCTCGATCTGGCGCAAGCCAGACGCATATATGGCCTTAAATGATATCAGTTTTGATGTGACCCCAGGATCGGTCATGGGCATCGTGGGCGAAAGCGGATCAGGCAAATCAACGCTGGCCAAAACGCTGACCGGGCTGATCAAACCGATAAGCGGCACGATGACGCTTGGCGGCGCGCCCTTGCCAGGTGGCAGAGCCAGATCGCGCCATCACCCATCGCGCCAGCTGATCCAGATGGTCTTTCAAGACCCGTTTTCATCGCTGAATTCACGTCACCGGATTGGGGCTATTCTTTCAGAACCCCTCTGGCTTTATGGGCTCGTCGAAGACAAAGACGCGCGGCGTGCATTGTGTGCTGACATGCTAGGGCTGGTCGGAATGGCACCAGAGGCGATAGACAAATACCCGCATCAATTCTCTGGCGGGCAGCGCCAGCGCATCGCTGTCGCCCGTGCGCTTTTGGCAAGGCCCAAAATCCTAATCTGTGACGAGCCGACTTCGGCCCTCGACGTGTCCATTCAAGCACAGCTTTTGAACCTGTTCAAAGACTTGCAGTCTGCATTCGGGCTAACGGTGGTTTTTATCAGCCATAACCTGTCTGTGGTGCGTCAAATGGCGGATGATGTGGTTGTTTTGCGCAACGGCCGGATTCAGGAAACGGGCCCATCCGAGGCTGTCTATCAAACACCGCAAGCCGATTATACCAAACGCCTTCTGGAATTGACGCCGACAATGCCAAGCGCGTGGCGGGCATAAGCACTACCCTATGAAAAAGGGCCACCCCTTTCAGTGCGGCCTTATGTTTTACAAAGCTTCAGATAGGTCCCAAATATTTTTGATCTCACCTGACCTGATGCGGGTTGTTTAGGAAATCAACTTTGTGCGCCCAAGTGGCAACGATCAACGCAGAGTGCGCAGTTCTCTATGCTTGCCACCATCGGTTTGACAACGCCGACAACGATTAAATAATTTCATCTTCGTCAAACAACGGCGCTTCTTCAAGCTGGGTCGCTAGATCATCTACCGCAGCTTCGGCAGCATCTGATGATTTTACGGCGGCGACGTGGAATAGCGCATCTCCCTCGTGGACAATTGGAATCACGGCGCGCCCGACGATGATGCCGCTATAGCGTGTTGCAACTTCGATTTCGCCGTTCCCAAAGGGATCTGAAATGGCCGCAACAATGTCACCTTCATCGACCACATCTCCTTCGGCCTTGAACATGCGCAGCAGCCCGCCTGCGGGCGCGCGCAACCAATGACTATCGGCACATACGACAGATTTTGCCTTCGGTCCGGCAATCCCGGCGAGTGGCAGCATGTCCATTTTCTTGAGCACGCGAAGGATACCCGCAAGTCCCGCACGCACAGACATTTCGTCAAAGCGCATCCCTTCGCCAGCTTCATACAGCAGAACATCGACGCCAATTTTTTTGGCTTCTTGGCGCAAACTGCCATCGCGCAGCGCGCTTGTCAGGATGACAGGGGCACCAAAAACATGTGCCAGCTTCATGGTGTCACGGTTATTGGCAGATACGCGCACCTGCGGCAGGTTGGTGCGGTTAATGGCAGCAGAATGTAGATCAATCCCGACCGAGCAGCGCGCGACAATTTCGTTCAGAAAAATATGCGCCAGACGCGACCCAAGCGACCCGTTGGGCGAGCCGGGAAAGCAGCGGTTCAAGTCGCGCCTGTCGGGTAAATAGCGTGAATGATTTAGAAACCCGAAAGTGTTCACAATCGGAACCACAATCAGCGTTCCGCGCAAAGATTTGAGGTTCTTCGCCCGCAACAAACGCCGCACAATCTCAACACCGATGACTTCATCACCGTGAATGCCTGCACTGACAAACATAGTAGGCCCATCGTTGCGCCCGTGGATCACATGTGCCGACAAGGTCACCGGTGTGTGATCTGACAAGGTGCTGACGGGGATATTCACCGTCTTGCGGCTGCCTGCATCAATCGATTTGCCTGCGATCTCGAAACTGGGTCGCTTGGTCATCCTTTGCCTTTGGTTTTTGTTGCATTGGGTTTTGCGTGTTTCTCAATGTAAGCGATAATCTTGCCCGCAATATCGAGGCCGGTCGCCTTTTCGACGCCTTCCAGGCCGGGGGATGAATTTACTTCCATCACGACGGGGCCATGGTTGGCCCGCAGCATATCGACGCCGCAGACGTTCAGGCCCATCGCTTTTGCGGATCTGACGGCCGTCGATCTTTCTTCGGGTGATAGCTTGATCAATTCAGCCGACCCGCCGCGATGCAAGTTCGATCTGAAGTCCCCGGCAGCACCAGTACGTTTCATTGAAGCAACCACTTTGCCGCCGATGACAATAGCGCGAATATCGGTGCCGCCAGCTTCTTTAATGAATTCTTGCACCAAAATGTTGACGCCTGCGCCGCGAAACGCTTCGACCACCGACTTGGCGGATCGTTTGGTATCTGCCAGC
>ENA-OQVM01006686-OQVM01006686.1-marine-metagenome-genome-assembly--contig:-NODE-6686-length-10367-cov-3.999028_pt1 | contig 10367 bp, 7 predicted proteins | sample MGYA00237776_ERZ505498 | MGnify/ENA primary metagenome ERZ505498 (study PRJEB26159, sample SAMN06265151) | marine metagenome | isolation source: Helgoland LTER site | place: Germany:Helgoland, sampling... | reverse complement strand
CCGCCAAAGAACGTATTGATATTCAGATGCTCACGGTACCACCGCTGGACCCGCAGGCGATTGTCGAAGTGATTGAGGGCGTGAAAACAGCAAAGTTAAAGCGTAGCAAGCCGTTGCCAACGCTGCCTATACCCAAGTCTGCAAATGCACCCAAGCCAACCCAAGCAGCGCCAACACAGCAAGTGTCACAGCAAGACTTGCAACCTACACAGCCGCAAGCACCCATAGCACCCAAGTAGTGCTTTCATCGGAAAGCGATGCAAGGATGCTGTGCAGTGGTGGCGTAGAGCACGCGTGTGCTTGCTGTATAGTGTCAGTTTGAGGGTAGGGTGCGTTGGGCGCTACACAGATAACGAGGGCTGTGTGTGCATTTTGTGCCGGAAAACAGCATATTTAACGTATTTAAATAGGTTTAACGCTGCTTTGGATGAGTGGCATAGTGAGACTTAGATTAGAAAGGGCGAAGTAATGGAGTTTATGAAAGTTATCAGTGCAGCGGCAACAATATTAGTTTTGGGTGCCGTTGCAGCGAGTGCGTATACGATTAACGGTAAATACGCATCTTTGGTGAGTTGTGATTTTGCTTACAGTGCAGTTAGAGGCGAAAGCGGTTATACTGGCACTTATGAAGTTATGGGCGAGTATTGGACTGTATATTTTGGTTCGTCATACTGTAAATATTAGTAGCATTTTGTTAGCATAATTATTTATTAGATCCTAACACATTGTTAATGTGATATTTTGAAAGATACCGGATAGCAAAGCGCTAGGTGCAGTCATTCGAGTAGCCATAGCGAACTGCAGCTTCGTCCGCAGACCGACGTTTGGCCCTCCAAAATGCTGCACGATGCGCGAATGTCCGCAATGACGGGTCGCGGTGCAGCATTTCGAGGTGGTGGCCAATGGCCGGTTAGGGCCGTTCATGTCGATCAACACTAAGGGCGGATTGCTTCGACGCAAGTCAATGACCCCCTTAGGAGTAAAATTTAGACTTCGCCCACAGTCGCAAGTCCGCCGTAATTCTCGTAATTAGATAGCCGTGTGCAACTTTGTTTTTGGTGGACTGAGCGCGGAGCTTGGGCTGGATTTTTTCCGGAAGATTGCAAATTTTACGAAGTTTGTTCTTCGTCATCTCTACTTGTAGGGCCCCACTTCTACTGAGCTAAGTCAGTTGTGTTAGGAGACGTTTTTGGGAATTTTTACCTGCTTATGGAAGCGTGGCGTGTGTCTAAAAATGAGGGCCAAAGGACCGAACACCGAATTGAACCAGTCCGCTAAAGGGTTCATTTGCATATCGCTACCCAACCACGCCGATAGTATGCGGAAACCACGAGCGCTGTTGGGAAACGTCCCTGTACTCCCGTCGCTCAGTCTATGCGCATCGAGGAAGTCTTTTGAGATATCGATGCTTATGCTATCATTTGTAATCATCGTCATGTCATATGCTTGTCGTGCAAGCCTACGCGCTTGCGTATCCGTTCAGGCCTCATGCGAAGACGGCGGCTGATCGTACTCAAAAACGGTCCTTCACGACCAAGCCCAAAGCGATCCAGCCGCCGCCACTGCCCAAAGTGAAATCAACCTTGGGCAATGGCTCAATCTTTGCAGATCGATAGGGAAAACATAAGACAAGCCCAAAATGATCAATGCTGCACGGCGCACGAATGTCAGCTATTCGGTTTCTACATCCAGTCTTCTCATCAGCACCAAGATCAGTATCACTGCAATGAACAGAAACACCGCACCGACAATCCATGCGATAGGTGTAGAGTAAATTTCAGCGATAGTTCCGGCCAAAACCAGACCCAATGCGGCCCCCAACTGTTGTATCAGCGATCTCAGAGATAGCATGGTCGACCGCTGACGGTCTTCTACACAGCGATGCAGAATGCTGCTGGCCGGCGTTTCGCTGACACCAAGGATCACAGAATACAGGACGAATACCGTCACGAAGCCGATGATACTGCCTTGCAACGCCAATGCGATCTGAACGCCCGCCAAGCAAGCAAAGGTCGCCGCCAGCGTCATGGTGTGCCGCCGCTTGAAGATCCGGCTGATGTGCGGAGACAGAGATGCGCCGAAAGCGATGGCGAAGAAATAGGCCGCAGTGACGATACCGATTACGGTATTTGCATAACCCTCATCTAACAAGGGTTTTGCATGGGTCGGCCAGATCACCTCGACAGGGTTGGTTGCCATCAGAAAGAACGCCAACGCTGCCAGAAGCATCGACAGGGTAGGATGTTTCAGGGCAAGGAGACCGGCTTCCTTTATCACAACCAGTACGCTCGTGAAGCCTTGCCTGAGCGCCTTGGGGTTCAACGGGCGTGGCTCTTCCGTGATGGCGACAAGAGTAAAGAAAAACAAAACAATCATCATGATCAGGCTTGCGGCGTACGAAATATCATAAACGCTGAACCCACGGTAGACCGCGACATCACCGAAGGCGTCAGGCAACAGGCCCCCGCAAATTGCGCCGAAAGCCAGTCCCATGGCGTTCGCCCATTGGGCTTTAGCGAGCGCGGGTTGAATATCGACGTTCGGGGCCATGACCTTGAAGTTCTCAACGAACCATGCGTCAAGCGTTCCCGAGCGTAAAGCGCGTCCGAAACCAATAAATACGAACGAAAGAGTCAAAACATAAAAATCATTGGACGACAGAAAGATAACCAGTGAGATCAGGCTGGCCACGACCGCTGACAGGAAGACGGGCTTGCGCCCGATGTTATCCGCCAGCCCACCGAATGGCAGTTCCATCACAACGGTTGTGACTGAATAAACGCCAAACAGCAGCGAAATCTGGAAAAGGTCCATATCACGGTCGATCAAAGCCAGTGCCACGACGGCCACCGTCAGGCCCATCGCAAAGCGGTCCAGAAACTGCTGTATTTGAAAAACTCTAATGTGCCGTTGAGCGACGCGGGTCAATTGATGGAAGGAAAATTCGATGTCAGCCGGCATGGTCACAATGATGGCAATTGAGGCCTCGAACACAAGAGTGATCAGCCCCACTTGAGTAATTAAATTTGATTGTTAGTGCATGATTGGCCTTTGGTCCATCTGCGGGATCGTTTCTGGGGCTGTTGGGCGAATGTAGATTTAGGCAGTAAATTTGCACAACAATCTGCATAATATTTGATAATGATGAAATCATAAAACATTGAAAAATATTAATAATATAGATTGCACGAATTCCTGTCTCTCCACCATTTAAACTATTCAGTAACTGTAATTAAACGATAATTAAAGTACTTATAGTTAATGGGCGAATTAAAAAAAATAATTAGTAGTTTTAAGTTAAGGGACGAATTAAACCCTAAGCTTTGGGATAACGACGATAATGGTGAGCCCACTTTAAAAGGTGATGTTCGAGAAAAGTTATTAAACATTACTTACGAATTTTTAGAATTTTTAGATGTGGATTTGGTTATTAGTGATATAACTATGACCGGTTCCTTATCTAACTACAATTGGTCCGAATATTCTGATGTCGATTTACATATAATTGCAGATTTTGAACAATTCAATGATATTGAGGAACCATTGTATGAAGAATTATTTAGATTAAAGAAAACTTTATTTAATACTGAACACGATATATCAATATATGGGTATGAAGTTGAGGTTTATGTACAGAATGAGAATGAACCCCATTCTAGTAGTGGTGTTTATTCTGTCTTATTTGATGAGTGGGTCGTTAAACCGGTAAATGATAGTGTTGTTTTGGTGGATAAAGAATCTATCACTAAAAAAAGTAAACGGTGGATGGAAACGATAGATACTATTTTAGAAAATATTAAAGATGGGTCAATCGAAGAAATGACAGAGAAAATAAATATGTTGAAAGACAAAATTAAAAAATTCAGGACTAGTGGACTACAAGAAGGTGGTGAATATTCTGATGAAAATCTTGTATTCAAAACTTTGAGAAGAAACGGATATATAGGTAAGATTTTTGATTTTAAAACAAAGTATATTGATAAAGAACTAACTTTAACTGAAATGATGTTAGAGTCGTCAACACCGAGAAATATAATCGCCAAGAAATGGTTAACGAATAACTATGGAGACTTGGAGAGGTATAAAATGGACAAATATCCCAGAACTGTTTTCTATATGAAAGATGGTATGGTTATTTTTGATTACACTCGAAAAGATGGTCGTTGTCACATTAGTTACGCCGAGATTTGGTCATTTTTGGAATCGGTATTTAAGTTGGGATTCGAGGAAATAAAGGCGATTACGAAGGAATGGGTAGAGGAACACTACAAATTGGAGGTAACAAGAACTGGGCTTATACCCGCATCGTACGCTTCCAGGGTGGAGGAACATTACAAATTAAATAATAAAAGGGGACATTTTTAATTCCCCGCATATTTATATATAAAATAATTATTTTAAATAAAAAGAAAAAATGGCAGGATTAAGACCAATAGGTAGTGAAAAATTAGAAGGTATGGATAAAATTTCTAGAATAATGGAAATTGCTCGATACAAAGAAGTTAAACCCACACCAATCAACGAAGATAAAAAATCGGTTTATAGTAAGACTTTAGCCGATGGACATAAGTACATAATTTCAAAAGAAAAAGTGGGTTATGTAATTAAAAGAAGTTTAACAGAATCTTCAGATGAAGTTGAATATCTTGACAGAATGGAAAACAGAAAACATTATTCATCATACTCACAAGCATTTAAAAGATTAAATTTAATTGCGAGAGAGGTTAATATTAATGAAGGTCAAGATGAGAATATTTCATTGTTTGAACAATCAAATAAAAAATACACGTTAAAAACACCTAAACCAGCTCCGGTTGAGGAACCTGTTTTAGATGTAGACGCAGATACAGAAATGGACGTAGATATGGGTACAGAAATGGACACAGACATGGGTACTGAGATGGACGTAGATATGGACATAGATGATGATATGGATTTAGATGATGATATGGATGTTGAAGATACTGAGGAGATATCGTTAGATGATGAATCCGATGATGACGAGGTAGTAACATTTAAATCTATTCAAAAATTAACCGGTAAATTAGGTCAAAAAATTAGAAGTTTATTAGACTCAGGTGAAGAAATGTCATCTAAGGACGTTAAGTATGTTATAAACTCAATTTTATCAGCTCTAGATTTAAGTTCTTTAGATGAGGAAGATAAAGAAGATGTGTTAGATAAATTTGAGGATTATGAGTCTGAAGATGAAACTGAATTTGAAGATGAAGATGAAGACGAAACTTATTTTAATGATGATATAGAATTAGATGATGAAACTGAGGATTTTTCAGAGATGACTGAAGACGATGATGGAGAACATAGAAAACATAGAAATTATACTAAAGGTGAAAGTGTGGAATCTAAAATGACTAAAAAAGTGGGTGACATGATTGAAACTATATTTTCAGAATCTAAAGTTGATAGTGTTTTAGAGAAATATTTCGTAATTAACGAAAGTGAAAAAAATGTTAATAATAATAAAAGTGTTAACACTAAAAAAGCTAGACGTCTTTCTGAAAGTATATCACAAGAAGTTGCGTCAATTAAGTTTATGAAGGAAAACCCTAAAGCTGAGTGTGTTGGTAAAACTAACAAAGGAAATATAGTTTTTGAAAGTGATAGTACAAAATTCCGAATATCATCTAAGGGTATGATTTTATAATGAATTATTTAATATTTGTAAATGAATTAGGTCCTGACTATAAAGGGGATAACATATACGAATTTATATTTTCTGAGAATATTAATGATATTTGGGGGGAGAACTGGGAATCAAAACCATCTAATGGTTATCCGGCTCCCCCCAATTTAGATTTAATAAAGAAAGTTGGTAGGTTAAAGAACGATAATTTATCTTTAATAACAATTCAAAACTCAGATTATTTTTCTATGATTGATGCTATAGATGATGTTGTATCGTTAGCTTGGGAGGATGAAGATGGTGAAATTGATTTTACAAATAAAAAAAGATTGGTGTTTAGATTTGGTGATACCGAAGAGTTGATTAAAGATAAATTATACGAAAGAGATTTCGTTTTAGAATATGAAAAAAAAGTTACGTATGAAAAATAATGTAAAGATTTTAAAATTAGTTGAAAGTGGTTTTAAAGCAAAGACTTTAATGTCTATGTCCGAAATGGAAATTGACGTTTTATATAAGTTAAAGAACGAACAAGTAACACCGGTTACTTCAACTGAAACTAAATATGAGATAGGTCCTGATGGGGGAACACTACCCGGTGACGAACAAGGTTATAATATTAGTAAAACTTCTAGCGGTACTGTTGTTGCGGAACCAAAAGAAGGTGAAATGTCTGAAGATAGTGGTCATGGTTGGGGTAGTTCTGACCAAGGTTATTTTAATAAAACTATACATGAATACTTAGGAAAACCTAGTGAAATGCCAAGCCCATTTGATTCTAATCTTGAAGACGCGGCATCTGAAGCTGTTGATTATTATTGGGATGATTGGGAAGAATATGAAACTGATAGAGAAGGTTTGATTGACCACGCTAAAAGAGGTTATTTAAGAAGTTACTTTAGAGATAAATTCGATATGTTAGTTAAAATGTTTGAACCGGCAATTGAAGATGAAGGTGAGTATGGTGATGATGATACCATGGATGAATTAGATGAAAATGTATATGCTAATGGACTTAAAACAATAGGGGGTAAATTATTAAAATATTATAAAGAAAACCCGGAGGTAAGAAAGATGGTAAATGATTTTGGTTCAAAAATTATAACTAAAGGTACTAGTAAGATATCGGATAAATTGAAACAAACCGATATGAAAGATAAATTAGGTTCCCTTTCTGATAAATTAAAAAATGTTAACCCAACAAGTGATGATATTCGTAGATTGGCTAACGTGTTATTTGGTAATCCAAAGGTAAAAGATAAAGTTTCTGAAAATATAACATCGTCTAATGCATTAGGTGATTTATCTATGCAAAAACTAACCGGACAAGAAACTCCTCACGATGCTGATGATATGGCACCTGACGGTATGGATGATGATTCAGATAATAATAGAAGTGAAATGAAAGAAAAGGCGGTTTCGAAACAACAACAAAAGTTTTTCAGTGTTGTTAAGTCGATGCAAGACGGAGATACTCCAAAAGAAGGTGATGCAGGTAAAGTTGCAAAAGAAATGTCTAAGAAAGATGTTATGGATTTTGTTAACACCAAACTAAAAGGGTTACCTAAAACGAAGAAAAAGAAGAAAGAAACAAAGGAAAATTTAAAATTCGAATCTATAATTGAAAAAAAATTAATACAGATTGTGGAAAAACACCTTCCTGTTCAGATAAGTAAAAAAGATTTTATAAATTTGGTGAGTGAAAGTCCTGAGATTGCACCGTCAAGACCTACAGTTAAACCCGGTACAAAACCTAAACGACCTTCAACACCATATAGACCTAAACCCGGTCCTAAACCAGCACCTAAAGCTAAGAACGAAAAAATGCCTGAGTGGTTAACTTTCGATGAATTAGGTATGAAATTAAAATAATATTAACATGAGTTTAAATATTAAAATGGAAAAAAGAATAAAAGTGAAAAATCAATTAAAAAATAAATTGGTTAAAGAAGGGTTAACTAAAAAAGAGAAACAATTACTTAATAGGTTGATAAGTGAAGCACCTATAGATTATAGTGGACCTGAGAGAATGGAACCGGGTATTGAGAAAAAAATTACTGACAAAAAAACTCCTTACGCTGAACACCCATCATTGCCGGAAGGTGATAAGGATTTCATTGAATTAGTTTCATCTAAGAGGTTCAAAGATTCAGTTGATAAAGTGAGACGTTATTTAGGTGATACTCAAATGATACAGGGTAATAACCCAATTATGAATCTTATGGGTTCTGTTATGAACGGTATGAGAAAAATAATGACAATTCAATCTCAGAATAAAGAATATTTAGAAAATTTAGCGGTTGATTTAATTATAAAAGAAATGGGTATACCCGAAGGTTCATTACAATTTGACGCTAAATTAGTTACTCAACCTATGGCGGCGGCTCAGGGTATGAAGACTAAGAGTGATGAATTTGATGAGGATGAAATAGAACAGGCTTTTAAAGAAGCTAATGATGAGGCGGAGGAACACTCTGAAGAACTTGAGGATTTTGTTGATGAATTTGAAAAATTTAATTTAGAAAAGGCCAAAAGAAGGTTAATAAACTCATTGATACAAGGGGCGGCATTTAAAGGTGGTCATATGTATGTTTTAGTGGGTGAGGAGTTAAATAATGTTGATTCCGAATTATTAAACTTATACGGGGTTAACCAAGCATTGATGGAACATTTATATTGGTTATACCCGGATATGGAAGGTATGGCCGGAAGTGGTGGTGGACAAGCTGGTCAATCTGAAGTTGATGAAGAAACAGACCCACCAACAGTTAAAGCTAGAGCGTTAACATTTCCTTTATTGGTTCACGAATTAGTTAAAGGTGTTTATGAAGTTTTTGGAACACATGGACTACCTGATGACCCTAGACAAGCCGAGATGGTTTTAGGTTCTGAAGATACATTACCTTCAGAAATATGGGACTCTAGATTAGGACCTGTGTTTTGGGAAAAATTTACCGAGACTTACCCTGACCAATTATATGATGAAGGTAAAAAACATTTACAACATTATTTGTTTTTTAGGTTTTCTAAATTAAATGCTAAGGAATTTTTAGAAATATCTAAACTTATATTAAGTGGCGATAAAAGGGGTAAAGATTTTATACAAAGAATGGTTGATGAAATAGTTCAGGAGTTAAAACAACAAGACTATGATGAGGCCATGGGCAAATATGATGACGACGAAGATGAGGATGGTGGACCTGATATAAGTGGTTTATTGGGGAGTTTAGGTATTGATATGCCAGATGACGACAATGACCCTATGGGCGTTTAAAGATAACAAATAAATATTTATGATTAATGGCAAACTTAACAAAGGAACAAATATTAATCGAATATGTGAAGTGTCAAAAAGATATCGCATACGCGTTAAAAACATATTTAGAAACATACGACAACACAGTAAAGAAATACGTACCCTTAGAATTATTTCCGGACCAACAATCTTTAATTAGTGATTACGAAAACTTTAACGAAAACATTGCGTTAAAGTATAGACAGGCCGGTGTAACTACTGTTACCGCTGCTTGGGCATCAAAAAGATTAGTGTTTGCTAAAAAAACAGAACCTGAAAAAGTACTTATAATTGCAAACAAATTAGATACATCTCAAGAGATGGCTAATAAAATTAGGTCTTTTATAGGTCAGTGGCCTTCTTGGTTAGGGGTTGATTTTTCACAAGATAAAAATTCACAAAAACATTTTAAATTAACTAATGGTTGTGAGGTTAAAGCCGTAGCAACATCTAAGGATGCTCTGAGAGGGTTTACACCTACTATTTTGGTATTTGATGAGGCCGCTTTTATTGACGCCGACAGTGATTTTTGGGCCGCTTGTATGGCTTCATTATCCACAGGGGGTAAAGTTATTGTTGTATCAACACCAAATGGGTTTGACCCAATTTATTACGAAATTTATGACCAAGCTAATCGTAGTATGAACGAATTTAAAATTTCTGAAATGTTTTGGTATAGAGACCCAAGATATACTAAGGATTTATATATGGTTAAAACAAATAATATAATACACTATCTTTTAAATAAAGAACAATATATAAATGATGGTGATGTTATTGATTGGTCAGACATAAAACCATCAGAACGTAATTATTCTGATTTAGACAAACTTATTTCAGAAGGTTATAAGCCAAGTTCATCATGGTTTGAAAGTATGGTTAAAAAACTAAAGTATGATAAACGTAAAGTATCTCAGGAGATTGAATGTAGTTTTTTAGGTTCAGGTGATAATGTATTTGATTCTAATTTATTACAAGATATTAAGGAAAATCACGTAAGAGAACCTCAGAATAAAATGATGGGTAATATGTTATGGATTTGGAAAGAGCCCGTAGTTGGTCACAAATATATTATGGGTATTGACGTTAGTCGTGGTGATAGTGAAGATTTTAGTTCAATCGAAATAATTGATTTCGATAATAGAGAACAGGTTTTAGAGTATGTTGGTAAAGTTCCACCCGATGTGATAGCTGAAATAGCATTCAAATGGGCTAATATGTATTCTGCCTTTGTCGTTATAGATATTACAGGTGGTATGGGTGTTGCGACCGCAAGAAAGTTACAAGAAATGGGATATAAGGATTTATACATTGATGGTGTTGACACATCTAATAAATGGAAATATGTCCCAAAGTCAGCCGAAAAAATACCAGGTCTAAATTTTAATAATAAACGTGTACAAATAATATCGTCTTTTGAAGAATCAA
>ENA-OQVM01006682-OQVM01006682.1-marine-metagenome-genome-assembly--contig:-NODE-6682-length-10372-cov-7.202137_pt1 | contig 10372 bp, 4 predicted proteins | sample MGYA00237776_ERZ505498 | MGnify/ENA primary metagenome ERZ505498 (study PRJEB26159, sample SAMN06265151) | marine metagenome | isolation source: Helgoland LTER site | place: Germany:Helgoland, sampling... | reverse complement strand
CGCTATGTAAAAAATCAAATAATATATGGAATCGATTGTCAAAGGTGTCACGGCGAAGTAGTAAAACATGTAAACTACTAAAAGAAAAACAAAATATATTCTACTTTTTCGCCTAATCTTTCTTGTATAATTTACTACATAAAATTTCTAATGCCTTTGAATGATAAGACTTTCTATATTCTCTTAAATATCCAAGCATCTTTGTACTTGGATTTTATGTTTCGCATCTTTTCAATTACAATATTATAATCATCAGATTGAAAGATGCTAACACGAAATTTATTTGATTCTATTGTAAGTTCTCCTTCATTATTCTTTATAAAATCTTGAGCACTTTTTTCTGTGGAAAAAGAACCTATGATAACACTAAATAAATATGATTTCTCTAAAGTTGAATCCTTTTTCAGATGATTAGGAATTATATCTGACTTGATAGTTTTTCCTTTTGATGTTGGATTAGTAGTTTTTTTTGTTTGAGCAACAGTCATATTAATTTTCTTAAAAATCCAAGCATCTCTATATTTCGATTTTATGCTACGTAATTTAGCATTAGTACTATTGTAATCATTGGATTGAAATACACTAACACGGAATTTATTTCCTTCTATGATAAGTTCTCCTTGATTACTCTTCATGAAATCTTGAGCGCTTTTTTCTGTAGAAAAAGAACCTATAATGACACTAAATAAATATGATTTCTTTAAAGCTGAATCCCTTTTTAGATTATTAGGAATTACATTTGACTTGAGAGTTTTTCCATTAGATACTCGATTATTAATAGATTCTTCAACCTGAACAACAGTTCCCCTCCCCTCTGCATCTGAGGATAGCACACTACTTGCTTGTATATTTTGATTTGATTTGTTTAATTTGATAATCGCTTGTGTTTTTTTATTTATTGGCAACTCCAATATATCGTAGCCTTCTTTATAAATTTTTATCTTTAATGATTCACTTAGGGGTTCTTCAAATGCGATATCAAAAGATCCATCATTATTTGTCAAAACTTCTTTTGAAAACGAAATACCGTCGTTAAAAACTTCGATTTTAGCGCTTTCAATTCCTTGAATGCTATCTTTAACAACACCTGAGATCATAATTTCATTTGCAAAGTTATCTAAATCGTTTATCTGGAAAACATCGTCATTTTCTTGATCTAATCTGTTTGATGAAAAATATGAAATCCCACCGGTAGAATAGTAACTAAAATCATCAAACTCGGTATTTATAGCCTTCTCATTTCTAGGAAGATTCTCATTTCCACTTACGGGAATTGAAAAAATATCATATCCCATATTTTGGCTTTTACCGTCTGAAGTAAAAAATAAAACACCCTTTTCATCTACAAAAGGAAAAATTTCATTTTCTGTAGTATTTATTTTGGGCCCAAGGTTTTGTGGTTTAGATTCACTTTTTGTCAAATCAATTCTAAAAATATCCATCCCTCCTATACTTCCTTTAATATTACTTGAGAAATACAGAAAATTTCCATAAAGAGTTGGATGTGCAAAATTATATCCTTTTTGATCAAAATATTTAAAATCAGAATCAATTTTCCATTTCTTACCTTGACGGTTAAACTTTGCTATAGTCAAATTAATAGGAGTATCTGATACAGTAGAACCCCATTTTTTTTTATCAATTGTTTTTGTAACATACATTGTATTCTTATCTTTTGAAAAAGTAGCGTCTGCAATGTGAATTGAAGATTTTGAAAAAACCCTAGTCTCTTCACTTCCTTCCAACAAAAACAAGCTAGCTAGGTTCTTATTTACTTTATCTTCTCTAACAATATACATCTCGTCTCCATTTACTCTGAAACCATAGTCAGAATAAGGAGAGTTATATTGAATCAATTTTGCTGCATTCCCTTTTTGGAAATCAAAATCATTTTTTATAAGAAAAAGTTCCTGTGCGATTGAAATAGAGGTAATAAAAATAAGGCAAATAGAGAAGTGTTTTTTCATTATTAAAATCTTGGTGAAATTAGATTAGACATTCTGGAATCTAAGTTAATTTTTAAAAAAAGAATATGAGAATTACTCACATATTCACTTAAAGCAGACGTTGCATATTCATAAGTATATCCTAAACTGATAGAATCTAATATATTAAGACCTGCAATCATTGAAAAATGCGAGTTCTTTCGAACAGACAATCCGAAAAAGTATTCAGGAAAAACAGAAACTAGTGAAACTTCTACTATTTTATCAAGATTTAAATTTGCCATATAAGTAGCAGATGGAATAATTTCAAAATCCCCAAAAGGCTTAAACTTAAATCCTGCAGAAGTATATAAATAGGCAGTTTGAAGTTCAATTTCATTTGAATTACTTCCGTTTTGAAAAGCTCTAGAATTACTAAAAAGAGGAACTGCAGCTTCGATAAAGAATTTGTCGGAATAAATAAAAATACCAGGGGTAAGGTTTATTTCAGCAGTCTGATTGTATTGTTCTATCCTAATCAAATCTGATGGATCAAACAAAGTCAGAAGGCTCAAATTAGCATTGTTCCTTGCTACAGAAGATTTGACGCCAAAAGAAGCAAAGAAGTCATACGACAAACGTACGGTGTATGCTAAATCAACAGACAAGTCTATTCTTGAAAGAGCTCCATTTTCATTATTTGAAATATGTATCCCGGTACCCAAGCGTTCAGAAAATAAGTTTCCGTTATAGCTTATGTTAGAAATAGTTGGGGCACCCTCAAATCCAATCATACGCTGTTGATGTTCAATAAAAATTGTTTTATTCCCATTTAATCCGGCATTTGCAGGATTTATGATAGAGGGGTTAAACATCCTTGAACCAAAGCTAATATCAACCTGTGAATAAATAGCTAAGGGTAAAAGAAAATATATTACAATTAAATTTTTCATTTATCTTAAAATTTGAATGAAACCTTTTTTAACACTCGATATATTTTCATCACTTATGAATTCAAAAATGTAGAAATATGTTCCATTTGGCAAGTAATCATTGTAAACTTTAGAAGTACCATCAAAAAATTGATTATTCTGACCGTAATTCATTTGTCTATAAACTTCAATTCCTTGAGAATTGAAAATATACAGCGTATTATTAGGGAAAAGTTCAAGGTCCTGAATTCTAAACTCATCATTTACGCCATCACCATTGGGTGTCATATAATTATAGGCTACAATCTCTTCTGCTGTTGGGATAGTATCAACCACCTCTGGATCTTTATCTGAGTTATAGGTGTAATATATAATCACCTGTGCAGACTCACTCGAGCTGGAAGCATCCTTTGCTACATATTCAAAAGTGATCGTTGAGTCTTCTTTAGAATTTCCATTGTAAGTGACTAATGCACCATTTAGTTCTATTGTACCCTCTTGAGGTTCTTGAATTATTTCAAATAAGAGATCATCTTCATCTTTATCAGTCGCTTTTAACTCTATAGTAATAGAATTTGGTCCCTCAAGATCAACTTGAATATTTTCAGCAATTGGAATATCATTAACGGGTGTAATAGAAATTAATATTAATGCTGGTTGACTGTAAAGACTACCATCGAATGCAGTATAGGTAAATACGTCTTCAATAGCAACATCTGAAGTACTTGTGTAGCTGACTTTATTTCCATCTAGGACTGCTATACCATTAGCAGGCTGCGTTATAGTGAACGTAATATTGGAACTATCAGGATCCAAAGCTTCTAGTGTAATTTCTATAGTTTCTTGTTCGTTTACAGTTACGTTTATCTGCTCGGCTACTGGAGCATCATTTACACCAAGTATACCTAAGACTACCGTTGCGGGAGAACTGGTTAAGGACCCGTCAGAAACTGTATAAGTAAACTGGTCTGTAGATGTAATGGTTGGACTACTGGTATAAGTTACAGTTGATCCATCCAGTACAATAAGACCTTTTGATGGTCCTGATGCAATTGAGAAAGTTAACTCAGTATTATCTAAATCAGAGCCTATTAATTCAATTGACGTTGGAATGCCTTCAACAATATTATCAACCGAAAAAGACTCTGCTTCGGGAGGATCATTCACTGGATTTATTGTGATTGACACTGTTGCAAATTCACTATTTAAGAAACCATCTGACACCATAAAATTAAAACTATCAAAAGTAGCAGTATCAGATATACTGGAATATAAAACAGTATTACTAACAAGTAAAGCAGTTCCATACTTAGGTTGTGAGATCGAATAAATTAATGTGTCACTTTCTAAATCGGTAGCTACCAAAACAATAATTGATTCAACTTGCTCTGTTACGGTTACTGCCTGAGAAATTGCAACCGGGGCATTATTAATCCCTGGCGAAACAATAATATCAATATTAGCGCTATCACTTATAACACTTCCAGAACTTGCAATAAAACTGAAAGAATCAGTACCCACGTAATCTAAACTTGAAAGATAACTTACTGTAGATCCAGAAATTGTAGCAGTACCATGCGTTGGTGTGCTTACCAGAGAATAGCTAATTGCACCTGTTGAACCGGTCGCTGATAAAGTTCCAGTTACCATAACATTAGATGTTGTTGATAAAGTATCAGAAACAGCCAATAAACTAGAGTTTGTTAATAATTTATAAACTTTTAAATTACCCTTAATTGCTTCATTTACTTTAGCATTGGGAGTACCAACAAATAAATGAGATCCGTCTCGACTTAAACTAACTGTATTCCCAAAGGATTCAAGAATTTCAGATCCATTAATTGAATTACCTAGCTGGTTCCATTCGGATCCATCAAAGTCAAAGATTTTTACTTGTCCTTCATCTATTACATCAGTATCCTTTTTTGGTACTCCAACCGCAACAATAGATCCATTGTCATTTATTGAAATACTGTTACCAAACTGATCATCCGCTTGCTCTCCATTAATATTTTCACCCATCTGTCTCCATTGATCGTTGTTGTTTTTGTAAACCGAAACAAATCCAGAATCATCTACACTTCCATATCCGCCAGATACTCCAATAGCTATTATTGATCCATCACTATTTAATTCTAAAGAACTCCCGAAATTATCGAAGTCATTATTTCCATTTATGGATTGATTAATTTCAGTCCAGGAGGATCCATTGAATTCATAAACATTTACAAGCCCTTGATCATTGTTTCCATACAAAGGAGAACCAACGGCAAGAATAGTCCCAAGGCTATTTAAACTTATCGATTTACCAAACTGTTGGTCAAAGTTTGATCCTGTCAATGCGTTCCCAATTTGCTTCCAAGTACTATCAACCAATTGATATATGGTCACCTCACCTTCTCTATATGTAGGAATAGATTTTTCAATAGCACTGATGGCTATAATGTCTCCAGAGTAGTCTGTTTCTACAGCATATCCAAATTTTGAATTCCAGTTTCCACTTAAACTTTGGCCTACTTGTTCCCAACTTCCATCTGTATTTTTATATACAAACACTTGATTATCTCCAGGTGCTCCAATAACAACCGTGTCTCCTTCATAATTTAAGTCAACAGAATGTCCAAATTCTCCGTTATTGTTTTGTCCGAAAATTGTTTCTCCAATTTGTTCCCAAACTGAATCGATAACTCTATAAATCCGTACACTGCCCACATCTGAGTTTGTTCCTTCGGCTTTTGGAGAACCAATTGCAACAATAGATCCGTCCTTGTTTGATGCAACTCCCATTCCTGTCATATCATTCAAATCAATCCCTTCAAATGTGGTCGACAGATTTTGCATCTCTAAAAAGCTATTATATACATTAATCTTTACGGAAACAGAATTACTCACTCCAATATTATCATCAGAATAATAGGTGAAAAAATCTTCCCCTATAAAATCTGCATTTGGCTCATAAACAGCTAATGTCCCAGAAATAGTAACACTCCCTGAGGCTGGAGCAGTATCAATTGAGAAAGTCACTGCAGTCCTATCCGGATCTTGACCCAACAGATAAAGATTTAAAGATGTATTTTTAGTAGTTGCTCCAATAATAGGAAATGCCTCAGGAACCGAATTCATATATTGTGGTAAACTAAATATTTTTACTTTTCCATTAGGAAAATCAAAATTGTTTGAAATTCCAGCACTAACACGCAAACCATCTTTTGTCAATGAAAAACTATTTCCCAAATTATCATTGCTATCACCATTTAATATCACTAAAGGCTCCCATTGATCTTCTATCAATGAATACAATTTAATACTTCCGTCGCTGTTTGCTCCTGCATAAGGATAACCAACTCCAATTAATGACCCTTCGGTATTAATTTCAATACTCACAATTTGTAGGTTATTATTATTGGAATCCAAGGAACTTATCGAATTTCCTAATTTAACCCATTGCCCATCCACTAAATGATAAACTTCAGCAGAATGCCCATTTGATTCTTGACTGGACACAATTGTTTTACCGTCATCACTCAATTGGATTTTTCTTCCTAAATAAGAATTTTCAGAAGAACCTTCAATACTGCCTCCAATAGCAATCCAAGAATTATCCTGAAGGGTATAAACATTCACTTTCCCTGAACTATTTACAGTCCCACTATACTCTGGGGAAGAAACAGCAATGGTATTAGCATCTGGAGTAATCGCCACATTGAACCCAAATCTTTCATAATTGACTAGCCCTTTTATTTCATTGCCTAATTGCCCCCAATCGGAACCATCATAGGAGTAAACATTGACTTTACCAACATTAGATAAATAGTTATTATTGGCATCATTGTAGTTGAATATGGAAGAACCGATTATAATTTTATAACCATCATCACTCAATGCGATATTCTCCATGGTATAATAATCGTTTTTTGTAATCGTAGAGCCTAATTTTACCCAATCGTCATTTATAAATCGATACACAGAAATATATGATGTGGAACAACAATTACCTTGTTCACCCTCTTGAACAAGGAGAGAGGTTCCATCAGAACTTAATTTTACATTATATCCAAAATAATAGTTTTCTCCTAGCCCATTTATTGCGCTTCCTTTTTGAGTCCATTGGTCATTATCATAGTCATAAACCACTACCTGACCGGCATTATTAAAACTATCGTCATTGAAGGGAGCACCCACAGCCATGGTAACACCATTTGCATCAAAATCAACGCTTTTACCAAACTGATCATTTGAGTTTTTTCCTAATAAAGAGTTCTCCATAGCCACAGGATTATTTATATAACGCATATATACTTCAATTGGAACAATCGTTTCACTGCTTACATTTGTTCCATCACTAACGGAAAAACCAAAGGAATCTGAACCTATAAAGTCTAATTCTGGTGTGTATGTAACTTGTCTATCTGAAAGTACCATTGTTCCATGTGAAGGATTGGTAGTCAAAGAAAAAGTAATGAGATCATTTTCAGGGTCTGATCCAGATAAGGTAAAGGTAGCACTAACATTTTTAGTTGTACTAAATGCTGAAACCAATGGCGAAGGGCTATTGTTATCATAATCAACCAAATCAAAAACATCAAATCCACCCTTAGATCCGTCATGACCAGGTGTACCTACAATCATACGTGCTCCATTTTCGCTTATTTCAAAAGTCTCTCCAAATCTGGCACCATCAATAGTCTCTTCAATAGAAGCGATTAATGACCAAGAGTTATTTTTGTTTTTATAAACAACAACTTTCCCTCTATTCCATCCACCACTAGAATTATCATTTGGATCTCCTATCACTATAATAGTTCCAGAGGCATCAATAGCAGTTCTATTACCATAATATCCATCAGAACGGGTTCCTATAATTTCTGTACCTACCTTATCCCATGAAACGTTAGAATCCACAATGGTTCGTCTATAAACAAAAACAGCTCCTACATTATCTGTATTCCCCTCAGTGTCATAACCTGGAACTCCATAAACAACAACAGTCCCATCTGCATTTAATTTTACACTGCCCCCTAGTTTATCTTCACGATTGGAACCTTCAACTGTTTTTTCTAGCTCCCATGAATTATCAATTCGTCTATAAATTTTAATCCTACCTGAATCTAATTTGACATCATCATTATTTTGTTCTCCAAACACAAGTGTACTTCCATCTGGACTTAAATCGATTTTACTATCACTTTCAATTGAAATGGATTCGCCTTGCTTTACGTACTCACCATTGAGGTAACGATACGTTTGTACAACGTAATAATTCGATTGAAATACAAGCATTGACCCATCATAACTCAAAACAATATTGTAAATATTGTCTTGATCAATCTTACTTCCTCTTTGAACCCATTGATTATCAATCTTTTCAAAAACATGAAGATCATTATCAATTTTGGTAGCTAACACTGTTCCATCTCCACTAAGGCCAATTTCTTTTCCGGTATAAGTATATTGATTCTGACCAACAATAGGTGCTCCTATTGGCATCCAATCCTCATTAATCCATTGATAAGAATAAAGCACTCCTTCGGAATAGGCCTCTGTGTCGTATTCAGGTGCACCTGCAGCAACAAGGCTTCCATTGTAATTAATTGCAACCGAACGCCCTAAATAATCATTATCAAATTCACCTATTTTTCTTTCTCCCATTTTTTTAGGAGATGGAAGGTAAGAATTAAACACCGTTAAAGAAACCGTTGTAGCCGAACTAGTTAGACTTCCATCACTAGCGGTAAACGTAAAACTATCTGTTCCAACATAATCTGTAGTAGGTGTGTAAACGACATATGATCCCGTAAGAGAAACAGTTCCGTTAGCTGGCTGTGAAGCGATCGCAAATGTAATGGGATCGTTTTCAGCATCTGTTGCAACTAGGAAAATATTAGATGAAGTATTCTTTTGTAAACCAATACTTAATGAACCGGGAAGTGGTGAACTTTGAGCTAAGACAAAACTAAATGTCAGAAAAAAGAATGATAATAGTAAACGATTTATGAATAACATGATTTGAATAATATACTCAAATATATTTCATATTCTATATTTATACTGTTATTTAATTAATTAAGAAATCAATTAAAAATATTTTACATCATATTTGAAACATATTTTCGTTTTTAGAAACACAAACACATTAATTATTAACTAATTGATATCTTTGTTTCAGTCATGAATTTATTTTTTAATCTTCTTTCTTTATTTGTGTTTTTTTTATGTTTAACTATGGTAGTAGTCTACACATTATCTATCAGAAAAAACACAAACATCAATATCTTATTTATTATTCTATTAGTAATTGTTGGTGTCCAAAGATTAGAGGAAGTCCTGTTAAGCTGGAATTTAATTGAAGAGGGGTTTTCACCAGTTAGAAAAAAGCAAAGTCTAGCAAATTTAATTGTTTACTTGTATTACGCTTTTTTTATGAAAATAATTCGCATTAAAACAATGGATAAAATTTATTTTTTTCTTGCGATTATACCTATACTAATTACAGTTTACAGCTTTTTATACCCAACAAATATCTTAATAAATTACTATTTATTCACTTTAAACATCAGTGCTTTTAATGTAATTATAACGGTAGAAGTCTATCGGTATTTAATAAAGAGTAAAGTATTTAGTGAAAAAATAAATGCAAAAACAAGATGGGTAATTATGATTTATCTATCACAAATCTTTCTTTATCTAACCATCATTTTTTCCATCTGGAATAATATAAGCCAGCCTAATATAATAATTTATAAATTTCTTAGAGTCTCATCATTATATTGGATTGTAGTATTATTGTATATAATTTCTAATCCAATAGTGTTTTTCGGTGAGACAAAATTACTGGTTAAAAACCAGAATAATGATAATAAATCTTTCTTATTATGGAAAACAAATACTAACATAACCGTTTCTGATAATGAACAAAAGATATGGGAAAAAATTCATCCATTATTAGATAATTATTTAAAACGTTTATTCGAAATAGAAAATAATTTTTCTAAACATTTACGATCAAAACTAACTATATCCTCAATTAGTAAACAGAGTAATATCCCCGTTTCGCATATTAAGTTTATTTTTAAATATTTTTGTGAATACTCATTCAATGACTATTCAATAATATTACGATTAAGATGCGCTGTGGAGTTAATGGAAAATGGATATTTGGAACTAAAAACAATCGATTCCTTATCAAAAAAATGTTTTTTTGATTCTAGAATCACTTTTTACAAAAATTTTAAAAAACACTACGGATATGCTCCATCAGAATATTTAAAAATGAGCAATCGTAAAAACAAAAAGCTACAAACAAGTCCAATGAAAACCTAATCATACTACAATAAAAGAAATGAACCCTACAACAAACAATCCAATTTAAAAATATTTTAAATAATCTGGACTTAAATTATTTGATTTTAAATCCCAAAAAACCTTTAACATAAATATATTACTTTTATAAATAGAAAATTTTCTATGATTAAAGTCATGCGCTTTCTATTTCTGATTCTTATCGGAACACTTACT
>ENA-OQVM01006678-OQVM01006678.1-marine-metagenome-genome-assembly--contig:-NODE-6678-length-10374-cov-6.861222_pt1 | contig 10374 bp, 10 predicted proteins | sample MGYA00237776_ERZ505498 | MGnify/ENA primary metagenome ERZ505498 (study PRJEB26159, sample SAMN06265151) | marine metagenome | isolation source: Helgoland LTER site | place: Germany:Helgoland, sampling... | reverse complement strand
AACGGCGGCAACCCGCCTTCGATGCTAGCCAGATCGCCGACCAATGGCACATCAAGGCCAAAGCCAATGACGATCGCCGCAACAATACCAATGCCCGCTAAAGGTGCTGGCACCGCATTTGTGATCTTGGGCATCATCCAGATGATCGCCATCGTCAACGCCACAAGGCCCAGCATCAGAAAAAGCGGCGCACCATTCAGCCATTCACCATTTGCCATTCCGTGACCCGCGCTTTCCGCAGAGCCCGGCACCTGAAACTGGCCCAGTTGCGCTAAGAAAATAACAATCGCCAGACCGTTTACAAAACCCAACATCACCGGGTGCGGGACAAGGCGAATAAACTTACCCCACCGCATGACACCAACGAAGATTTGGATTAGCCCCATCAACACGACCGTCGCAAAAAGATATTCAACGCCGTGGACGGCCACAAGGCTGACCATAACAACCGCCAAAGCACCGGTCGCACCCGATATCATGCCGGGACGACCGCCAAAGACAGCCGTGATCAAGCCCACGATGAACGCCGCATAAAGGCCAACCAAAGGTTCGACTCCAGCAACAAAGGCAAAGGCCACCGCTTCAGGAACTAGGGCCAAGGCCACGGTCAGGCCCGACAATATCTCAACCCGGAACTGGCCAGGGGTGAGTGGGGCATCGGGGTCGCGAAGCGAAAGACTGTCAGCGAAACTCGCTAAGAGGGCGCGGGCCATGAAGGATCCTGTCAAAAGGGGATTTTGATTGCCCACTAAAGGAGCAAACGCGCAATGTCACCCCTCGACCTTGCGTGAATCCATGATGTTGCAGCATTGGCACTGCGCCCAAGGCTTCCATTCTGCGGCGTTCCGTTTCAATGTGCGCGCAAAGATTGCGACAAGGCGGATCATGCAAACAAAAATCGGAATTATCGGTGGCTCTGGCATCTACAACATGGACGGGCTGGAGGATGCCACTTGGGTATCAGCGACCAGTCCTTGGGGCGTGCCATCAGACGACATTTTGACCGGGCGGCTGAACGGCGTCGACATGGCATTTCTACCCCGCCACGGGCGCGGACACGTGCATTCGCCCACTACCGTGCCCTACCGTGCCAACATCGACGCACTTAAGCGCGTCGGCGTGACCGATATCATCAGCGTCAGCGCCTGCGGATCATTCCGCGAAGAAATGGCACCGGGCGATTTTGTGATCGTCGATCAGTTCGTTGACCGCACCTTCGCACGGGAAAAATCCTTCTTCGGCACCGGTTTCGTCGCCCACGTGAGCGTGGCCCACCCTACCTGCGAAAGGCTGTCTGATGCCTGCGAGGCTGCAGGGCGCGACGCAGGCATCAATATCCACCGCGGCGGCACTTACCTTGCGATGGAAGGCCCGCAGTTCTCCTCCATGGCCGAAAGCAAACTCTACCGCGACTGGGGCTGCGACGTAATCGGGATGACCAATATGCCCGAGGCCAAACTCGCCCGCGAAGCCGAAATTTGCTACGCCTCCATCGCGATGGTCACTGACTACGACAGCTGGCACCCAGATCATGGGGCCGTCGACGTCAGTGACGTGATCAAAACGCTGCAAGGCAACGGCACCAAGGCGCAAGACCTCGTCAGCCGCCTACCAGCCCTTCTTGGCCCAGACCGCACACCTTGTCCGCATGGCTGCGACCGCGCATTGGAATATGCTGTCATGACCGCCCCCGATAAACGCGACCCTGCATTGGTCGCAAAACTTGACGCCATCGCTGGCCGTGTCCTCTAGAAAGACCTCTCCTATGAAAACTGTCCAAGACTACATCCGCACCATCCCCGACTTTCCGCATGAAGGGATCATGTTCCGAGATGTCACAACACTCTTCAGCGACCCTCGCGGGTTCCGCATCGCGATCGACCAGTTGCTCCACCCCTACGCAGGGCAACCCATCGACAAAGTGGTTGGGTTAGAGGCGCGGGGCTTCATACTTGGGGGCGCCATCGCGCACCAACTTTCACTCGGTTTTGTACCGATACGCAAAAAGGGCAAATTGCCCGGCAAAACGATCGAACAAGACTATACGCTGGAATACGGCACAGCCACCATGGAAGTGCATGACGACGCGTTGCAACCGGGCGAAAAGGTCTTGCTGGTGGATGATCTGCTCGCCACAGGCGGCACTGCCGAGGCGGGTATCAAACTGATCGAACGCATGGGCGCAGAAGTCATCGGCTGCGCATTCGTGATAGACTTGCCCGATATCGGCGGACGGGCAAAACTGGAAAGTCTGGGCATGAATGTGCATGCACTTTGCCAGTTTGAAGGCGACTAGCCCCCACTTTCTTCGTCCAGTCAAACTTCCGCCGGAGGCATCTGCGCCCGCACCGTCTCTAATGGATCAGACTTGGCGCAACACTGCACCTGGGTTCATAATCCCTTGCGGATCAAGCGCATCTTTGATCGCGCGCAACATCGCCAGTTTGGCAGGATCGCCGTAGGTCTCAAGGTCCTTCACCTTTAGCCGCCCAATGCCATGCTCAGCGCTGACCGATCCTTCCATCGCATGGACCAGATCATGGACCACGCGTTTCACCTCTGGCCGTTCCGCCTCATAGTCAGCGCGGTTTCTGCCCGCCATCGGAAAGACGTTGTAATGCAGGTTGCCGTCACCCAGATGCCCGAAGCAATTGATACGAAATGCGCCCACCTCGTCCAGTGCCAACTTGCCCCGTTCAATAAAGGCGGGGATGGCGCTAAGTGGGATCGAGATATCATGGGAACTGATTGACCCAATCCGGCGGTTGGCCTCTGGAATACTCTCCCGGATATGCCAAAAGGCGTCGCGCTGTGCGACACTTTGCGCGATCGCACCATCTGTTACCAAATTCGCTTCAAACGCGCTGGCAAAAAGGCCCTCCAATGCCGCATTCGGGTCAAGGCCCGCAGCCAAGCCCACATCAATCAAGACTGACCATTCCGGAAACGCATCGAACGGCGGCCTGATCTCTGGACCGACCTCGGACAGGAAATCAAAGCCTTGGCGGTGCATGATTTCAAAGGCAGAAACACCTTCGCCGATCTGGTCATTCGCCATGGCCAACAAATCGAGCGCTGCCGACGGCGACACCACTGCCATCATGGCGGCACCCACACCTGCCGGGCGTGGCGACATTTTCAAAGCAGCCCCCGTGATGATGCCCAAGGTGCCTTCGGCGCCAATCATCAGGTTGCGCAAATCATAGCCCGTGTTGTCTTTGCGCAATCGTGTCAGCCCATGCCAGATCGTGCCGTCTGGACGTACAACTTCGAGGCCCAAACACTGCGCGCGCGCATTGCCATAACGCAAGACATTCACACCACCCGCATTGGTGGACAGCAATCCGCCAATACGCGCGGACCCCTCCGAGGCAAGTGAAAGCGGAAACAGGCGCCCTGCATCTTCCGCCGCTTTCTGCACGTCCGCGAGGATCACTCCTGCATCGCAGACCAGTACATTTTCAGATGGATAAACCTCGCGAATACGGTTCATGCGCTCAAGCGAAAGAACTACGGGTACGGGGCCATCTTGCTGCAGTTGCCCACCGACCAGCCCTGTACCCCCGCTATACGGCACAATGCCAATTCGCGCATCAGCGCAGGCGCGCACGATCAGCGCCACTTCCTCTGTCGATCCCGGAGCAACAACAAGGCCTTGCCCAGCCCACCGCCCCCGCGGCTCGGACAGATAAGGGGTGCTGTCTTGCTTGAATACCGCGTATGGCAATCGCTTGCGTAGTGCGGTGTCGAATTCTGGCGTGGCCGGGTTAAGCATGTTGTGCCCCTCTCAGGTTACCCCGATACATGACCCAAACCGAGCCGCTGTCCAACCGAGATTTAATTAGAGACATCAAAACGATCGATAAAATCTTTGCCGATCAGTCTGCTGTCCAACCTCCGTCAATCAGCATATGCGTGCCGGTCATCATGGCCGACGCATCCGAAGCGAGGTAGACGACTGGTCCCATCATATCGGTCACAGCGCCAACCCGTCCCAGTTTGATCTTATCCATGATCCACGCAACTCTGTCGGGGTCATCGAAGGTCTGCTCTGTCAGCGGCGTGCGGATGAAGGTGGGGCAGATTGTATTTACTCTGATGCCCTGCTTGCCCCATTCAATGGCCATTGCCTTAGAGAACCCTTCGACCGCAAATTTAGTTCCGCAATAGACCGCGTGGTTGCTCCCGCCAACATGCGCCATTTCACTGGTCACGTTAATAATGATATCGAAGGGGCCATTGAGGGCAACGGTGTCTTCTGTTCTGCGATCTCGGAAACGTCCATCTCAAGGCCAACCGCTTGGAATCCCGCCGCGCGCATCTCTTGGACGACCGCCTCTCGTCGGGTCGCGTTGCGGGCGGCAATCGTGACCGCGGCACCGGCCTCGGCCAGTGCCGCGGCGCAGGCCAAACCGATCCCGGACGAGCCGCCCGCGATGAGCGCGCGCTTACCGTCAAGGCGAAACGAGGGGGTGGTGGGCAGTGTCATGGGTTGGGTCTCTTCTTGCTGCGGCAGGAGCCTCCGGCGGGAGTTTTCAAGGCAAGAAGATACGGCAATTGTCATCCTGCCTCAGCTTGAAGCGCCCCGTTTTACCCATAGCGCCGGACGCTATTGTCGCACTGGCTAGCCTGCCCCCGCAGGTTTGAGCCGCAAGATCAACGGTATGATCGCACCGACCAACAAAGCCGCCAGCAAGAAAGGCGCGCCGGGCAGATATATTTGTCCGCCGTTCACAAAGCTTTCAAACACTCCGGTCAGAACCAATGGCGCGGCAACCGCGGACATAGAGGTTAGCGATGCGATGACCCCTTGCACGAGACCTTGCTCATCTTCCTTTACACAATTAGCGGCGAATGCTGTCAGCAAAGGGGGGGCCATGTCTGAAAACGCCGCGATTGGCAGAAAGACGATCACCGCCCAAACAGCGCCGGTAAAGCCGAATCCGATCATGCCAAGCACGGCAGCAATTGTCGCGATGACGAGTGTTCTGAAATCGCCAAGTCGTTTTGTCATCTGCGGAAGCATTCCAGCCTGCACCACGGCGATTAGCACGCCATATGCTGATAAGGTCAGGCCAATTGTAAAAGCATCCCAGCCGAATACCTCGCGCCCCCAAAAGGCCCAGAGGGTGGGATAAACCATACTGGCAAACTCAAAAATGAATATGCAGATCAATGGGATCGCGAGCCCGGGGATCAAGAACGCTCTTCTAATGGTACCAAAGGGGTTGAGATCGCGGCGTCCAAAAGGCCGGCGGTTTTCTGGTTTGAGGGATTCGGGCAAAACGAAAAAGCCAAAGGCAACGTTCAGTGCGGCAAGCCCAGCTGCAATCCAGAATGGCGCGGTGATATGCCAACCTGCGGCAACACCGCCAATAGCAGGGCCAAGCACAAAACCAATACCAAACGCGGCACCGATCATGCCAAAGCTGGCACCGCGTTCTTCGGGCTTTGTAATATCGGCGATGTAAGCCGTCGCTGTGATATAGGTCGCACCGGCCATGCCCGCGATAATCCGGCCCACCAGCAGGACCCAATATGTCTCGGTCATGGCCATGATCACATAGTCGATTGTAAGTGTCACCAAAGCTGCAATCAACACAGGCCGGCGCCCGAAGGCATCCGATAGACTGCCGATAATCGGCCCAAAAAGGAACATTGCAGCAGCATAGGCCGACATCATTATGCCGCCCAAAAGCGCACCTTCGGCGGTACTGCTTGCGCCAACGCGATCCATGAGATCTGGCATGATTGGGAAAACAATCCCAACCCCTATCGCATCAATCAGAAGTGTCGCGAGGATAAACAGAAATGGGCCGTTGAGCTTCATTTGCACACACGACACCCGGAAGCCAAACAACACAAGTCAAAACTGCAAAATGCCATAGAAGATATCGTTTTGCGTGTGTTCTTTGTGAACGCAATGACACATTCTGATTGAAAATCGCCCGAATTTCGACCGAACCGGAACAGGGGAATTCGCCCGACCTTATTACGGCGCCCCGCAGGCGTGCAATCGCCCCAGCCCGTTACCAATGAAAAACCCCTACCCAACGTCTGTTTTGCCACGCCTGTCATGTCTGAGGTTGGCGTAAAGGACATGGTTGCGCCAGCGCCCGTTGATTTGCAGATAGCTTTGGGCCACGCCCTCGTATTTATAGCCGCAATGTTCAAGCAAACGCCGCGACGCATCATTTTCGGGCAAGCATCCTGCTTCGATACGGCTGAGGTCTAAGACGGTAAATGCATGGTGGACAACCGCCTGAATCGCCTCGCGCATAAAGCCTTGGCGGGCGAAAGGCTCGCCGACCCAATACCCTGTGATGCCCGACTGAGACGGGCCGCGTTTGATGTGATCCAGCGTTATGGCACCGACAAGCCCATTGTCTTCCCGCCGCACCAAAAAGAGCGGCATCGCGGTGCCATTTGAAATCGACCGCTGCGCCCAATAGACACGATTTGTGAATGCTTTGCGCGTCAGGTGGTCGGGGGCCCAGGTTGGTTCCCACGGCTTGAGGAAGTCTTCGCTATCGCGACGCAGATTGGCCCAAGCGCGAAAATCGCTATGGATCGGCGGGCGCAACGTCAGCCGTTCAGTTTCGATTCGGACCTTTTTCTTGGCCCCGATCATTATGCTGCCAACCGTGCTTTCAACGCATCCAACGACGGGGCTGCATCAGCGGGACCGTAGAGCGCCAACGCGGTACCCGCCTGCCCTGCCATTTGACCGGCAAAGTCTTTCACATCACCTGTGGTCACATCATCAATGCGCGCGATGGTTTCGTCGATGCTGGGGATGCGCCCCCAGATCGATAACAATCGCGCAAGGCGTTCGGCCCGGTTAGAAGGGCTCTCCAGCCCCATCAGCAGGCCCGCTTTCATCTGCGCACGTGCGCGCGCGACTTCTGCGGCACTCATGTCATCTGCAGCACGTTTCATCTCATCAATGGTGATGTTCGCTAGCTCGCCGATTTGTTCAGCACTGGTGCCCGCATAGATGGTCGTCAGGCCCGTGTCTTCATAGGCACCCGCCTGCGCAAAAATGGTATAGCAAAGACCCCGTTTTTCGCGGACTTCTTGGAATAAACGCGAAGACATGCCGCCCCCCATCGCGTTGGCATATATCTGTGCGGTATAGATCGCCGGATCAAGATAGGTTGGCCCTTCGAGTGCCAGGGCAAAATGAACCTGTTCAAGGTCTTTGTTCTCGCGCCGCTCTCCACCACCAAAGGTGGCAGGCTGCATCAATTCCGGCGCCCGCGCAACGGCTGGCAGATGGCCAAAGAGCGCCTCGGCTTGCGCCACTATCGCATCATGGTCGATCGCCCCTGCCGCCGACAGGATCATTTGGTTGGGACCGTAATGTTCGGCAACGAAACCTTGCAGGTCGTCGCGGCTAAAGCTGCTGACACGCTCGGTCGGTCCTAGGATCGTACGGCCCAACGCCTGATCCGGATAGGCCACCTCTTGCAACCAATCGAAGATAATGTCGTCCGGCGTATCGTGTGCTTGGCCTATCTCTTGCAGGATCACACCGCGCTCAACCTCGATCTCTGCTGGATCAAAGACGGGGTTCAGCAAAATGTCAGAAATTACATCAAGCCCAAGGGCCACATCATCTTCCAGGACCCGCGCATAAAAAGCGGTCATCTCGCGACTGGTATAGGCGTTGATATAGCCACCAACGTCTTCGATGCTTTCTGCAATCTGCAAGGCACTGCGTGTCTTCGTTCCTTTGAACGCCATATGTTCAAGGAAATGTGCAATCCCGTTCTGTTCGATCCGTTCGTGCCGCCCACCTGCCTGCACCCAGATACCGATGCTCGCGGATTTAAGCCCCGGCATGTCTTCGGTGACAATGCGAAATCCGTTGGACAGCGTGTGAAGTTGGATGGTCAATTCTGAATCCGTTCTTTGATCACGGCTTGAAGGGCGGCCAAGTCGTTCTTTACGCGTGTCACGCGCTCTGGTCTGTCATACAGGTCCGCCATGCGCGGTGGAAGAGGTGCCGCGACACCAGAGGCCGCTTTCACGGCGTCGGGGAACTTTGCGGGATGTGCAGTGGCGAGCGTAATCATTGGTGTGGCGCCAAGGTGAGCCTCGGCTACGTGCACACCAACGGCTGTATGCGGACAAAGCAGTTCGCCGTGCCTTGCCAGATACGCCTTGATGGCTGCCTGCGTTTCCGCTTCTGAGGCGCGTCCGGATTTGAAGGTGTCCTTCAGCATCTGATAGGCACCTTGGCTGATCTGGAACCCACCCTGCTTTAGGTCTTCCATCTGTCCGGCCACAGCAGCCCCGTCCCGTCCGTAGGCATCAAAGAGCGCGCGTTCGAAGTTAGAGCTAACCTGAATATCCATTGACGGGCTGATCGTTGGCTCAACGCCCTCTTTGGTGTAAGCGCCAGTTTCCAAGGTGCGGTGCAAGATGTCGTTGCGGTTGGTTGCCACAACAAGGTCAGCAATCGGCAAACCCATCTTTTTGGCGATGTATCCGGCGAAGATGTCGCCGAAATTGCCTGTCGGGACGGTGAAGCTGACTTCGCGGTGCGGTGCGCCGAGCGAGACAGCAGCGGTAAAGTAGTAAACCACCTGCGCCAGCACGCGGCCCCAGTTGATCGAGTTCACCCCGGCGAGCTTCACTTCTTCGCGGAACGCAAAGTCGTTAAACATGTCTTTGACCGCCGCCTGACAATCATCAAAGTCACCATCAACAGCGAGCGCATGTACGTTGTCCTCGGTCGGCGTTGTCATCTGGCGACGCTGCACTTCGGACACCCGCCCATGCGGGTACATGATGAAAACGTCGACCGCTTTCAGGCCACGGAACGCTTCGATCGCGGCAGAGCCTGTGTCGCCCGACGTCGCGCCTACGATTGTAACGCGGTCGCCAGAGCGTGAGAGGGCAGCTTGGAACATCTGCCCGATCAGTTGCATAGCAAAATCTTTGAACGCCAGCGTTGGTCCGTGGAACAGTTCAAGCAAGTAATGGTTGCTATCAAGTTGCACCAAGGGTGCGCGGGCTGCGTGGCCGAAGCCCGCATATGCTTGTTTGATCAAGCCCCGGAACTCATCGTCTGAAAACGTGGCACCGATAAAGGGGCGCATGACATCATAGGCGACCTCTTCATACGACTTCCCCGCCATTGCCGCGATATGTGCGTGGGTCAGCGTTGGTACACTTTCCGGCACATAAAGGCCGCCGTCACGGGCAAGCCCGGTCAGCATCGCCTCTTCGAAACTCAACGTCGGCGCAGAGCCACGGGTCGAGATATAACGCATCAGTCTTGGGTGTCCTTTTGGCGGGTCGTGCGGAGTATCAGATACAGGCTCATAATGGCCCAGACGAAGGCCAGCAAGAACCATGTGACGGCATATTCGAAATGGTCGTTCTTGATAGTGGCAGTGTTCACCGGCAAGGGCGTCAATCGGGTGTCCATTGGCGACGTTTGCGTGGCCACTACCATGAACGGCAAGGTCCCGAGCGCCGCAGACATTGCATCGATCTGACGTGCGAACCATATATTGGCATCAAGATCGGGGTCCGGTGTGCTGCTGTTCTGATCGTCAGGCCACAACAACGTACCAACAACATCCATGGATATTGTCATTGGTGCTGCGTCCTTGTTGTCGATGGCCAAAAGACCTTGATCAAGGAGAATGGCGCCCTGATCGGTCTGAAACTTTGAAATGACCCGATAGCCTGTACCTGCTTCAGTCCCGGAAACAAGGACATGCAACTCCTCGCCCGTTGGTGTGCCGCTTATAAGGACGCGGGTATATTCATCTGCGGCCTCTGTTGCGAACCTTGAGAACGACGCAGGCGGTGCGGAAAGCCGCGTGTCGATATCTGCAAGGATTTCTTCTTTCCATGCAAGCCGCTCAACCTGCCAGAGGCCAAGGCTGATCAGTACGCCGCAGCCGGCAAAACCGAGGATCAAAGGGAAGAGAATCTTACGCAGCATTTTGCGCCCTTGATGGCCAAAACGCGCGAGACTGCTCTCGCGCGTTTGTTAGTCAGAGTGGTGGATCGGGTTCCACCTTACACGATCGATGCTTAGATGCCCCAGATGTAGACAGCAAAGAACAGGAACAGCCAAACCACGTCAACGAAGTGCCAGTACCAAGCTGCCGCTTCAAAGCCGACGTGCTTTTCAGGGGTAAAATGCCCTGCACGCGCCCGCATGTAGCAAACAAAGAGGAAGATCGTGCCGATCACCACGTGGAAGCCGTGGAAACCTGTGGCCATAAAGAAATTCGAGAAGAACTTGTCGCCGCCAAACGTCCAGTCTTGCTGCACCAGCAAGTACCAGTATTCGTAAGCCTGCAGCGCAGTAAATGCGACACCAAGAACAACGGCCAGCAAGAGACCATG
>ENA-OQVM01006673-OQVM01006673.1-marine-metagenome-genome-assembly--contig:-NODE-6673-length-10381-cov-5.025524_pt1 | contig 10381 bp, 7 predicted proteins | sample MGYA00237776_ERZ505498 | MGnify/ENA primary metagenome ERZ505498 (study PRJEB26159, sample SAMN06265151) | marine metagenome | isolation source: Helgoland LTER site | place: Germany:Helgoland, sampling... | reverse complement strand
CCAAGCAGGTTTTGACCAACCGCCCGTTTCCAGTAAGCGCTCATGCTTTCGCCTGTGTGGCATCCCCAGCTCTGGCAGTGGGCATTTCGGGCAAAAATCTCCGAGCGGATGCGGGTTAAATCCTCTTCGTGTATCCACGCCTTGCTCGAACCCATGATAATGGCGCTATAATCCAGAAGGAAACAATGTTTATTAGAGTGCCCGAAAAAATCAAAAGTCACCACTGACCCAGATGGATGCCTGTTGATCGCATTGATCGCCCCATTACCACTATTGACCCACACAAGCTTAACTCCGCGCTTAGAAGCTTGGGCGGAGATCCACTTTGTATACGGCTGACGATCCTCGCTGCCACGTGCAGCATAGCCAGGACGATAAACGATCCATGTGACCATCGCGTCATCGCCATAGGCACGCTTAATTTCATCGATACGGATAGTGGAGGCTCTTATGAAGTTTGCCCACCAGCGGTCGTGCTGATCCTCTTCTACCCTAAGGTCCTCCCATTTGCGAAGTGCTGGACCACCACATAAAATAATGTGCCGCTGAGAAGCCTGTGAATTGCGCTCCGGCACAGCCGCTGATGCCTGCGGAGCAAGTTCGGAAACCCCCGAACAAACTAAGAATAAAAGGCTAAAGCATAGACCGCGCATCAGAGCTGGACGCTAATCAGCTGCCTGTATGATGTCTAGGCTAAAGTCCCAATGGAATGGGCTATCCCAGGCCCTTGGGAGCAGTAATCTACCTCGCCCTTTTCCGCCATCCAACGACCGCCTCTAGGATCATCCAAGCCTCAAGGATGAGAGCCGCTGAACCAATGCCGACTAATAACCACCTCTCCTGATCGATCCAGCTTTCAGTGGAGCCGATGGCTTGCCAAAAAATTTGGTATGTCATCGCCCAAGCGGGTAACACCAACATGAAAAATGCGGGGAAAACGATGAACCATACCGCCATACGCTGACGATACATCCAGAAGATGATGACCAGGAATGCCAGTCCTCCGAGCAGCTGATTGATTGCCCCAAATAGCGGCCATAAGATCAACCCGCCCGTGCCAGGAGCTTTGCCCTCGGCAGCTGGCAAGGACGCCATCCACCACGCGACCGCAACCGCAAAAATGGTAGCCCCGTGTTTATTGACTAACCAGGTCAAGGGGTTTGCAGTGGTGCGAATCACTGCCGGAGAGTCTGATACTTCACCCGTGGACTGCTTCGTCTTTGGCCTAACCAGACATGCAGCCAATTCTTGAACCACATAACGCTGGAGCCTGCATGCCGTATCAAGTGTAGTCGCGGCAAAAGAGGCGACAAAGACACCCATCAAAGCAGTGGCAAATACAGCGGAAATACCAAGAGCCTTGAGGAAATTCGCAGCGCCATCAACAAAGGCCCCGACCTTGGCACCAAGGCCACTCATCGTTGCCCAACCCTCATAACGTGCATTCCAGGCATCGGCGCCAAGCAAAGTGCCGCCAGAGCCATCGGCTACTCCAAGTCCCAGACCAGCGACACACGCAAGAATGACCAGCACCGCCAGAAACCCCTCGGTAAGCATTGAACCATAACCCACAAAACAGGCATCTGTCTCGCAGCGTAATTGCTTAGACGAGGTGCCAGAGGACACCAAGCAGTGGAAACCAGAAACAGCACCGCAGGCAATGGTGATGAAAAGAAAGGGGAAAATCAGAGGCAGATCTTTCAGCTTGATTGAGGTTTCAACCATCGGAGCGGCAATTTCAAGCGCCGGCCGCACCCCATCGACGGGGGCCCCATGAAAAAGACCTGCAAACACCAACCCAACAACAATTAAGCCCAAGGTGCTGAGCAACTGCAGTGAGTTGATATAATCACGGGGTTGCAATAAGGCCCAAACCGGCAGCACTGAGGCAATATAGGAATAGATTAAAAGCACACTCACCCACTGCATCATCGACCAGCTTTTGAGATACTCATTGATTTGCCCCAACCACCCCGTATCGCCAAAAACCACAGAGAGATACATCAGCGCGAGAGAGATCACCGATGCCAGCATGATATTGCCACCTTTTCGATGGATAAAAAGACCGATGAAAACTGCGAGCGGGATTTGAATCAGGCAAGGCACGATGGACTGCGGATACGCCTTGAACACTGAGGCGATCACCAAACCAAAAATAGCCAACACAATCGTCAGCGCCATGAACAGGATCAGCAAAAACAAGATACGCACCCGTGGAGAAATTACGCGGCCGGCAATATCACCTACCGTTTGCCCCTTGTTACGCATTGATACCACCAAGGCGCCAAAATCATGCACGGCACCAACAAATACTGAACCCACCAAAACCCAAAGCAATGCCGGCAACCAGCCCCATATTACCGCAAGTGCCGGCCCGACAATAGGCCCTGTGCCCGCAATCGATGTGAAATGATGGCCAAAAACAATGCCCTTAGAAGTAGGCACATAATCATTGCCGTCCTCAAGCTCTATAGAGGGCACCACCGTCTCCGCAGTGAGCCTGAAAATCTTACGCCCTAGCCACTTACCGTATGTGTGGTAGGCCAGCAGATAGAGAGCTAGCGATCCCAAAGCGATAATCAATGTCATCATGGCAATAGATCATTAAGCTTCTGGAGCGCTGCTTACAACTTCAAATTTACCACTGCCCATCGACCATGCCAGGCAATATCGCAGCTTCTTCTTTTAGCTATGGATTGTCTCAGCGCTTACCTAGATGGCATTACCTGCAGCACAAAACCCTTCAAGTATTCCGTCTCTGGAATCGCGGGAATCACTGGATGGTCAAGCCGCTGACCATGACTAGCCAACATTCTCAATGTTCTCTTGGCGTCCACTGAAGCGGTAACAATATTATCCAAAAACATCTGCCGTGACGCATGGTGCGAACAACAGTAAGTCGCGAGGATGCCATCACGGGCGAGCAGCTTGATTCCTCTCAAATGAATTTCCTTATAGCCACGCATTGCATTGTTAAGGCTCTTCTTGTTTTTGGTAAACGAGGGAGGATCAAGAATCACTAGGTCATACTCATCTTCACAGTGCTTAAGAAAATCAAAAGCATTGTGCTGAACCGTATTGATCTCAACACCGTTGAGTTCAGCATTGCGCTGAGCCGCCTCAATCGCTGGACCGGATGAATCTACTGCCGTCACACTAGCCGCCCCCGCCTTGGCACAGGCCAAAGCAAAACCTCCCTGGTTACAAAAACAATCCAGCACACGTTTACCTTTTGCTAGCTTGGCAATCTCACGATGCGCATCAAGCTGATCAAGATACAGACCTGTCTTCTGACCATCTAACAAATCAATCTCAAACTTCACCCCGCCTTCTACTGTAGGGGCCTCGACTACAAAAACTCCGGGGTTATCGCCGTGCATCATAGCCACCTCTTCTTCGAGACCCTCGGCGGTCAACATTGGTGAATCATTACGTAGAACAATCGACTCAGGGTTAAGCAACTCCTTCAAGGTCTCAACAATGATCTCACGATTCAAATACATCGCCAGAGTCAGTGTCTGCAAGACCAGATGATCACCATAACGATCCACGATCACTCCTGGCAATCCATCCGACTCACTCCACACCAATCTCGCCAACTTAAGATCAATGCCCGCATTCTTACGCAGCTCGATTGCCTGTCCAATCCGGCGTTGGAAAAAATCGCTATCCAGCTTCTGTTTCCTTCGGGAAATTCTCCGTGCCACAATCTGTGAATCAGGATTATAAATCGCCGTGCCCAATGGCCGATCACGATAGTCCTTGAGAGAAATAACATCCCCCGCTTTTGGATCTCCAAATAACTTGCGAATTTCCGAAGCGTAGACCCAATCGTGGCCGTGAAAAATACGGGCTCGTGGTTTGATAACTATTCCTGACATGGCTAGGACCGTTGAAGCAGGGAATGACTTCAGAAGCAAGCTTCCAGCTTGCACGCTCATGAATACAGTGGCAGGGTCTTCTGTATCATCTTTATGGCTGAGCCCAGACAACAAAACCCCTACTATGCCATCACCCGCATTGACCTGCCCAGTGCTGGCACTCATGGCTTTCAAGTCAGATTACAGCGTAGAGGCATCAAGTATGGTAAATTCTTTGCCGATCGGGTTCACGGAAAGCCTGATTTTGCTCTCAGGGCTGCCCAAGATTGGCGCGACGCCCTTCTCGAAAACATAGCTGATCGCGCCCGCGTCTGCGAGCGTTCCCAACGCAATAGCTCGGGAGTCGTCGGGGTATCCAAAATCACGGTGATCGCCAGCAATGGAAATTCGTATTACTTTTGGCAGGCCACCTGGTCCCCCGCCCCAGGCCAGCGCCGCTGCGTCAAATTCTCCATCAGGCGCTATGGCGATCATCAGGCTTTTCAACTTGCCGTTGAGGCAAGGACCACTGGTATCAGTTCCACCTAGAGCTGCTCACCTTTATCCTTCCAACTTGGGTGAGAAACATTCACTCTCAGCTCGCAATGCATAAGCTCTTTCTCCTCGACGGGATGGCACTCGTCTATCGTGCCCATTTTGCCTTCTTCCGTAATCCGATCATTACTAGTAAAGGGCTCAATACATCAGCCGTTTACGGCTTTGCCAATGCACTACTCGATATCATGGAAAACCATGATGCGAGCCACATCGGTGTGGCATTTGACACCAAAGCACCCACAGAGCGCCACGTCATTTATCCGGAATACAAAGCACAGCGTGAAGCCATGCCGGAGGAACTGGCAACAGCAATTCCCTATGTAAAAGAGTTATGCCACGCACTCGGCATTCCCGTTCTCGAGCTAGATGGTTACGAGGCGGATGACATTATCGGCACGATTGCTCACCGTGCAGATCAACGGGGAGGCATTCATACCTACATGGTCACCCCAGATAAGGACTTCGCCCAGCTGGTCAGTGAAACCACCACCATGTGGAAGCCCGGCAGACAAGGAGGCAACCACGAGCTACTCGATATTGCCAGCATACAAAACCAGTGGAACGTCGAACAACCGCATCAAGTAATCGACATCCTTGGCTTGTGGGGCGATGCCGCAGACAACATCCCCGGAGTGCCCGGCATTGGTGAAAAAACTGCCAAGAAGCTCATCGCACAATTTGGTTCTATTGAAACCCTGCTGAAATCAACCGACCAGCTGAAAGGCAAGCAGAAGGAAAACCTCGAAAACTTTGCCGATCAGGCACTACTATCTAAAAAACTAGCCACCATCATTCTCGATGTGCCCATTGATGCCGAATGGGATGACCTCGTTTTAGGCGGGCGTGATGAAGAAAAAATCAAAGCCCTACTCACCGAGCTTGAGTTCAATACCCTGGGCAAACGCATACTCGGCAAAGACTTTGCTGCCGGCCGCGGGCATGGTGATGCTAAAGCGGACCCTCAAACAGGCGAGCAAGCTAGCGATCAACCCCCAGCGGCAGTATTGCGCACCATCTCCGACACAGAGCACCATTATCAGGTGGTTCAAACCGTCAACGAGCTACACTCCCTGGTCAAAAAACTCTCCATTGCAGATCGTTTCTGTTTCGACCTCGAGACCACATCGCTCGACCCCAGAAGCTGTGACATCCTCGGCATCGCCTTTGCAACGACCGCCCACGATGGCTACTTCGTTGATATCGGGCCAGAAAGTCAGCTTTCCCCTCAAACCACATTGGATAAACTGGGCATCATTTTTCAGTCCAAACAGGAAAAATTGGGACACAATCTCAAGTTTGACCTCTCCGTCCTGCTTGCCCATGGTTGTGAGGTCAGCGGCCCGTTTTTTGACACTATGCTCGTGCATGCCATTGTCTCGCCTGATCAGCGCCATGGCATGAATCAGATTTCAGAAATGCTATTAGGTTACAGCCCCGTCAAACTCGAGGACCTCGCACAGAAAGAAATCAAACCTGAGGGAGACCTCTTCGGGCTGGAGAATGAAGCTGAAGAAAGCAGCAAACCTACGAAAAAACGCGGCAAGAAAAAGCAGCTCAACATGTCGCTCATCCCAGCTAACGATCTGGCAGAATACGCGGCAGAGGATGCCGATATCACTCTGCAAATTGCCGACAAGCTTCGTCCCCTTCTTGAGGACTGTGAGCAAGTTTCCATCTACCGAGACATCGAGGCTCCTTTACTGCCAGTACTAACCGCCATAGAGAACGAGGGCATCGCCATGGATGTCAGGGCACTCAAGGATATTGGCGACACCCTTGCACAACGTATTTCTAATCTATCCCAAGAGATCACCACCGCTGCAGGAAGAGAGTTCAATCTTAACTCACCAAAACAACTCGGCGAAATTCTGTTCGGGGAAATGCAGTTGGTTGAGAAGCCTAAAAAAACGAAGACAGGCCAATTCAAGACTGATGAGCAAACACTCTCAGGACTCGCCGCTAAACACCCCATCATCGCGGACATCCTCGACTACCGAGAAGCCAGCAAGCTCAAGTCCACCTACGTTGATGCCTTACCGACCCATGTCTCTGCCCGCACAGGTCGCGTCCACACCCATTTTCACCAATTGATGACATCCACCGGTCGTTTGGCATCCAGCGATCCCAACTTACAAAACATACCGGTGCGCTCAGAAGCTGGACGGGAAATCCGCAAGGCCTTTGTCCCCCGAGATGCTGAGCACACCCTACTTGCTGTCGATTACTCCCAGGTTGAATTGCGCGTCATGGCTGCACTCTCTGGCGATGAGTCGATGATCCAGGCCATCAAAGACGAGCTCGACATACACTCCGCGACTGCCGCCAAAGTCTTCAGCACAAGCATCGACGAGGTCACCTCCGAAATGCGCCGCAGTGCTAAAATGGTCAACTTTGGCATCATTTACGGTATTTCAGCATTCGGATTATCCCAAAGACTTGGCATAGGCCGCACCGAAGCAAGTGAGATCATCGAAACTTATTTCAAACAGTACCCGGGCATTAAGGATTACATGGACAACACCATCGAGTCCGCCAAACAGAACGGCTATGTCAGCACACTCAGTGGTCGCAAATGCTGGGTCAGAAATATCGACTCACAAAATGGAACCATCCGCAGCGGAGCTGAGCGCGCCGCCATTAATGCCCCCGTGCAAGGATCTGCCGCCGATATGATTAAAATCGCCATGGTCAAGGTTCATCATTTACTGGCGAAGGAGAAATCAAAGACAAAGTTAATTCTGCAAGTTCACGATGAGCTTCTTTTTGATCTTCACCTCAGCGAGCAGCAATCACTGACGCCTAAGATCATTCATGAAATGGAAACCGCCATGGCACTACCGCATGACATTCCCTGCAAAGTGGACTCGGGCACAGGGTCAAACTGGCTGCAGGCGCACTAATCCACGGGCGGCAAATCTACGCCACCTCTTTACGCTGCACCTCGATCTCTCCAAGGATGCTGTCCTGCCTGATCCTGAACTGATTCATCTTCATCAGCTCGAGCACGGCGAGAAAGGTGACGATCACCTCTGTTTTTGATGTTGCCTCGGCAAACAAAGAGCTAAACTGCATCGCTCCACCTGGCTTCATATTACCCAGTAAGTATTCGATCTTATCAGCCACCGTGTATCGGTCATCGACAATATCACCGAGGTCGGTTGACTCCTCAAAGCGCTTAAGCACATTCTGAAACGCACGGATGAGATCGAAAATATTAACATCTGGAAGCGGCTCGTCCTCAGCAACTGGCGGCGCTATTTTTTCAGGTGCATGGGCAAAAAGATCCTCCTGCTCGGTTTCCTTACGAGACAAAAACCCAGCCGCATCTTTAAACTTTTTGTATTCAATAAGCTGACGAATCAGCTCCCAGCGTGGGTCGTCCTCTTCCATATCCTCCTCAGGAGGCTGCACTGACTTGGGCAACAAAGTCCTGCTCTTGATATACATCAGGTTCGCAGCCATGACGATGAACTCAGATGCCAAATCAATGTTGAGCATCTTGAAGGTATCGATGTAGTCAAGATACTGCTTGGTAATACGCTCGATGGAAATGGTATGAATATCAACCTCATCCTTTTTGATCAGATAGAGTAAAAGGTCGAGAGGACCCTCGAAAATATCCAGCCTAACTTTGTAATCTGCACTTTCCACGTGCCCCAATCGTTAAGGCATAGCGCAAGCCCAAGCGAGAAAAATATTACCTGTATCTGAGCCTACTGGTGCCAAAATACTGCTCCAGCCCGCTTCAATTAGCGGCAATGATTATACCTATGAGGCCTATGGGTTCTATGGCCATGATGTCGGTAACGGTCACGATCATCATTGCCTGCTGAGTAAGCGATGGCTCCAATGAGCACAGCCCCGACCGTTGCAGCCACCGGATCAACGGTCTGGATTGGTCTTCCGCTGCGGTCGTAGGACGTCACACAACTTGATAACATCACTGCTGATGCCACCGCTACCACCACCGACTTAACCCATGAGTTATTGCGTTTCATGCCCAGTAGACGGCATTGAGCTCATTTTTATTCATAGAAAAGTGAAAATAACAAAAGCGTTTCTACTAATTACCACTTGACCCTGAGCCCGTGCCACCGAGGGTATAGGTCAGAAGAATTTTTCACGTCGAGCCGCCTCCATCACCGTCGCGGCGACTGCCATCTATCTGCTATCAGCTAAAGAGCCATGCGAACCTCCCCTCCATTCCATTTATGCATCATCGCTGTGCTCTTCACCAGCTGTGCAATCTCATGCTCCCCTAATCTGGCTAAGGGAAGCCTCGAGCAGAGCCGAGTAAAAAAATCCAGGCCCGTCGTCAGACAAGTAGGTGAGCCCAGCCCAACTGCCAAAAAAATTGTCGAATTCGCGGTTCAGAACATGGGCAAAAAAATAGGCGACGGCCAATGCTGGGGATTAGCCAACTTAGCATACCGCCACGCTGGAATAAGGCACCGAGGCGGCTTCGTCTGGGGCAGACGTATTCACTGGCAGACAGAAGGAGTCCGTCCTGGTGATATCATTCAGTTTAAAAACGCACGCTACCCCTATGCTTACACCGACGAGAATCACACCGCGATTATTCTCAAGGTTGCAGGAAGAAGCAGCGTCAAGGTTGCCCACCAGCATTGGAATGGTATCTACCGCGTAACAACGACGACGATCCCCCTGACCTATCTTCGCTCTGGATCGCAAACGGTCTACCGCTACGAACCCTAAGCTAGCACAACATTTACTTGTGGGACTATTTTACCTCCAAGGTTCCCTCAGTAACCCCGAGTTTTTCCATCACATCCAGGTCTTGCCAGAGGTGGTGACCTGATGTTTCACCCGCTAAAAGCTGCTTGTAGGCTTGCAGCGTCTGGCGTGCTTCAGCGACCTTCTCATCGAGGAAATCAACCCGGAACCTGCGCAAACCTGTGCCGCGCATTTGCCCGTAAAATCGAGCTCCTGTCTGAGCAAGCCCATTAAATAGCGTATTTCGACAGCCCACATCCGCCTTCAAGGTATGCAACTGACCGACGCGGTCCTTGAGCTCAACGTGATGTTTTTCACATGGTTTACCACAATCCAAGATGCTCGTGCCCTCGCTCATAAAGGTGCAGAATACACAGTGCTCCATATGAAACATCGGCATATGCTGGTGCAGCGTCAGCTCAAACCAATCTGAGGGCGCCGACAACATCAGATCGAGCACTTGATTAATATTCAGATCATATGAAACCGTGAGATGATCGAGTCGCCCCTCTTCCTTAAGGATGCGAGCCGTCAATGGGTTCGCGCAATTGAGAGAAAAGTCTCCGGTCTTATAAAGATCACTGCGATCTTTAAAGTGAGCGACGCCGCCTAGATTACGAATCAATACACCGTCTGGTTCGGCGCGCTCAATTACCTTAAAAAACCCGGCTTCCCCTGATTTTTGAATACGAGGGGTGGCCAGATGGATGCGAGCACCATTGCTCTGCCGCACCAATGCCACCGCCTCCTTACCTCGGCGTATATCCTCAAAATCGACATAAATGTTATTCAAGCCGACCTCCAGCGCCGCCTCGATCTGCTCCATGCTGCGGCAAAGTGCTGACAGTTCACGCTGGTGGCACTCATCTTTCTTAACGGCTGGCAGCAGGTCTTCCAGCTTACCGGTAGATGATATGCGCGGCGCAGGAGCAGATTTTTGCCCATCTAAGGCATCAACCAAAGCGCGGCGAAGTCGGTTGACGGCCGATACCGCCATCATCACAGCACCCTCGAGTTGATTGTCCAGCGCACCGAGCTGCCAACCAGTCTCTCCCAAGCGCCCTAGCTGTTTCTGGAGAAACTCCGTGGTGAACGGTCTCGTTTGTGCTGACTCAAGCAGCTCTGCAGATGAAACAGAAACTTCGCCACTGGTGAGCACCATCGGCTCTCCTGCACTTCCTGAAACTGTTACTTGAATCGTCTCACGCACAGGTGTCAGCTTCGCGTTT
>ENA-OQVM01006672-OQVM01006672.1-marine-metagenome-genome-assembly--contig:-NODE-6672-length-10381-cov-7.228358_pt1 | contig 10381 bp, 11 predicted proteins | sample MGYA00237776_ERZ505498 | MGnify/ENA primary metagenome ERZ505498 (study PRJEB26159, sample SAMN06265151) | marine metagenome | isolation source: Helgoland LTER site | place: Germany:Helgoland, sampling... | reverse complement strand
GCAGTACCGCTGCCGGACGGGGTGCAGCACTGGCCAGCCGCGACCGAGCTTGCCCCGCTATTACACGCGCGCCATTATGATGAAGTGATTGTGGCGGAGGGCAGCCTCGATGCGGATAGCCTCGCTGTGGTGCAGCAACTGTGCGGCCGTGAGCTGATTGATTTTGCGCTGCTACCGGCAACCATCACCTCGTTGACCCGCTGCCTGCACCTGGAATCGCTGCAAGGCGTGCCGCTGCTAACTCAGCCGCCGCGCCCGCTGGACCAGATCGGCTTTGCGCTGTTGAAGCGCGCGCTGGATATTTTGGGTGCGCTGGTCGGGCTGCTGCTGTTTGCGCCAGTGATTGCGCTGTTTGCCGCGATCGTGTATCGGGAGTCACCCGGGCCGGTTTTGTATCGCCAGACGCGCAGTGGCCGTGGTGGCCAGCCCTTTGAAATTATTAAAATCCGCTCGATGCGTATCGATGCGGAGGCCGCTAGCGGCGCCCAATGGTGCGCCGAAGACGACCCCAGACGCTTGAAGATTGGTGCCTTGATGCGGCGCTTGAATATCGACGAATTGCCGCAGTTTTGGAATGTGCTCAAGGGCGAGATGAGCCTGGTCGGACCGCGCCCCGAACGCCCAGAGCTGATTCAGGGCTTTAAGTCGGAAATCGCCTACTACAACATCCGCCACACCGTCAAGCCCGGCATTACCGGCTGGGCGCAGGTCAATGGTTGGCGCGGCGATACCTGCCTACAATCCCGCATCGCCTGTGATTTGGAGTACATCGAATCAGCCAGTTTATGGTTTGACATTCGTATTCTGTTAATGACAATTAGGGCGACAAACAACGCCTACTAGATTTTCTAAGTAACCACATATCATTATCAACATGCTAAAACTACGTAAACTTCTCATCGCACTGTCCCTTATTGCTGGGGCCTGCTCTATCACTAACATCGCAGCTGCTGCAACTGAAGCTGAAGTCGCTACTCCAGCAGTCGCCGAGGCAGTCACTGCGCTGAAGCAAGCGCTGAGCGCAGCGGACACACAGGACGCGGTCGACGCAGCTAAAAGCGCGGCAGTGGTCGCGGGCGTGCCAGCGGCGGACGTCAACCGACTAGCGGCTCCGTTCGAACAGGCGATAGCAGCTGCGCGGGCAACCATTAATAGCGTCGAAACCGACCAATCGACCATGGGTGGTTCAGATCTAAGTCAAAAGGCTGGTATAATCACCAGCAGCCAAGAGCTCTCCAATACTGGATCGACCTATAACCAACCCGGCCCTCTGTAAATTAAGCGGTCAGCCGTTCAAAATTTTTACAGGCCGCCCCTTTCGGGCGGCCTTTTTTTGTAGCGACTGGCTTTACGCCAGGACTCTCAGGGCAGTCCTGTGTGGGCGGTGGCTTTGCGGGCACTGTTATTTCGCATAGAAGCGCAGAGGCGCTGAGTTTTTTTGGCGATGGCTTTGGCTCTGTGGCATTTGGGAGGGATGACCTCCCCAGTAGAATAGCAGCCACACTAGGCTCAGAGTAGTATTTTCTCGGTAAATGACGATGAACCTTTTTTTGTAGCGACTGGCTTTACGCCAGGATTTTCAGAGCAGTTCTGTATGGGCGGTGGTTTTGCGGGTACTATGATCTCGCGCAGAGGCGCTGAGGCGCTGAGTTTTTTTGGCGATGGCTTTGGCTCTGCGGCTCTTGGGAGGGACGACCTCCGTGTCGTCCGGGACCGCTGCAGGGGTGGCTGGCATGACTAACAGCCGACAGAGAATCTTGGATTTTTATGTGATTTCTAAACTGCCTGCGGTCGACACGGAGGTCGACCCTCCCCAACAGAATCGCCGCCACATTAGGCACAGAGTGGTATTCCCTCGGTAAATGACGATGAACTTTTTTTGTAGCGACTGGCTTTACGCCAGGATTCTCAGGGCAGTCCTGTGTGGGCGGTGGCTCTGGGGGCACTGTTATCTCGCGCAGAGGCGCTGAGGCGCTGAGTTTTTTCGGCGATGGCTTTACGCCAGGACTCAGTACCACGAATCGCGGGATAAACCCGCTCGCTACAGTATTCGTCGCACTCAGGGATTTGTAGCGACTGGCTTTACGCCAGGACTCAGTGCCACGAATCGCGAGATCGACGCGCTCGCTACGATATTCGCGTTGCTGCCGTACATGTTGTAGCGACTGGCTGTATGCCAGGACCCTATCAACTATCTTGAAAGCGGGCCTACTCCGCCCGCTGCGCTTTTTCGTCGATATAGATCTTTTGCAGCGCAAGGAAGTCTTCGCCACGTGATCCACTAAGAATCGTATGGTCGTAGAGTTCGTGTTGCTGCATCTCGTCACGGGCGACTTGCATACGGCGCTGGATCTCGTCTTCGGCATCGGTCGCGCGGCCACGCAGGCGTTTTTCCAGCTCTTCGAGCGTGCGGGGCATGATAAAGACCGTGACGACGTGGCCTTTGAGTAATTCGTCGGTCAGCGCAGTTTGGCGCATTTGCGCTGCGCCTTGCACGTCGATGTTGAGCAGCAGGTCAGTGCCTGCGGCCAGCTTGTCCTGCACCTCGCTTTTGAGGGTGCCGTAAATGTTACTATGCACGTGGGCGTGTTCGTAAAAATGCCCTTTGGCGATCTTTTGCTCGAAGGTAGCGTGGTCGAAGAAATAGTAATCAACGTGGTCTTTTTCGCCTACGCGTGGCTTGCGGGTGGTGGAGGTAACGACCCGCCAGAGCTCAGGCACTTCGGCGAGCATACGCTCGCAGAGCGTTGTTTTGCCACTGCCAGCAGGGCCAGAGACAATGATCAGAAGACCCGTCTGAGGAATGTTGTTGTCCACGGTGTTTAGTAGGTAAATGCAACGCCGATTAGCAAGAGTCCGTATGCAGCAAATAGAGCACCAAAGCGCTTAGGGCGGCTGTCTACTTTGTAGAGCCAGTCGAAGAAATCGCGCAGTTTATAGGGATTTGCACCGAGGATCAGCGATACGACAATGGCGAGATATACAAAGGTGACCAGAAATAGGCGTGCTTGCGGTAGCTGCATGTAAGCGGCGTCCAGTAGTACGCCGGCGGTCATGAGGATCAGGGCGGCCAAGCCGCGAACTGCGAGAAAGTCGGGCACGTAGTAGAATGAGCCGAGCGCAGTGACGAGGAAGATGATGAACAGGATATTTTTATATTGGCCGAAATCAGCTGGGCCAAGATGTAGCACTTTGTAGAGAAACCAGGCGGTCGCGGCGCCGAACAACAGAAACGCGGCTGCTTGCGAACGTGGAAAAGCCTGCGTGCTCTTGGCAGTCTTCATGCCGTGCCAAAGATAATGGCCGCCGAAGACGAGAAGAAAGAGTCCTGTGTAAAGTGTGGCTTGAAAAAGTGTCATGGCAAAAGGGTGTATGATCGTTGCTAGGTAATGGGTAATGGTTGTAGCCGCGGGTTAAAGCAAAAAACGAAGAAGGGGGTGGGTCAGTCCTTTAGCACCAGAGCCTCAGCCTCGGGAAACCGTTTAGCATAGCTGGCGATATAGGAGCATTGTGGCACCACCTGCAGTTGTTCCGCGCGTGCAGTGTCGAACGCAGCTTTAGCCAGCAACCCCGCGATGTTTTGCCCGCGTAGTTCGATCGGCACGTAAGTGTGATGAATCGTCATCAAGCTGTCGGATCGAGTGTATTCCAAGGCCGCTTTGGCATTGCCGATGATGATTTCGAAGCGTGCATGGTCGATCGAATGGTGGACTGTGGGCATGGGAAAAATTAGGCCGGAGATAAAGAGATGGCGACGCAGTGATAATCAGGCCTCTTCTCTTAAGTTTCAAGTCTCCCTTCTCAGGCTCAAGTCTCAGGGCTCAAGCCCCAAGTCTTAAGCCCCAGGTCTCAAATCTCAAGCCTCAGGTCTCCCCCTTCAAGTCTCCCTTCTCTGGTCTCCCTGAACGGGCCGCTTATACCAAAAGCCGCAGAGCCTGCGGGAGCGCACTGCAATCGGTACCAGCATCATAAAAAAGACCCAGCCGAGCATCTTTGGCCCACTATACCAGTGGAATTTGCGAGCTGAGGTGCGCGCGGCGGATTGGGTAATAATGTCAAAGCTTAAGCCATGCGCTCGGCCCCATTTGCGCAGGTGCCGGGATAGCCGCAGTTCTTCACTGGCGTAGAGTTTTTGATCAAACCCGCCGACGGATTCAAAGGCACCGCGCCGGCAAAAGAGAAAGCTTCCCGCGGCGGTGCGAGTGAAGGTTGAAATCCGCCTCCATGTGGCAATCCCCAAGCGGCCAACGACACCAACCTGCGCAATATTTTCAAATTCGATGATGGCGCCACCACCGCAGCTGCCAGTTGCGAGTTGACGCAGCGCTTCGGCTAAGAGTTTGGCGCAGATACGCGTGTCGGCATCGACAAAAATCAGCAGCTGCCCACGGCTGGCTTGCGCGCCAGTATTACGTGCGCGGGCGATTTGATTGATCGGTTCGAACACCACTAGGTCAGCGCCTGCAGCAGTCGCAATGGCAGCGGTGCTGTCGGTAGAGTTGTTATCGACCACGATACACTCGCCAGTGAGTCGCTGCGCGGCCATTGCCGTGCGAATCGCCTCAAGCGTCGCCGGTAGTTCAGCTGCCTCATTGAAGGCGGGAATGATGATCGAGTAGTCAGGCACGGAAGGCATGTGAGCAAGATGGGTGAAGCCTGTCGCAAATGCAACGTATCGGCAGAATTAACGTCTCCCTGCCGCGCGAGCTGATAGCGGCGCACTGGTGTCCTATTTTTCACCGGAAGGAATCAGCAGTCCCTTCTCGTTTTAGATTGGTGCGTGGTACAATCGTTATGAAACATTTCTTTTGTTCTTGTGGCCTCGATCGTGAGATCGGGGGACGCTGGATACGTGCCCTAAGAATGAGTGCGGAAAAAATCCCCCGCCTTATGGCGGAGGCCACGTTCAGCCATCTTACATTTTCACAAAAAAGCCCGCGAGTAATCGCGGGCTGCTGTTTAAATGAGTACTTAACGATCCGTCATTCGCCGGTAAATGGCGTAGCCATTTACACCAGCATCATTGCCGGTGCCTCAAGGATCTCCTTAAGTGCCTGCAGATACTGTGCGCCGACCGCGCCGTCGATGGTACGATGATCGCCGGAGAGACCTATCTTCATCACTTGCCCGACTACGATTTCGTCGTGCTCATTCACCACGGGCTTCTTGATCGTCGCACCAATGCTGAGAATTGCAGCATTGTTCGGGTTGATGATGCCGTAGAAGTCGGAGATGCCGAACATCCCGAGATTGGTCACGGTCAACGTCGAGCCGCTCATTTCGGTTGGAGTGAGTTTTTTGCCGCGTGCCTTCTTAATCAGAGCCTTCGCTTCTGCGCCGATTTCGCGCAGACCCTTGGTCTCTGCGGCACGGATGACTGGAGTGACGAGGCCGTCATCGATGGCAACACCGAATGCGAGGTGCACGTTGGCGTGTTGCTTGATGGTGTCACCTTCCCATGAGCGATTGATTGCAGGGACGCGACGCACGGCTTCGGCCGCTGCCTTGAGGGTGAGATCGTTGACGGAGAATTTAGCGCCACCTTGTTCGGGTGGAAGGCCTGCAAGCTTACCGTTGAGTTCTGCGCGGAGCTTGGCAAGTGGGGCGCCATCGACTTCGATCTGTAGGTAGAAATGTGGTGCCTGTGTTTTGGAAGCGACCAGTGCTTTACCGATGCTCTTACGCATATTGGAGACAGGTATTACAAGTTCTTCGAGCGTCGCAGCAGGTGCAGCGGCTGGAACACTGGCGACTGCTGCAGGAGTTACGGACACAGGGTTTGTGTTGAGCACATCTTTTTTAAGGATACGTCCGCCAGGGCCAGAGCCTTGAATCGCGGTGAGGTCGATGCCTTTTTCGGCGGCGATCTTTTTTGCTAATGGCGAGGCTTTGATCCGTGCGCCAGTGCTTGCTGCTGGAGTTGCAACAGGTGCCGGTGCTTCAACCACCGCAGGTGCGGGCGCAGCCGCAGCTGGTGCTTCGGCCGCGGGTGCAGGAACTGCAGGTGCTTCTTTGGCTGCGGGCGCCGAATGAGTGGCTGCGGGCGCTGCTTCACCGGCTTCGCCGATGGCAGCGATAGGATCCGCGACAGCGACTTCGTCGCCTTCGCCGCAATAGTGTTTAATCAAGATGCCATCTTCGAAGCATTCAACTTCCATGGTCGCCTTGTCGGTTTCGATTTCAGCGATCATGTCACCGTTGGCGACTGCGTCACCTTCGTTCTTAAGCCAGCGGACCAGCGTGCCCACCGTCATGGTGTCGCTGAGTTTGGGCATATCAATTAGAGTAGCCATAAGTTTGAGAATTTAAGATTAGAAATTAGGACGGAGCGCGAATCGCGCGAAGATGGTAAACTGTCTGCGGTTTGCCCTGAAGGGCGCTGAAGGAACAATTTTGAGTTAAGCAGGGATGAGCATGTTTTTACGCCATCAGTTTCATTGCCATGGCAATGATGCGCTCTTGGTTTGGGATCTGCCAATCCTCGAGCGGCTTGGCGTAAATAGTCGGTGCGTCGATCGAGGAGACGCGGTGAATGGGAGCATCCAAGTAGTCGAAAGCTTTGAGCTGAATCAAATGCGAGATCTGAGCATCCACACCACAATAGGGCTTGTTCTCTTCGACCAGTAAAGCCCGGCCAGTCTTCTTGACCGAGTTGAGGATCGTCTCTTCGTCGAGTGGACGGATTGAGCGCAGATCGACAACTTCGACACTGATATCGTGCGTCTCTTCCATAATCTTTGCAGCTTCTAGTGAGAGCATGGCACAACGACCATGGGAAATGATGGTCATATCAGTGCCTTCCTTGAGGATGTTGGCCACGCCAAGATCGACGATATACTCTTCTTCAGGCACTTCCCACTGTTCTCCGTAGAGTAGGGTGTTTTCCATGACAAAGACTGGGTCATTGTCGCGAATTGCGGCTTTCATGAGTCCCTTGGCATCGTACGCATTGGATGGGCAGACCACCTTCAAGCCTGGGTGGTTGGCCACCATGTATTCGATTGTGTGTGAATGGGTCGCGCCAACACTGGTGCCGCCATTGGCAGGCCCACGAACAACGATGGGCACATTCATTAAACCGCCCGACATGTAGCGGCAGAAGGAGGCATTATTGAAGAGTTGATCGATTGCAACGTAGCTGAACGACATGAACATCATCTCGATGACTGGGCGGATGCCGAGCATCGATGCGCCGATGGCCAGGCCAGAGAATGCGGCTTCGGAAATCGGCGTGTCGATCACGCGCTTGTCACCGTGTTTGGCCCAGAGACCTTCGGTGACCTTGTAGGCGCCGTTGTATTCGGCGACTTCTTCGCCCATGATGCAGACGTTTTCGTCGCGTTGGATCTCTTCGTCGAGTGCTTGCTTAATAGCTTCGCGGTAAGTGATGAGTGGCATGGTATTAAAAGGAGTTAGAAGTTAGAAGCGAGGAGTTAGAAGCCTGATGGCAGAGTTCCTAATTCCTAATTCTTAATGAATGTCTAGTCGTTGAAGAAGTAGCTGCCCTTGAGTTTGTTGTCGGCGTCGTTGTCGACTTCCCAATAAACATCGGTTTGGATTTCCTCACGCGGTGCGTAAGGGCTGTCTTCAGCGAATTTGGCTGACGCTTCGGCTTCGTCTTTTTTCTCTTGGTCGATCTTCTTGGCGAGCGCTTCGGTTAAAGTGCCGTCGGCGAGCAACTGAGATTTGATCAGATTAATCGGATCTTTGGTGCGCTTGTATTCCTCGATCTCTTCCTTGGTACGGTATTTCTCGTGGTTGGCGTCCGCCACGGAATGTCCACGATAGCGGTAGGTGCGGATCTCGAGCAGGAAAGGCTTGTGCTCTTCACGAGCGCGCTTCATCGCACGGTTTGCGACTTCGCGTACTTCAAAGGCGTCGTGGCCGTCGCAGACCTCCCAAGCGATGTCGAAGCCATCCGCACGGTGCGCGAGGTTTTCTTCTGCAGAGGAGCGTTTGAGGCTGGTGCCCATCGAGTACCCGTTGTTTTCAATGACAAAGACGACGGGAATATTCCAGAGGGAAACAAGGTTGAGGGTCTCCATGAAGGAGCCTTGATTAACGGCACCGTCACCGAGGAAAGCAATCGCACAGCCCTTGAGCCCTTTGTATTTAAGAGCGAACGCAAGGCCGGCTCCCAGTGGTGTCTGGCCAGCGACGATGCCGTGGCCACCCCAGTAATTTTTATCCGGCGCGAAAAAGTGCATCGAGCCACCTTTACCCTTCGAGCAGCCAGTGTATTTTCCGTACATCTCAGCCATACACTCATTCATTGACATGCCGACTGCTAGCGCGTGACCGTGGTCGCGATAGGCGGTGATAATGTGGTCGTTCTCCTCCATTAACGAAACGACGCCAGCGGCGATCGCTTCTTGGCCAATGTAGAGGTGCAGAAATCCTCCAATCTTACCTTGGTTGTAGGCGCGTAGCGAGCGTTCCTCGAAGCGTCGAATCCCTACAATCATGCGGTAGAGCCGGAGCTTGTCTTCTTTGGAAAGCTTTTTGTTGATCGGTGCATCCAAGAAGCTTTGAGGCTTCTTGGTCAGCGGAGCAGATTTTTTCTTGGTAGTAGCCATAATAGCGAAGCAAACGAAATTTGCATAAATCACCTCGATGACAAGTAAATTGAGGGGTGCCGACCACAGGACGGTGTTATCAGGTCGATTAGTAGAATCGCTGATTTCAGTTTTTCGGTTTATTTCCCGAGCAACCGATCGCGTAATTGCACAGAGACCGGGCGCTCGCCGAGCCAGATTTGTAGGTAGTATTGTGCAAAGTCCTTACCAGGAATGGTAATTAACTGTTCGCCGTTGATGGCAAAAATGGTGCCGACGCCAATAATATAGGTGAGCGATGAGACGTCCCCAGTTTCGACCGAGCGGTAAGCCGCGTGCAATTGCTGCGTGGCGGCGGTGATTTGCGATAGATCTTCGCTGTTGAGGTTCTTGGCGAGCATGTGATCCGCCGACTTTAGAATCGTTGCCTTCGAGATGCTGCGCAAATAGCGGAACTCGAGGCGAAATGAGCAATTGCGCGCCAACACCTGCTCTGCGGTCGCGCCCGCTTCTGCGAACAGGGCGGCATCGTAAAGCTTGAAGAGCAGTTTGTAGCTGACGCGATGCTCTCCTATTTTCGGATAACTGACTCCTTCAATGAGTGCTGATTCGGCAGACACACCAGCTCGCACGGAACTGACTGGCAGTAGTGCAACGATCAACAGTATGCTAATGCGGCACATTCTTATTTATATTTTCGGCTTGGGCACAATGGTCGAGATCCCGCCATCGATGGTGAATACTTGACCTGTTACAAAGCGGGCGCTGGCAGAGAGTAGCCACTCCGCGAGATTCGCAATATCATCTGGACGAGCGATGTCACCAAGTGGGTGCATCCGTTTTGATATCTCCAGCATCTTCGGGTTGCTGGTCATCGGCCCCGCGAGCGGCGTGTCGGTGAGGCTGGGGGCGATCGCATTGATCCGCAAGCCGCGCGGAGCGTAGGTCGCTGCCGCAGAGCGGACCATGGCTTCAATGCCACCTTTTGCGGCGGCGATCGCTTCGTGGTTGGCGATCCCGACTTGCGCGGCCGCCGTACTAAAAAACAGGCAACTGCCGCGGCTTTGTCGACTCATATGCTTGGTCGCTGCCCGGAGTGCGTAAAATGCGCTGCTAAGATTGGTGAGGACGGTGTGGTGCCAATCCTCAGTGGAGGTGAGGTGCGCGGGCTTGATAAAAATCGAACCGATCGCATGTGCGTAGGCATCAATTTGACCGTGGGTTGCGATGATTTGCTCGAAGCAACTACTGAGCGCTTCAGGGTCGGTGGCGTCGCAGCTATGGATTTCGATCTCTGGATGCCGCGCCTGTAGTGCCTCGAGCCCCGGCGTATTGCGGGCAAAGCCAACGACACGATCACCGGTACGGCAGAGTTGTTCAGCCAATGCCGATCCTATACCACCAGTGATGCCGCCGATGACTACGGTTTTATGTTCGGATGTATTCATACCATACTATTCGTTATAGAACTGAATACATTACTATGAATCTTTTTCGGAGACCGGAGACCGGAGATCAGAGACCAGAGTAGCGACTGGCTTGATGCCAGGAGTCTGATCGTGGTCTTGAACCCGTGGCGTCTACGCTTGCGCAGGCCAATTCGTATGGCTTTCTGGACCTCCGGTCGCCGCAAGCGACGACACTACCTGGCAACTTTCGCAATAACACCTCCTCGTCAGCTTCTGCGCGTTTCTAGCTTGAAAGCCTCCAGCAGAGCCACACCTTTGGCTTCTTTCCCATTTTTTCTCACATGTCTGAAATCGCCAAAGCTTACGAACCCAAAGAAGTCGAACAACGCTGGTATACCAACTGGCTCGAAGCGGGAT
>ENA-OQVM01006670-OQVM01006670.1-marine-metagenome-genome-assembly--contig:-NODE-6670-length-10384-cov-3.807898_pt1 | contig 10384 bp, 8 predicted proteins | sample MGYA00237776_ERZ505498 | MGnify/ENA primary metagenome ERZ505498 (study PRJEB26159, sample SAMN06265151) | marine metagenome | isolation source: Helgoland LTER site | place: Germany:Helgoland, sampling... | reverse complement strand
CGCACTGTCGATGCTATTGAGCCGCAGGCGACGGAGTTCTTCATCTGGGACGAGAGCATTTGGCCAGTTGTTCTAACACCTCTTGCTCGCGTGCGGTTAGTGTCCAATGCCCATTTTGATCGGCGTCTTCTTCCGACTTCCATGCCATCAACATGTCAAGCACCTCGCCAGAGACATGCCGCTCTCCAGAAAGAACAAGGCGCAAGACTGTGATGGTGCAATCCATACGTGCGCGCAGTGGTAAAAAGCTTAGCCTTTCCACAATGGCATTCCTGTCAGTAGCGCTCAACGCTTTGCGCACTTCGTCCACGGTTTGATAGGCTAGTACAGGGCGTATCGAAGGCATTGTTTGCGCAATCGATTCAAGCTCAGAAACGGCCTCGCGAGCGTGCTGGCAGGACAAAATAATAGCACAAATTCGCGTGCCCTGAGGCGAAATGAGTGCTTTGGCCTCGCTTGCACTTGCTACGTTTGCCACCTCAAGATCTGGAAATTCACTTTGGATGAGGCGCAGATACATATTTGAAAAACTGGTACTATCACCGATAAACAAAACTGTTGGTTGTTCATCGTGCATGGTCGTCAAACTAGAGTAGTTAGTATTCATCGCAATCCCCCCCAATAGCGAACATCACAAGTCACCAGCACGTGATGTAGAAACAGCAAGGTATTCGCACGCAACTGCATGCGACTTCGCGCGGCCCATTGGTCAGTGCAAGAAGCAAGTTCCCGCGCACCCAACCATTCCAGACTAATACTTTGGGGCACAACTCCATTGACAAAGGTCAAGCGCTCTATTTTTTATAATTATATATATTTAACAATAAGTTCCGCTATTAACTTAGTGTGATTTGACTGATTGATCTATGCGGGATTACACCCTTTGATCTACAGATTTCGGCGGAATCTAGACATGTTATAGTGCCATTTGGCGATTCTTTGCTGACCGTCAGGCCAGCTTTTCGGGCGGTGTATTTTGCTGGCACGATAAAGGCGTCACGGATGGAATGTGACGTAAATCGTAACCTGCATTCCGCAAATTGGTCACCTTTGAAATGAGCGGTGATCCTGTGGGAAGCACTCAAAGAAAGACAAGAAAATGACCAGCAGAAATAATCACTTTATGCCTTGGGGCCATCAGCACCAAGGTCAGGGCCAGGACCAAGACCAAGCTCAGGCCGAAGCCCAGCTTCAAGGCCAGCTTCAGGGTCAGGGCCAAGGTCAGCACCAAGAGCAAAGTAGCTCGAATGACAATGGTAACCTGAATGGTAATGGCAACGGCAACCTAAATGGCAACGCCAATGGCAACCTGAACTACAACGCGAATACTGCCAATAATGCTGCAAACAACACCGCGTCCAACGCCGCAACAAACACTGCGGTCAACAACAATGCCACTGACGTCAACACAACTGTGACGACGACTGTGGATGTTGATGCCAGCGTTGATCTGTCCGGCTATATGCCAACGGATGATGATTTCGCAGACGTTGATCTGACTGACGGTGCATCTATTGAAACCCTTTTGGTTGGCAAGGGCGACATCAGCTTTGACCCCGGCAACGAGCAAAACATCGAGGATATCCTCAATGATGCGCTGAACGGGGCTGGCAACGACAGTGGCACCGTCAACAACCAATTCAACAATTTGGTTGATAGCGACGTCCTGCACAACGCAACTGTGGATGGCAATCTACAGCAGACCAACACATCAAATGGCGGATCGGCATCGTCGGATGACGGTATTGGCGTCGGGTCCGATGTTGATGATGACATCGACTTTGGCTTCCCGCTAATGGCAGGTCGTGGTCATGACGGCGGCCCAGGTGGCCGTGATGATGACGATGGTGCAAGCTCAGGTAACTGGGGCAGCGGCAACGGTGATGACGGATATGTATCTGGTGAATCCTTGTCATCTGCAGCGTCAGCCATTGATACCACAGCGTTCAACCAAAGCATCGTGATGGGCGCGAACGTGCTGGGCAATACAGTCGACATGTCGGTTGTAGGTGGCAGCATGAGCTCGACCTACGTCGGTGATGACAGCGCAGACGGCGCTTAGGTCCCGCCGGTCTGACTGATGACTGCTTTTCGTTAGTTGGACCCTAACACTGCTTCGCGCCGGATACTTCGGCGCGGAGCGCGTTGCACAGGGAGCGTTCTTGTATGTGCAACGCCTTTACTCTGTGGGGGGGGGTTAAAGATGGCACTCGATAAGATTTCTGAGATCATTGCACACTTCATTGGCATATTTGAAACGGCAGAAGACGGCGCAAGACTGCGCGAGATCGCCGAAGGGTTTGATCACACGGTTGCGCCGGAACCTACCTTTGATCCGCTTACGACAATCGAATATCTGCTGCGCGCCCCTTACGAGCACACAGGTGGACCATACGGCTTATCGGATTTCCAATTTACTGCAGACACAGTTCCTTTTGTGCCTGCGGCCCCGCCAAGTTTATTTGCGGATGCGTGGCTTGCGCCCATTACATCCTTTTCCCCGACCCCCTTGCCCGAATTGAAGGGCGGCCTGCCAGGCAATGAACACTCCTTTTTCCTCGCAGGTATCCCGCCAGGCGCTACCGTGATCATAGGCCATCAGATGAACGTTCTTGTCGATCACGACTTTCTGGTAGGGGAAGGAACCATTGGTTTTGCCGCACCTGACTATTTTGATGTCCAACTTGCCACGCTGACGGCCGCGGCCAGTGGGATAACCCAAAGCCTAATTGGCAATCCCTTGAGCATCATCACAACCGCTGCCGACTTTGGCGAGGCTCTCGGCGCGCAGTATGGCGATTTGGCTCAAAACGCACCTGACGCGGCGTATATCACTTTGGTGGATGGTTCGGAGGCTATCGGAGTCACCGTCAACGGGACAGATTCCGAAGCCATGCCGTTACTGGATGAAGTTATGCCTGCTTATTTGCAGCCTGATCCCTTGGAAGATGATGCGACCGCCCAAGCGCCCAGCGGTGTAGGCGGCAATGCCACGGCGGCGGCCGCCGTATTTGATGTGGACGACGGGCATAACGTGGTTGCGGGAGGGAATTTTGCAATCAACGAAGCGATCGTCGCCTTTAGCGCTGTCGATGCGCCAGTGATTGCTGTCATGGGCGATGCAATCTGCATGGTCAGTATCAGCCAGGTCAACATCATTCAAAACCATGACGGCGGCGCGTTGAAAGCGCCGTCTGATGTGGCCCTGAACGCGGCAACAATCGCTATGGACACTTCACAAATCGCGGATGAGGCCTCAGATCAGTCGCCCCCAGGACTGCCTCAGGCTTGGGCGGTCACGCGGATAGATGCAGACTTAATGACGGTGAATTGGATCCATCAATATAACTTTGTCTCTGACCATGACCGTGCCGAAGTGACGTTCTCGGGCGAGGATAGTTTTTTCGGGCTTGGTGCCAACACGTTGCTGAACCAAACCTCGTTGCTCGAAATTGGCGTCGCCTATGACCTGATCATCGTTGGTGGCCAGATGATCGATATGGCGCTAATCAGCCAGACCAATGTGCTACTGGATGACGATCACGTCAGCTATAGCGGCGATTGGCCTCTGGCCATGACTGGCGACGATAATCTCGCGTTGAATGCCGCGGTGATCGATACTGTCGGAATTGATAGCCACACCGGATTAGATGGCGGTTTCGCGCAAGCTGGGCGGGACTTGGCGGACGGTGCGTTGACAATTTCAAGTGATGTCGCACAATCGGATTACTTTGCAGGTATTCCATTTTTGAACGTCCTTTATATCGCTGGGGACCTGATCACGATCACCGCAATCGCGCAGACGAATATCATTGGCGATGCAGATCAGATCGACGTCACACTAGAAGGGCTAGTCGCCACCGCTGATGGTCCTGCGACCGTGACTGCGGGATCAAACGCTGCCGTCAACATCGCGTCGATTATGGAATACGGGATGGATTCCACCATCATGGTCGGTGGCGAGGTTTACGATGATATCCTGCTTTATCAGGCCGAACTGATTGAAAGTGACGCCGACCCTTTGGACGTCACTCTGACACCACTCGCGAACGAAGCGGTCGCATTCTTGGCTGACGACATGGTGAATGACACACCGGTTTCAGACAGCGTCTTTGCTGGCCAGATCGACACCTCCACCACGTCGGTGGACATCATGGGTGGGGTCGTCGCCTAGACCGATTTATGCCGGAGTGATATTTTGAAAGACGATAGAGTTGACAGCCCACCTCGGGGAGATGCCCCAAGAATGCCACTGCTGAAGTTGACCCCAGATGACTTGGCGCGCGATGAGGCGGCCAAGGAAGCAGGCATCAACAGCGGCGAAGTGGTCGATGCGCAGGCTGGTGTGCTTAATCCCGCCGCTGGCGGTGGCGGCAAGGGTGGGGGTGGCAAGCCATTTCACAAACGCATTGGTCCAGATGGCTTTGCCGAGGCGCTTTCAAAAGGCGTGCGCGCCGTACGCCGCAATCTGGCCTTCGTGATGTTGCTAACATTGGGCACGAATGTGCTGATCTTGTCGATCCCAATCTACCTGTTTCAGATTTCAGACCGCGTCCTCACCAGCAGGTCCGTTGATACGTTGATCATGCTGACCATTGTTATTGTCGGCGCTGTCGTTGTCCAAACACTGCTGGATGCTGTGCGCCGCTTTATCTTGATGCGCAGTGCTGTCGAAGTGGCCGTCCAACTGGGCGCCCCAATCCTAAATGCTGCGGCGCATGCATCGCTGCATGGCGGCGGCAAGGAATACCAGACCCTTAGTGATTTGCAGCAGGTGCGGGGTTTTTTAGTCTCTGGCACACTCATCTCGTTCCTGGACGTACCCTTTGCGCCCTTGTTTATTACGGTTATTTTTCTAGTGCATCCTGATCTGGGTTTGATCGTCGTTGGTACGTCGTTGCTACTGCTGGTCATCGCGCTCGTGAACCAAAAGATGACAGCCAAACCCTTTGCCGAGGCCAACATGGCCCAAAGCCGCGCAAACATGCATCTGGATTCCATGTCGCGCAACAGCCAGATCATCAATGCGTTGGCGATGGTTCCCGAGGCCGTCCGCATGTGGGGCAAGGATACCGCCGCATCGCTGACAGCCCAAGTGCGCGCCCAAGATCGAAACATCATCTTTGCCTCGCTCAGCCGTGCGGTGCGTCTGCTGACCCAGATTGGAATGTTGGGGTGGGGGGCAAATCTGGCGCTGCATGGTGAAATCACAGGCGGCATGGTTATCGCGGCCTCGATCATTGCAGGGCGCGCTTTGGCTCCGATCGAAGGGTCGATCGAGGGTTGGAACGCCTTTCTTTTGTCACGCGCAGCCTACGGGCGGATCACCGACTTGATGCGCCGATCACGGGTCCGCTTTGAACGGTTGGTGCTGCCCCACCCCGAAGGGCGGTTGGACGTAGAACGCCTGCTTTATGTGCCCGGCGGAACCAAACAAGTGATCCTTAACGGGTTGAGCTTTCATCTTGACCCCGGCGAAACGTTGGCAGTTATCGGCAATTCCGGTGCGGGCAAAACCACCTTGGGTAAAATGCTAGTGGGATCGATCCTGCCGACTTCTGGCAACGTCAGGCTAGACCTGATGGATCTGCGCAATTGGGATCCCCGCCAGTTGGGTGAGTGCATCGGCTACGTGCCACAAGATGTGCAGCTATTTCCCGGCTCGATCAAGGACAACATCGGCCGGATGCGCGACGATGCCACCGATGCAGATATTCACCGCGCCGCGGTGCTGGCTGATGTGCATGATATGATCTCGGCGTTGCCACACGGATATGAAACCGTGGTTGCCGCTGATGGGTCACCCTTATCGGGGGGGCAAAAACAGAGGGTCGCCCTAGCGCGCGCCTTTTTTGGCAACACCCGTCTGTTGGTTCTGGACGAGCCGAATTCAAACCTCGATGCGGCAGGTGACCGTGCACTAGCACGCGCCATTCAGCACGCTAAGGACGACAAGATCACGGTCGTGGTGATCACGCAAAAACCTTCGCTGCTCAAGGTCGTGGATAAGATCATGATGGTGGCAGACGGTGGTGTGGCGCTGTTCGGTCACCGTGATCAAGTGCTCGAAAAGCTGGCCGCACGGAATGCCCAAAATCAGGAGATTCCCAAATGACTGTTCCCGCATTGGCCCCGTCTCACGCGCTGGTTGCTGCCAATTGGTACGACGATGTTCCACGCTCGGTATCGCGCCATATCCTCTTTGGCGTCGTGCTGATGCTGGCCGCTTTTGGAGGCTTCGGTATCTGGGCCACGCAAGCGCCCTTGGCTGCCGCAGTGATTTCACAAGGCAGTTTTATCGCTACGGGCCGCAACAAGATTGTCCAACACCTTGAGGGTGGGATCATCAAAGGTATCTATGTCGCCGAAGGTGATACCGTCACAACCGGTCAGGTCTTGGTGCGTATGGACGAGACCGCAGCGCTTGGTCAGGAACGTGAATTATTTTTGCGTCAAGCGCGGCTTGAGGTCGCGAAGGCACGACACTTGGCGGAATACGAACTGGCTGAAGACTTGATCTATCCACCGCACTTGGCCGCTCTGCGCGCTGATCTCGAAATCGCGACTATGATGGAAGGGCAAAGCCTTGCCTTCAAAGTTTCAATGCAGGGGCTGCTCAATGACATTGCATTGCTTGAAAGAAGCATCGACGCGCTAGAAATCCGCGCCAGTGGCTATGACAGCCAACTTTCCTCGACTCAGCAACAATATAGCATCATGCAGGAGGAATTGGCCGACAAGCGCACTTTGTTGGACCAAGGTCTCATCCGGCGCACGGACGTCAATGTTGTGCGTCGTGCCGTCGCAGAAGCCGAAGGGCAGATTGGCCGCCTGTCCGCCGAAATCGCGGAAATCCAAGAAGTCCGTGACCGTTATCATGCCCAGATTGAGCAGCTCTTGGGTGAACACCGCGACCGCGCCCTCGACGAGGCGAATGTGGCGGATGCGGAACTTGATGGTATTCGCGAACAAGTCCGCACCGCCCGAGAGGTGTTACGCAGGATCGAAATCGTAGCACCTGTGTCTGGTACCATCGTACGTCTTTACTATCACACTGCAGGAGGGGTGGTCGAAAGCGGAAAGGCGATTGTCGAAATACTGCCTTCGGACGAGCCACTGATAATCGAAACCCAAGTGCCGCGCACCGAAATTGACAGCGTACAGATCGGTTTTCCTGCGACTATCCGCTTGTCTGCGCTGAACCAACGCACCACACCAGTGTTGAACGGGACGGTCTATTATGTGTCCGCTGACACCGTATCGGATTCCACCGAAGCCGCTCAAGAAGTCTATGTCGCGCGCATTTCCATCGAGGCCGAGGAACTGCAGCGCGTGCCAGGGTTCACACCCACACCCGGCATGCCCGCTGAGGTGATGATACAAACTGCCGAGCGGACGTTCGTGCAATACCTCGCCAAGCCGATTGTGGACAGCATGTCACGAGCATTTCGCGAACAATGATGAAATAGCGTTGAATTGCGCAGTCCCAGAACAGGGACACGCTGATTTTGAAAGGTATTGCTTAATGCAACCAACCAGATGAGCCAAACTCTCTCTTAGATTACGCAGCTCTTGGTTCCAAAAACCCTGACGACGGACACCCATTGAATTGATTTGGACAAAGAGGAATCCTGACATGGAAGATTCAAGCGAGAAGAAAAAGGAAACGTGGGTTGAGGAAATCGAAGTCGCGGGCGACAAACTGGTCACCCGTGTCAAAGAACTGGCAAAAGAAAGCAGTGTCCGTCAGATGAAGATCATCGCCGATGATGGTGACGTGTTTCTTGAGACACCGCTGAATATCGGACTGGTCGTTGGCGGGGTTGTCGTGCTTGCTGCACCTTGGCTTGCGATCTTGGGAGTCATTGCCGGATTGGCGACAAAGGTCCATATCGTCGTCGAGCGCGAGACCGAGCAAAGCGAGACGGAAGAGGCCGAACAACAGGATGCTTCCTGACGAAAGAAGGGCCGTAGCTATCGTCTGAGGATGCCCCCAAGGTGGGAAAGCTTACCAACGCTTTCTTTCCGAGTTGAGCATGATCAATGCTGGCGCAGTTCAACCCCGTAGGTTCTCGCCATTGGGCCAATCATTCCATGGGTCAAAAAAGATGAGGTGCGCATGCAAAGGATCGAAGTGATCGTGGCCAAGTTCGCTGTTTCTGTCACCGCGGTCGATCCATGAATTCACCATCAACACTCCAATTTCTACGGCTTGCGGTGCGCAGCCTGCTTATTGTTCTTGCGCTCTTCTGGTTTGCCTTTGCGTTGCTGTCGGGTGCTGGGCAGTACGGTCATCGCAAGGCGTGCGCGTCATAGAACGCTATGATACTCCTGCATCAGTGCTTTTGACCGATACGGGAGATATGGGTCCGTGAACGTCCTACCGTCTTATCTGCGGCGGAATAGTCCATCTGAAAGCGCCGCTGTAACGGTAGAAACTGTTCGTAAAAAAGTCTTCCGTATTTTTAACATGCCGATTCTCCATCATCAGATATACGAACTTTCGGTGGTGTGCCCGATAGGTTTCCCCATCAGCACGAGATTGAAGCCGTTTCGGTATCCCACAGTTCATTTCGTCACCGCAGGCCAAAGTTGTCCCGGTTGGCGAGCAGGCTATTGATGTATCGCAATGCAACCTCGGTTGGTGGGCTAAACGCGATCAATGGTGGTGATTATGCCAATTGGCTCGGCCTGGCGGCCTAGCTGATGTTCGTGGTTTGCGAGGTTTTGCACTGCGCCAAGTCTTCGACAGCAGAGTTTTCGTGCATTGACGGAGGTCATGTTAGATTTTGGTACCAGATCATTTGAAATTATCTTCCCGCTATTGCACTGTCTCATAATAGAAACAGTATGAAGAGAGGTTTTCGCCTCCATGAGTTCGACCCAAGTCCTTATTGTGGACGATGATCCCAAAGTCCGATTGCTGCTGCGTCGCTGCCTGGAACAGGACGGTCTGGCCGTTTTGGAGGCTGAAACGGAAGAAGATGTCGTCACAGCCTTGGAGACCCATGACATCGGGTTGGTAACATTGGATGTCCAATTGGAGAATGACAACGGATTTGAGATTGCCAAACGCCTGCGACAGAATAGCCAAGTGCCGATCATCATGGTGACGGGTCAAGATGATGTTATTGACAGGGTGGTTGGTCTTGAGATCGGTGCGGATGACTACGTCACCAAACCGTTCCACGTCCGGGAAGTGCTGGCGCGCGTGAGGGCGGTGCTGCGGCGTGGTAGCGCTGGCTCCCAGCCTGCCCAGACCAACGGTGAGCATTCTACTGTAAGCAGCACAGTTCATTCGTTCGACGGCATGGTGGCGCGGTTCGATCATTTCGAACTGCTTGATCGCACCGGAGACATCGTGGACCTGACAAGTGGGGAGTTCAGGCTACTCAATGTCTTCCTGCAGAACCCCAAGCGCGTTTTGTCGCGTGATCGCCTGATGGACCTTCTGAATGGCGCGAATTGGTCTCCACTTGATCGCACCATCGACAATCAGATCGCGCGCTTACGTCGCAAAATCGAGCGTGATCCGGGCGCGCCAGTGCTGATCAAGACGGTGCGCGGGATCGGCTATGTCTTCGCTGTGGACGTCCGGACGTCATAGCGTGCTGCCGTCCAACAACTCACGCAAAGTGCGCGCTAATTCCTTCATGCCGTAGGGCTTACGCAAAATCCTGTGTGCGGCTTTTGCGGTGGCTGCATCGGTTGGCTCAACGCCTTTGGCATAGCCAGTGGCCAACAGAATTTTCAGGGCCGGCCGCAGCGCCAGTGCCTGATCGGCGACGTCAAAACCCGTCATGCCGCCGGGCATCACGACGTCGGACAGGACCAGATCAATATCCAGCCGTTGTTTGAGGATACTCATCGCTTTAGGGCCGTTCGTGGCCGCGATGACTTGATAGCCCAGCTCTTCAAGACGGATGATTGTCAGGCGCAAGACCTTCGGGTCATCTTCAACCACAAGGATCAACTCCCCACCTGCCGCCGTGACATTGGCTGGTTTTGCCTCCCCGCTTGCGTGCGCCACTGCGACATGGGTTGGCAGGAACAAGTTGACGGTCGTGCCTTGCCCAACCTCACTGTAGATCACAACATGGCCGCCCGATTGCTTGGCAAAGCCATATACCATGCTGAGCCCGAGACCAGATCCGGCACCTGGCCCCTTCGTGGTGAAGAAGGGCTCAAACACCTGGGATTGCGTCTGAGGTGTCATCCCGACTCCCGTATCCGTCACAGACAGGCACACATAATCCCCCGGCATCACATCGACCTGTGCGGCGGCATAGTCAGCATCAAGTGCAACGTTGCGGGTTTCAACTGTGAGCTTTCCGCCATCCGGCATCGCGTCGCGCGCATTGATTGCCAGATTGAGAATGGCGCT
>ENA-OQVM01006668-OQVM01006668.1-marine-metagenome-genome-assembly--contig:-NODE-6668-length-10386-cov-2.630032_pt1 | contig 10386 bp, 11 predicted proteins | sample MGYA00237776_ERZ505498 | MGnify/ENA primary metagenome ERZ505498 (study PRJEB26159, sample SAMN06265151) | marine metagenome | isolation source: Helgoland LTER site | place: Germany:Helgoland, sampling... | reverse complement strand
CCCGCCAAAACGAGATAGATGTTCTTGAGGGTGATCGGGTTGCGAGTTGCCTGTTTTGAGGCGGATGCCTTTGTGCCCGAAGGCGAGGGCGTCGCGGGTTCTGGTGCGGTGGTCTTTGCACCACCCCAAGGAGATGGTGGCGAATTGGCGGTTTGTGACGCCTTTGCGACTGCCGTGAATGTTGATTTTTGCTGTTTAGCAGAGCCCCGATATGCCGTGGAGGGGCCTTTGTAGCGCACATCGATGGGGTGGTATTTGGACATGTTGGTGTGTCTTGCCTGCTATTTCAAAATGAAGCTGCCATTGTCCTATCATTTGAAGCGTGCACAAAAACGCCCCGCCAGATTTCTCTGACGGGGCGTTTTCGATAAGCTTTTGAGATTAGCAGCTATAGTACAGCTTGTACTCGATCGGGTGTGGTGTGTGCTCGTAGGCGAACACTTCCTCCCATTTCAGCTCCATGTAGCCTTCAAGCTGGTCTTTGGTGAACACGTCACCGGCCAGCAGGAATTCGTGGTCTTCGGCCAAGGCATCAAGTGCCTCGCGCAAGGAACCACAAACAGTCGGGATCGCTGCCAGTTCTTCTGGTGGCAGATCATAAAGATCTTTGTCAGAAGACGGGCCCGGATCGATCTTGTTTTTGATGCCGTCAAGGCCAGCCATCAGCAGTGCTGCAAAGCACAGGTATGGGTTGGCTGCGGGGTCGGGGAAACGGGCCTCGACGCGCTTTGCCTTGGGGCTTTCGGCCCATGGAATACGAACACAACCCGAGCGGTTACGCGCAGAGTAGGCGCGCAGAACTGGCGCTTCAAAGCCTGGGATCAGGCGCTTGTAGCTGTTTGTGGATGGGTTGGTGATCGCATTGAGCGATTTGGCATGCTTGAGGATACCACCGATGAAGTACAGTGCTTCCTGAGACAGGTCAGCATATTTGTCGCCGGCAAAGATCGGCTTGCCGTCTTTCCAGATCGACATGTTGACGTGCATGCCGGTGCCGTTGTCGCCAGCGATTGGCTTTGGCATGAATGTGGCTGATTTGCCGTAAGCCTGCGCCACGTTGTGGACCACATACTTGTACTTCTGTTGCTCGTCCGCCTGATGGGTCAGCGTTCCAAAGATCAAGCCCAGCTCGTGCTGGCAAGACGCCACTTCGTGGTGGTGCTTGTCGACCTTCATGCCCATGCGCTTCATTGTGGACAGCATCTCGGAGCGCATTTCTTGTGCGTCGTCGATCGGGTTCACAGGGAAGTAGCCGCCTTTGATGCCGGGACGGTGGCCAGTGTTGCCCATCTCGTATTCGGTGTCTGTGTTCCATGCACCATCGATTGCATCGACTTCGTAGGAAACTTTGTTCATGGAGACTTGGAAGCGTACGTCGTCAAAGACGAAGAATTCGGCTTCGGGGCCAAAGTAGGAAGTGTCGCCGATACCGGACGCCTTAAGGTATTCCTCGGCCTTCACAGCTGTACCACGTGGGTCACGGCTGTAAGGTTCCATCGTGTCGGGTTCGACGATGTTACAGTTGATGCAGATCGTTTTCTCCGCATAGAACGGATCGACGTAGGCTGTTTCGGACTGTGGCATCAGTTTCATGTCGGATTGATCAATCGACTTCCAACCGGCGATGGATGAGCCGTCAAACATGAAACCTTCTTCGAGAAAGTCCTCGTCGACCAGATCGGCCACGATTGTTACGTGCTGCAACTTGCCGCGCGGGTCGGTGAACCGGATGTCGACATAGTCGGCTTCCTCGTCTTTGATCAGCTTCACAACGTCTTTATTGTTCATGAGGGATTACCTTTCTCACGTATGGTTTGGTATGGAACTGCGCAGTTGCCCGCGCGGGTATTAGAGTGCTTCGTCGCCAGTTTCGCCGGTGCGAATCCGGATTGCTTGCTCGACGGACGATACAAAAATCTTACCGTCGCCGATTTTGTCTGTTTTGGCGGCGCCAATGATTGCTTCGATTGCGCCGTCGACCTGATCATCCGCGAGAACGACCTCGATCTTCACTTTGGGCAGGAAGTCGACGACATATTCGGCCCCACGGTAAAGTTCCGTGTGTCCTTTTTGACGGCCAAAGCCTTTGACTTCGACGACGGACAGACCTTGAACGCCAACCTCTTGTAGTGCTTCTTTCACTTCATCGAGTTTGAACGGCTTAATGATCGCTTCGATTTTCTTCATCGGCTGCGACTCCCCCTTGTGTGTTTCGACTGTGGTCAGATCATTTCTGCAGCGTATGAACAATTCAACGGCGATGCTGCACGGGGCAGGGATTGCCGAAATTCCGTGTTGTGATTAATTTTTAGGCATGTTGAACTTTTTTAGTGCGCTTTGCGAACTTTCGTTGCGCGATCCTTGGGTGGGGTCATTTGCACCCATCATCGTTGTAGTGCGCAGTCAGGCGTTCCCGTCTTGATCAAAGTGGCGATTCACTCTGAAAACAACACCCCTATCGCGTCCAGTCGCGGCTCATTTGAAACTAGATGGCTGGATGTGATTTTTCCTCTCGCATCCCCTGCAGTCCTTTGCTAGACAGCGCGCAACCATGGGGTAGGCCATAAAAACCTGCCCCATTTTGATCATGCGGGTGTGGCGGAATTGGTAGACGCACCAGATTTAGGTTCTGGCGCCGCGAGGCGTGGGGGTTCGAGTCCCTTCACCCGCACCAAGTTTGTAAAAGAAGGACAGCACATGCAGGTCACCGAGACCCTGAACGAAGGCCTCAAGCGCGGATACGCGATCACCGTGACGGCCGCCGAACTGGACGCCAAGGTTGTTGAGAAGCTAAAAGAAGCGCAGCCAACCATTGAAATGAAGGGCTTCCGCAAGGGCAAAGTGCCTATGGCGTTGCTTCGTAAGCAGTATGGCCAGCGTCTGATGGGCGAAAGCATGCAAGAAGCCATCGATGGCGCGCTGTCATCGCATCTGGAATCGACAGGCGACCGCCCAGCGGCCCAGCCTGAAATGAAGATGACCGACGAGAACTGGAAAGAGGGCGACGACGTAAACGTTGACGTCTCTTACGAGAAGCTCCCGACGATTGAAGAAGTTGATTTCAGCAAAATCAAGCTTGAGCGTTTGGTCGTTAAGGCCGATGCCGATTCTGTCAAAGAAGCGCTTGATAGCTTGGCCGAGAGCCCGCAGGCGGTGACTTACGAGCCGAAAAAGACCCAAGCAAAGAAAGACGACCAAGTCGTTTTGGATTTTGTGGGTAAAGTCGACGGTGAGCCTTTTGAAGGTGGCGCTGCCGAGGACTATCCGTTGGTTCTGGGTTCGAACTCTTTCATTCCAGGCTTCGAAGATGGCCTGTTGAAGGTTAAAGCTGGCGACGAAAAAGACGTCGAAGTGACATTCCCTGCGGATTATCAGGCCGAAAACCTTGCTGGTAAGGTTGCTGTGTTCTCTTGCAAAATCAAATCTGTGAATGGCGCCAAGAAGCCAGCACTTGATGATGAATTGGCAAAGAAATTTGGTGCAGAAGATCTTGAAGGTCTGAAAACACAAATCACAGAGCGTCTTGAAGCCGAGTATTCAGGTGCGTCACGCGCGATTGCAAAGCGTGCTTTGCTTGATGCGCTGGACAAGAACGTAAAGTTCGATCTGCCAGCGTCATTGGTTGAAGCCGAAGCTGGCCAGATTGCCCACCAGCTGTGGCATGAGGACAACCCAGAGGTCGAAGGCCACGATCACCCAGAAATCACACCAACAAAAGAGCACAACGAACTGGCAGAGCGCCGCGTGAAGTTGGGCCTATTGTTGGCTGATATCGGCCAAAAGGCTGATGTTAAGGTGACTGATCAGGAAATGACCCAAGCGATCATGAACCAAGCCCGTCAGTATCCGGGTCAAGAGCGTCAGTTCTTTGAGTTCGTGCAGCAGAACGCGCAGTTCCGTCAGCAGCTTCAGGCGCCGTTGTTTGAAGATAAAGTCGTTGACCACATCTTTGAAGCAGCTGCCGTGAAGGACAAAGAGGTCAGCAAAGAAGACCTACAGAAAGCTGTTGAAAAGCTCGAAGAAGAGTAAATTCCAGCGTGACTAATTGTGAAAGGCGTCCCGTTTGGGGCGCCTTTTTTCGTCAAGGGACGCGGTTTTTCCGCGAAATACCTGTCAAGGTCGCCAAAAAAACAGGCATATGACCAAAAAATGCCGTGCTTCAATAATTTCTTAGAGGTTATCTACAAGAGTTAATTGAAGGAAAAAGATCATGTTACGCGCTCTAGCATTTGCATTTGCCACTTTTGTGGCTTCAACGACGGCAGCACTGGCCTGTCCAGATTTCAACATCGCACCGCAAGCGTCTTACCAGGCGTCCGGTAAGCAGCTTTATGCGACACAGGGGTTTGATGTCGTCGCGGGTGGCAGCAACAACATTTGGAACTGTAGGAATGTTCAGCCTGGCACAGATACAGGTGCCGGATATTTCCCATCTGCCCCTGATTTTTCGTTTCAGCTGTCAGATATGAGCCGCTACAAACTTGAGGTGCGCGTCATCAGTGAATGCGACGCGGCTTTGTTGATCAATACGGCCTCTGCCAACTGGTATTATGACGATGATGACAACGGCAATCTTGATCCCAAGATTGTACTGACCCGCCCTGCAAACGGGCGTATCGATATCTGGATCGGCACGTATGACGGTGAATTCTGTAATGCGCAGTTGCAGTTGGAAACGTTCGACAGATAAAAAAACGCTGCCTTAATGACTGTTGTCATTGGGGCAGGGCTTACCCCTATTCGTCGTATAGCCGGTTCTTGTCGTTATGACGCAACCGCGCATCGATCTCGGCAAAGCTAAGATCGGATTTACCTTGTGCGTGCAAAGCCTCTGCATAGGTTGGCAAACCCTGTGTTGAGGCCGCCAATTCGGGCTTCCACAGTTGCGACCGTATGATCGCCTTGCCGCAGTGGTAGAATGCCTCTTGGACGCGCACCAGAATTGCAGATTCCGGAATCCGTCCTTTGATGGCCATGGTTTCGCGCAAGGGCAGGTCGCGCACGATTTGTGCGCTGCCGTTGACGCGGACGACTTCGTTTCGGTTGGGAACCAGAAAGATGATCCCGATCTGGCCGGTCGAAAGGATGTTTTTGAAGCCGTCAAAGCGGTGGTTGCCCGGACGGTCAGGGATCGCAAGGGTTTTGGTATCAACCACCTTAACGAAACCAGCGGGATCGCCTTTAGGAGAGGCGTCAAGATTGCCGTGTTGATCAACCGTGGATATGACAATAAAGGGGCTGCGTTCGATCCAGACCTGACAATGGGTGTCGATGTGATCGAGGACTTTCAGTTTGTGGGCATCGTGAATGCCATCCACGTGCACTCTTATTTCAGCTTCTGAAGTCATAACATCCGTTGGTTCGTATGGCATAATAAGACCCTCCCCGTCAGCGCAGTCTAGGCGCGAAGTATGGTTTGGCCAGAAGTATTAAACCCACGAAAAAGGCCGCCCCAAACAGGAGCGGCCTAAATTCTGTCAAGCAAAGAGAAGATTAGTCTTCGTCTTTTGCTTCTGTTTCAACGCCAGCCGATGAAGCCAGATCGTCGTCGTCATTTGCAGCAGCACCAATATCGTCAAAGAGCTCTTGAATTTCGAATTCAGCGGCTGCTTCTTCTTCTGCTGCCAGCTCGGCGATGGATTTGCCGGCTTCTTGCAGTTGGGCTTCTTCAGCGGAACGTGCGACGTTCAATGTGATTGTGGCCGACACTTCTGGGTGCAGGTTCACAGTTACATCGTGCAAGCCGAGTTCTTTGATCGTGCCAAGCAGGACAACCTGCTTTTTGTCGACTGTGAAACCAGCTTCGGTTGCGGCTTCGGCGGCGTCACGTGTTGTGACGGAACCGTACAGCGAACCTGCGTCGGATGCAGAACGGATCACGATGAACTTTTGACCGTTCAGCTTTTCAGCCAAAGCATCTGATTCTTGCTTGGTCTCAAGGTTGCGTGCTTCCATCTGGGCTTTTTCGGCCTCAAAGCGGGCAAGGTTCGCTGCGTTTACGCGCAGTGCTTTGCCTTGTGCCAGCAGGTAGTTGCGTGCGTAGCCGTCTTTGACGGAAACAACTTCGCCCATCTGACCCAGCTTTGCGACGCGCTCAAGTAGAATGATATCCATGGGATGTTTTCCTTACTTTACAGCGTATGGCAGCAGGGCAAGAAAACGTGCGCGCTTGATCGCACGAGCGAGAGCACGCTGGTTCTTGGCACCAACAGCGGTGATACGGGCGGGAACGATTTTGCCGCGCTCGGATACGTAGCGCTGCAAAAGGCGGGTGTCTTTGTAGTCGATCGCAGGGGCGTTATCGCCCTCGAACGGATCGGACTTACGACGACGGAAAAATGGTTTAGTAGCCATGTTTGATGTCCTTTCTCAGATCAACGATTAGCGACGTTCGCGGCGTTCGCCACGTTCTTCGCGCTTTTGCATTTGTACCGAAGGGCCGTCCTGATGTGCGTCGACCTTGATGGTCAGCACACGCATGACGTCTTCGTGCAAGCGCATCAGCCGTTCCATTTCCAAAATTGCAGGAGCAGGTGCGTCTGTACGCAGCAGGGCGTAGTGACCCTTGCGGTTTTTGTTGATCTTGTAGGCCATCGTTTTGACGCCCCAATATTCGTTCTCCAGCAGCTTGCCACCGTTGTCGGCAAGGACGGTCCCGAAATGTTCGATCAGGCTCTCAGCTTGCGTGTTGGACAAGTCCTGACGCGCAATCATAACATGCTCATATAGCGGCATGTGAACTCCAGTTCATTTATCAGCGCATTTCAAAGGATGGGCGGTTCACCTTCTACGTCCCATCCACGAGAGTCTGCGCAGTTCATATACTTTGCAGAAGGTTGGGGCCTTATACAGCGCACTTGGGTCGTTGCAAGCGCTGATACCCCAATAAAAGAAGCCATTTGGCCACAGACAGTGTTTTGCGGCAATGCACGCGGTTTCGATAGAAGATCGCCGAACAATTTATGTGCGATTTTGCAGGATTGCGGTATCGACTGCAGCTCTATCTATCCTCAATGCACAACTCAATGGATGGAGAATCCCATGAAGACACTTATTGCAACCGCAGCTATCGCCGCCGCAACCCTTTCAACACCGGCATTTGCGACCTCCCAGAACTACGTTCTCGACGCCAGCCACAGCCAGATCGTGTTCTCATACGATCACCTTGGCTATTCGACTACATACGGCATGTTCTCCGGCTTTGAGGGTGAAATTGCCTTTGACCAAGCAGACCCTGCGGCATCGTCTGTGAACGTATCGTTCCCTGTGCGCAGCATGTTGACTGGCTGGGAAGGTCGTTTCGAGCATTTCATGAGCGGTGATTTCTTTGCCGCTGCCGACGACGAGATGGTATCTTTTTCATCCACTGGCATCGAAGTGACGGGCGAAACAACAGCACTGATCACCGGTGATCTGACGCTGAACGGTATCACAAAGGCTGTTGTCCTTGATGCGACGCTGAACCAGGTTGGCATGCACCCGATGGCTGAAAAGCCTTGGGCCGGTTTTGATGCGACAACAACAATCCTGCGGTCTGACTTTGAAGTTGGTGCTTTCGCACCATTCGTCAGTGACGAAGTTGCGATCATGATCTCGATCGAAGCGATGAAAGCCGAATAAGCGGTATCAGTCTTTTCGATAAAAAAAGGGCCGCACCTGTAATAGGGTGCGGCCCTTTTTCGTTTATTCGCCGCGTGTGGCTGTCAAATTGATCGCGATATCCACTGCGAAGGCGAGGTTGGTTTCGTCGCCCATACTATCACCGACTGCAAATGTGCGGCGGTCGATCGTCACTTGCCCCGCCATTTGTGCCACATCACTGTCCAAGGTCAGCGTGAAGGGCAGGGACACCGGCATGCTGATATCCTTGATCGTCAGTGTTCCGTCCGCCAGATAAGCGTCACCATCTGCGGTGATCTGTGCGGTGAATGTCGCCGTTGGAAAACCCGTCGCGTTGAAAAAATCAGCGCCAAGTGCTTGGCTGGTCACGGACCCGAGGCTAAGCGATCCAATAGCGATTGTTGTTTCCACATCACCCAAAACCCCAGACGCGGTTTCATCAAATGCAATTGCCGCTGTCCAATCAGCAAAACGACCCGTGACGGGGCTGCCGAGTTGGGTGATTGTCAGGGCGATTTCGCCTTCCGTGACGGTCCAGTCGGATGACACCTGTGCCAATTCCACTTGGGAAGCTGTTGATTTAGCTGTGTATAGTCCGGCCGCCGCGCCAATGGCTGTGACAACAATGTAGACAGCAACGGCTGCCAGTGGTGCTGTGCGGGTGCCTTTGTGTGGCTGTGCGGTGCTTGCCTCGGATTTGCCGAACCACATGCGTTTCAGGGTCGCATCTTTGTCAACGAACTGGTGTTTCAGCGCGCCTGCGACATGCAACAAGATTGAGGCAACCATGATCTTGCTCCAAGCCCAGTGCAGCCCAGCAAAGAGTTTGGCGACGCCTTCGTCTTTGGGCACAAGTGGCAGGTTTTGGCTGATTGGCAGCCAGATCGGCGCAAACCCTGACGTGGCCGCATGGTGAATCCAACCGGTCAAAGGCACGGCAACCAGCGAGATATAAAGCAGCCAATGCACAAGATCGGCCAAGAACGTCTCGGCTTTGCGGTCAGGATGTAGCCCCGCGGGTTTTGTTTGTGTCAGCGCCCACAGGATTCGCGCCAAAGCGACGGCAAAAACAATGACACCCAGTGTCTTATGAAAAGAAAAAAGCTGCGCTTTGAAGGCGAGTTGTTCGTTTGTATCGTAGGGGAGGCGATTGGCGATCGCGCCCAGTGGCACAATCGTCAGAATCAAAAGGGCCGTTAACCAATGAAAGGTTTTGGTAACGGTGCCGTAGGTCGTGGTTGTGTGGGTGGCTGACATGGGGTTCTCCGATCTTGTTGGGTTGTCGTGTATCATTTGCGCAGGGGTAAGCACAGGTTTGGGTCTGTGCGGTGATGCGGCAAAGCTGTGCACAAACTGCGGCTGTTGCGATTGCTTGTGCGGAACAACGGGGCAGGGTAAGCCTTTGGGAAGTAGAAATATAAAAAGGGGCGTCCCATGCGCGCATTTGTTTTTCCCGGACAAGGGGCTCAGACTATCGGAATGGGAAAGGCGCTTGCTGATGCCTATCCTGCGGCAAAGGCCATTTTTGATGAAGTAGACGCGGCCCTTGGGCAAGATTTGTCCGGTTTGATCTGGGATGGAGACATTGCTGATTTAACCCTGACCGCGAATGCGCAGCCTGCGTTGATGGCGACGTCAATGGCCGCGATGCGCGCGCTTGAGGCAGAGGGTGTCACAATCGACATGGCCGCATTCGTGGCGGGTCATTCTTTGGGCGAATACTCTGCATTGGCCGCATCTGGCGCGCTGAGCATTGGTGATACGGCACGTCTTTTGCGCGCCCGTGGCGCTGCGATGCAAGAGGCCGTGCCTGTTGGTGTTGGTGCTATGGCAGCTATCTTGGGGCTTGATTTTGAGGCCGTGCAAGCTGTCGCAGCCGAGGCCGCGCAAGGTGAAGTTTGTCAGGCCGCGAATGACAATGATCCGGCACAAGTTGTGGTTTCGGGTCATAAAGCGGCGGTCGAGCGCGCGATTGATATTGCAAAGGCAAAGGGCGCAAAACGTGCTTTGTTGTTGCCAGTCAGCGCACCGTTCCATTGTAGCTTGATGGCACCTGCCGCCGAAGTCATGGCGCGTGCGCTTGCCGAGGTCGAGATAAACGCGCCTAACGTCCCGCTGGTTGCCAATGTTGTAGCAGACGCTGTGGTTGATCCTGCGATGATCAGGTCGCTGTTGGTTGATCAGGTCACGGGGTCCGTACGGTGGCGTGAAAGCGTGATGTTTATGGCCGCACAGGGCGTGACCGAGGTTTACGAAATCGGGGCAGGCAAGGCATTATCGGGGATGATCAAACGGATAGATCGCGGGATCGCAACTGCGGCTGTTGGCACACCTGAAGATGTTGTAGCGGTCGCTGCCGCGTTGCAAGAATAGATAAAGAAGGAAAGATAGATGTTTGATTTGACAGGGAAGAATGCGCTGGTGACAGGTGCATCTGGTGGTATTGGCGGCGCGATTGCGAAGTCGCTTTATGATGCAGGTGCGACTGTTGCCTTGTCTGGAACCCGCGTTGCGCCGCTCGAGGAATTGGCCGCGTCATTGGGCGAACGCGCCTATATCCTGCCGTGCAACCTGAGCGACGCAGAGGCCGTGACTGCCCTGCCCAAGCAAGCGATTGAAGCGATGGGGTCGGTTGATGTGCTGGTCAACAACGCAGGTATCACCCGCGATAATCTGTTCATGCGCATGTCTGACGATGAATGGTCGTCGGTTTTAGAAGTCAATCTGACCTCGACCATGCGCCTGTGTAAGGGCGTGATGCGCGGT
>ENA-OQVM01006665-OQVM01006665.1-marine-metagenome-genome-assembly--contig:-NODE-6665-length-10388-cov-3.048007_pt1 | contig 10388 bp, 12 predicted proteins | sample MGYA00237776_ERZ505498 | MGnify/ENA primary metagenome ERZ505498 (study PRJEB26159, sample SAMN06265151) | marine metagenome | isolation source: Helgoland LTER site | place: Germany:Helgoland, sampling... | reverse complement strand
CCTGCCATGCACTGATGAAACCGGGTGGCATTCACATTTGTTCCACCATCAACCGCAATCCCAAAAGCTTTGCGATGGCGATTATCGGGGCAGAATATGTGATGCGTTGGCTGCCAAAGGGCACGCATGAGTGGAAGAAATTCATCACACCAGACGAATTATTCAGCTTTATCGAAAAGTCTGGAATGACACCCGTGGACCGCAAAGGGTTTGTATTTAACTTTGCAAAGTTCACATGGTCGATCTCGGACCGCGACCTTTCGGTGAACTACGTCACGACAGCGACCAAACCCGCCTAGTCCAAAGCTCCGCGCAATTTCAGGCGCATTTCGCGCAAGACTGGTAGGGCCGTGCGCACTTTGTCTTCCCCGACTGACGTGACGACATCAGCGATGAGGGGCGCAATCGCCGCCAAAGCAGCATTGCGGGCAGATTGGCCCGAAGGGCTTATGGCAACCATTTTGCGGCGGGCATCATCCCAATCGGGACGAATATGGACCCATCCAGCCCATTCCAGCTTGTGCAATGTATTCGTTATCGCGCCACGGGTCAGGTTAAAAGTCTTGGCCAGCTGTGCGGGCGAACGTTCCGTTGCGGAGTGCGCTAGATGATTGAGAACTGAAAAGTGCGAAAGCTCCATACCTTTCGGCAGCACGCGGGCGACGCTTGTGCGGGCGAGTTGCTCAACAACAAGAATTTCGCTGAACAGTGAAACGGCAAGGTCATCAGACGACTTGGACATTAGGGGCCTTCAAAGGGGCGGTCATGGCTTAAGGCCGCGATACGTTTCCGGCTTTGTGCCACTTCCGCTAGGTCAAGATCAACCATTGCAATGCCCGGCGCCGTCCCCATGTCGACCAAAACCTCGCCCCAAGGCGATACCGCCAAACTATGCCCATATGTTTGGCGCAGCTTGCCTGAGTGTGCGGAATGCGTGCCCGTTTGGGCCGCGGCCAAAACATAAGAGCCCGTTTCAATCGCGCGCGCGCGCAGCAACGTTTCCCAATGCGCGGCCCCCGTGACGGGCGAAAATGCAGAAGGGACCAATAGAACCTGCGCGCCCGATTGCGCCAAAGCACGGTAAAGATACGCAAACCGCACATCGTAGCAAATGCTCATCCCGATCTTGGCAAAAGGCGTATCTGCGACCACAGCCTGTTCACCGGGACGGTACCCTGCAGATTCGCGGTAGGTTTCAGTAGGCGAAACCGCTACATCAAACATATGGATTTTGTCATACTGCGCGACAATCCGGCCCGCAGGATCAATCAAGAACGACCGATTGGCAAAGCGCCCATCAGGATCGTTGGTTTTCAAAGCAAGCGACCCTATCGACAGCCAAATGCCGTGGCGCACTGCTGCTGCCCGCAATCCAGCAAGAGTTATGTCTTCATCTTGGTGCTGCAGAACGCGCATTTGATGAAGGCGATCTTGCGACACGCAATTCGTTACTTCGGGCGTCAGAATAAACTCTGCGCCTTGCCCCGCTGCTTGCCCGACCAACTGAACCGTCGCGGCCAAGTTTGTGGCCGGATCATCCCCCGAGTTCAGCTGAAGCAGGGCAACCTTCATGCGGCAAGCATGGCGTCCAATTTCCCGCCACGCTCTAGCGCGAATAAATCGTCGCAACCGCCAACATGTTTACCATCAACAAAGATCTGCGGCACGGTCGTGCCACCGTTCGCGCGTTGGATCATCTCGGCGCGACGCTCTGGCTGGGCAGATATGTTTACCTCTGCAAAGCTGATCCCTTTGGAGTTCAGAAGGCGTTTCGCCATGTGGCAAAATCCGCAAGTCGGTTTGGTATAGATTTCGATAGTTGCCATAAAAGAGGTCCTTAGATCGGGTTCCTCTTTGATTTAGGTGTCTTTGACCACTCTTGCCAGTGTAACAATCGACACGTTTGCGACACCGGCACCGCGCAAGGCTTCTGCGCTAGCAGCCAACGTTGCGCCCGATGTCATCACATCATCGATCAACAACACATTGCGCCCCACGATTTGATCCCGTTGTTTCGGGTTTGCTGTGATCGCATCCGAGAGGGCCGCAAACCTTGCATCACGGGAGTGGCCATCCAACGGTTTTGTTCTTTTTGGCCGCAGCAGTGCATCAACACAAACCGGTTGGTCCAGAACTTTTCCGACGGCTAGCGCCAGCAGCGCTGATTGATTGTACCGCCGCTTGAGAAGTCGGGTCCAATGTAGTGGAACGGGAACTAAAACAGGGTCTAACAAACGCATTTCTGTTGTTTTCTGTGCGATCCAGCGCCCAACGGCTGGCACCAAATCCGTGCGGTCACCATGTTTGAGCCCCAAAACCAACCGTCGTCCGACACCCGAATATGCAAAGACCGCACGGCCTCGATCCCATGGGCGCGCTATCGTCATGCAGTCATCACATTGTACCCGCGCGCCATCATCATCACCCAGCAGAGGCGTGCCACAACTGTCACAAATCAACCCGCCAATAAACGCCGTTTGCGACCAACAACTGCCGCAAAGTCCAAAGTCCGCATCCGTCAAAGCGTCGCATGCCACACACTGTGGCGGATAAATTGCTTGAATGACGCTTTGCAACCGCATGAATGCACCCTAGATGACCCTGATGACGATGCCCCAAATCACAGACCGCGCCGCTTTGATGCGCAACCGCAGCCGCGCTCAGCCCAGCGCGTTGTTCCTGCAAGAGCACGCCGCAGATGAACTGCATGAAAGACTGGTAGAGGTTAACAGAACCTTTACGTCGATTGCGATTGTCACAGGTTTTCCTGATTTCTGGGCTGCACGCTATCCCGATGCAATTATTGTTTCAGATGAAGAAACCCTGACGTTAGAACCAAATTCACACGACTTGGTTCTGCATACGATGTGTCTGCATTGGGCAAATGATCCGGTTGGTCAATTGGTGCAATCACGCCATGCGCTGAAACCCGACGGGCTGTTGCTTTGCACCTTCTTTGGGGGACAAACGCTGCACGAATTGCGCGCGTCGCTGGCCGAAGCAGAAGCAGCTATCACCGGCGGTTTATCACCGCGTATTGCCCCGATGGGCGAAATCAGGGACTTGGGCGGGCTGTTGCAGCGCGCTGGTTTCGCGCTGCCTGTCGCTGATAGCACGCCGTTGACGGCAAGTTATGCAAATGCGTTTCACCTGATGCACGACTTGCGCAAAATGGGTGAAAACAATGCGCTGTCGCAACGGATCAAACACGCAACGCGCCGCAATGTTCTGACCGAGGCGGCAGGCATCTATGCGGATAACTTCGCCAACGACGACAACCGAGTCGATGCCACGTTCGAAATTATCACGCTAACAGGTTGGGCACCTGCCGACAGCCAACCACAACCCTTGCGTCCCGGCAGTGCAAAAACGAGGCTTGCCGATGCCTTGGGTGCAAAAGAAACGTCTTTAAACAAGTCCAATGAGTAAACTGATGCGTAACCTATTTAACTGCCATAAAAATGACGCTACCTAAGAGGCGATGAAAATGTTTGATGCACAGCCCCAGCCTGAAGTACGTCCCGCCGTTTGCCCGATGCATGCGCAGCCTGATCACCCTAAGGTGAAACCGGCGCGCGTCGGGATTCTGGTGGCGAACCTTGGCACGCCGGACGGCACTGATTATTGGTCCATGCGGCGTTATCTGAACGAGTTCCTTTCCGACAAGCGGGTCGTCGATTATTCCGCTTGGATTTGGCAGCCGCTGTTGCAGCTTATCATTTTGACAAAGCGTCCTTTTTCATCCGGCGCAGCCTATCGGTCAATCTGGAACGAAGAAGACGACGAAAGCCCGCTGCTGACGATCACGAAAAAACAGACAGCCGCGATCAAACAGCAAATGGTTGACCGCTATGGCGACGATGTGCGCGTTGATTTTTGTATGCGTTACGGCAACCCATCGACCAAATCCAAAGTGCGCGAGATGGTCGAAGACGGCTGCACCAAGATTTTGTTTTTCCCGCTTTATCCGCATTACGCTGGCGCAACTTCTGCCACGGCAAATGACCAGTTCTTTCGTGCATTGATGGAAGAGAAATGGCAGCCTGTCGCACGGATCGTTGAACCGTATTTTGAGGAGCCTGCCTATATTGAGGCTCTCGCGCAATCGATTGAAAAAGCCTACGAAGCCGCTGAAACAAAGCCAGAAAAGTTGATTTGCTCATACCACGGCGTGCCAGAACGGTACTTGCGCGAAGGTGATCCGTACCATTGCCAATGCCAAAAAACCACGCGTTTGCTCAAGGAACGTTTGGGCTGGGCTGACACTGAAATCGTAACAACATTTCAGTCGCTCTTTGGCCCAGAAGAATGGCTTAAGCCCTACACTGTCGAAGAAGTTGCACGCCTCGCGAAAGAAGAAGGCGTGAAGAGCATCGCAATTTGCGCGCCTGCTTTTTCCGCTGATTGCATCGAAACGCTGGAAGAAATCAACGAAGAGATCAAAGAAAGCTTCGAAGAAGCTGGCGGGGAGAACTTCACCTATATTCCATGCCTGAATGACGATCCTGCGCACATTGATGCCTTGTCTGGCGTGATCGAAAAGAACCTGAAGGGTTGGTTGGGCTAGGCTGCGATGAAAGTCACACTGACCACGGATGGCGCAACCGTCGAAGCGCACGATCTGGGTCCTTTGCTGGGACTTGAACCCGCTGAAGTGCCCGAAAAGATGCGGCTCGGCGAGATCACAAGCCAGTCCGAAGAAGGCGCCGATGAAGACGCTGGGCGCACGCGGTTAACCTTTTGGTATGGCGGTCTTAGAATCCGCATAACCTGCGATCAGGACGGAAACGTGGTTAAGACATCGCGGACGGCGGCGACGAATCGTCACTAGCGACGCCTGCGGTGATAATTTCCTCTTTTCGTTAATATGTGAAAATTGACGTTCTACTTTTCAGGAACCCGCCCGAAACCTCTGATAGTGGGCAGAAAAATGCGTTTTATTAACCTTATTTTCCTATTCCTGCCTCAATCGAAACATAATTCTGAGGCATAATGACCTCGTTTATAGTGAATTTTTATGGAGCGCGCCGTGTTTTGGTGCGAAGTTACAATATGACTGCGGCTAACCATGCGGACCTTGATGCCATACCCCAAGCGGGTAGTGAGGCTCTCCCTGCTGGGACAACACTGTTGGGTGATCAGTTTACGATCGAACGCCCGCTAAGCAGTGGTGGATTCGGAATCACATATCTCGCTGAGGATAACTTTCTAGGTCGCCGCGTCGTGATCAAGGAATGCTATCCTGAAGCGTTCTGTCGTCGCGATGGCAAAAAAGTTCTCGTACGCTCGAATATCCACCACGAGAAATACCGCGCCATCGTCGAGATGTTCATGCGCGAAGCACGTAGTATCGCAAAGCTGCGCCACCCAAATATTGTCGGCGTACACCGTATCTTTGAGGATAACGAAACTGCCTATATGGTGCTGGACCTTATCCATGGCCGTGATCTGCTTAGTCTGATCAAGGACGACCACGATATCCTGTCCCCGCAACAGATCAAAGAGGTTCTGGTCAAAACGCTCGACGCGGTTGAACTGGTTCACCAACACGACTTGCTGCACCGCGACCTGTCGCCGGATAACATCCTGCTCGACAAGTGGGGCAGCCCTGTACTGATCGATTTCGGCGCAGCACGCGAAGAAGCGAGCCGTGAGACACGCGCCGTTTCTGCCGTGCTTGTTGTGAAGGATGGCTATTCGCCGCAGGAATTCTATTTTGCTGGCGGCAAACAAAGCGCCAGCAGTGACCTTTATGCGCTGGGTGCAACATTCTATCACCTGATTAGCGGCGAAGCTCCGCCGAATAGCCAAACACGGATGGCGGAATTCGCCGGTAATAACCCCGACCCATGCGAGCCATTGGCAGGACGTTTTCCGGAATACGACACCGAATTCCTTGAAGCTATCGACAAGGCGATGATGATTCTTCCGAAAGCACGTTTGCAGTCGGCGCGCGAATGGTTGAACGCGATCACAGAGCGCAACGACCGTGCACGCCCACTGCGCATGAGTCCGACAAACAAGCTCGACAAGGTTCTGAACCGTTTGGTTTCAGAAACAAACGAGTACGTCCTGAATTCTCAACCGCGTGATGTAAAACCCAAGTCTCGTCGAGCTGTGACGTCACAGCCGCGCAAAGTGAACTCTAGTCCGGAATGGGCCGACGAGTTCAATCGCGAAACCTCAGAGACCTCTCGGCCAATCATACCAAAAACTACCCGGGAAGAACGCATCGTGACAAAGCCCGGGACGCTCGCCGTGCCTGCCAAAAAGCGGCGCAGGTTCTTTGGGCTTTTTGGAAATCGCTAGAACCATCGCAAAGACACAAAAAAGGGCGCCTCATTTCGGGCGCCCTTTTTCATTGTGATGTGATTGGCTTCAGATCAAAAGAACCTGCGTGCCGACCTTTGTCAGGTCATAAAGCTCTGCGATTTGTTCATTATATAGACCGATACACCCGTTCGAGGACCGACGGCCGATCTTGCGTGTGTCGTGCGTGCCATGGATGCGGTAGTATTTCCATGTCAGGTGCAGCGCATGTGACCCCATTGGATTATCAGGGCCGGGGCCGATAAATTCAGGCCATTCTGGATTGCGAATGCGCATCGCCGGTGTCGGCGCCCAGCTGGGTCCTTCGACCTTACGTGTGATCGAAGTACGGCCCTTACGTGTCAGGTCGTCAGAAAGCGGCACACTGGTCGGGAACAATTTATACACCGACTGATCCTCGGACCAATAGTGCAAAGCCCGCGACTGCATATCCACAAGGACCGCGCCATTGCGCAGGTCGCTGAAGTACGGCTGCCAGTCCAAAGACCGAAAGCTGGAAATATTGCGCTGTACACCCGTGGTGATATCGCCTTCGATTTCAGTCGAGCCTGCGGTTTGCGCCGCGGCACCCGTGCCGATCATAGCAGCAGATGCGGCCAAAAATCCGCGTCTTGAAAATTTATCTGTCATTGCAGTCTCCCTTTGAGGGTCTGATTTGTTCTCTTCGTCTATATTGTGTCTGGGAAAGCACCGCAATTCAAACAATCGTCATCCGTCGCGGTTGTGCGGTGTTGTGTGTTTGAAGTGTCATGCCAATCCAGATAAGGAAGGTCAGCAAGTGAAAAGTGAGTGTACATATGCTGCGACGCGAGATGATGTTGGGAATGGCCGCTGTTGGTTTAGCAGCGTGTGATTCTAGTCTAGATCGGCCCTTGGGGGCGAACGGCATGCCGTTGCCTTCCGTCTACCGGATTAGCGCGGGTGACACTGCCACCGTACAGTTTCGTATGTTGGATAGTGTGAACTCACTGCGCCGCGCCGCAGGTGTGCAAGAGGTTCAGCTTAATGCTAGCCTAAATGCCGCTGCCGCGACCCATTCACGCGATATGGCGGTTCAAAACCGGCCTTGGCTTTTCGGCTCCGACGGGTCCAGCCCGCTGGAACGTGCGCGCCGCGTTGGTTTCCCCGGGCGTCTATTGGGCGAAAACATCTCGGAATCATTTGAGGCAGAGCTTCAGACGCTCGCTGCCTGGATGGCGCAAACAGATACACGCGCCGTTATCCTTGACCCAAATGCCCGATTCATGGGGTTTGCTTGGTATCAAGAAGAAACTGGCAAGTTATGGTGGACCCTCAATATGGGCAGCGATCCCGCAGTGGTCGCACCAATCGCAAGCGTCGCGTTCTAAGGATAGATGAAAATCTTGGTGCCAGTTTGCACCATAGCAAAGATTTCATCCATTTCTTCGTTCTTCACCGCGATGCAGCCCCATGTCCAATCGGGTGTGCCAATCCACTTTTCCGGCGTGCCGTGAATAAAGATATCTCCGCCGGGGCTAACACCCCGGGCGCGAGCTGCAGCAACGTCACTGACATTAGGGTAAGAAATACCAAGCGATAGGTGGAACCGACTACGCGGGTTGCGTCTGTCGATCCGGTAAGCCCCTTCGGGGGTACGTCCATCGCCTTCTTCTGCTTTATGACCTGTCGGGGCGAACCCAAGGTGGAACTTATACGGCTTTATCAGTGTGCTGTTGTGGATCAACTGCATCACACGATCTTGCTTGAATATTTGAATGCGCGTGACCTCTGGCCCCGTGTATTGCGGCGCTGCCGCTGTGCACCCAGCAAGGCCGAGTGCCGTGCCAACCATCATTGAACGTCTTGAAATCATTGCTCTGCCTATCGTTACGGTCTGCGCCGTTTTAATCTGCTTACATCAAAATTCTGATTCACAATAGATAGGTGTGACAGTTTGCCATTATTTCCGCGTGAAAGCGGCAACAACTTCGGTATGCGGCGACCAACGAAACTGGTCCACGACCTGCACCCACGGCATCGTGAAACCCGCATCCACAAGCGTTTGCGCATCCCGCGCGAAACTTATTGGATTGCAAGAAATCATCGCTATCGTTTTCACATCAGATGCTGCCAAAGCTGCGATCTGCGCTTCTGCGCCTGCGCGCGGCGGGTCGATCACTGCAGCGTCGTAGTGGCGTAATTCATCCGGCTCCATCGGTCGACGGAATAGATCTCGTGCTTCGACAGTGACGCGGCGCAATTGATGCCCTTCGCGCCAACCTCGGTCGAGTGCTGCCGTCATTGTGGCTTCGCCCTCCACCGCGTGAACCTCGGCTCGTTTCGCCAAGGGTAGTGCAAATGTTCCGCACCCTGCGAAAAGATCAATGATCCGCGATGCCTTGGCGGTGATTTCCTCAACCGCTTGCAGCAACGCCTGTTCACCATGCTTAGTGGCCTGCAGAAATGCACCCGGTGGCGGCACAACGCCTGTGCCACCAAAATACTGCACTGGTGGGTGAATCATCACAACCTGTTCGTCGTTCCAAACCAATCGCGAAAGACCGTGTTGGTTGGCCAGTGCTGCCAACTCGATCCGCAACTGCGATGTCAGTTCCTTTTCGGTTGTTACCAAAACATCCGGCCCCCGTGGGGCGTCCGTCACGGTCAAGTCAATCTCGCCTTTGCGTGAACAGGCCAGAACTGTCAGCGCCTCAAGGGCAGGAAAGCAAGCGATCAATGCGGGCACCAGAAGTTGGCATTCGGGAACCGCTATCAAGGTATCCGACCCCTTGGCATGAAAGCCAACCATCGCACCCTTTTTGGTGCGCCGACCTGATAGTTTCGCACGCCGCCGCGACTGTGGCGGCGACGTCACAACATCGCGAAATGCCGGCATCAGTCCTCGCGCGGACAGGGCCTTTGCTACGATATCACGCTTCCAATCGGCAACAAATGCGTCACTGGCATGCTGCATCGCACACCCGCCGCAGGTTTTGAAATGCCTGCAAGGTGCTGCAACACGGTCCACAGAAGGCGTAACAATCCGCATCGTCCCGTCTTGGGCGACGTCGACTTCTTCACCGGGCAGAACACGCGGCAACAGCGATCGCCCGTCAGAGGCGCGGCCCATTCCGAGGTGGGTCAAACTTTCGATTGTCAGCATTTATTCGGCCGCATCTTTCACATTAATGAATCCGCCCGATTGCCGGTTCCAGTAGCGGGCATAAAGCCCGTCTTGGGCCAGCAGGGCCGCATGGGTTCCTTGTTCGACAATGCGCCCAGCGTCAAGGACTACGATACGGTCCATTTGCGCAAGCGTGGACAAACGGTGCGCGATTGCGATGACCGTCTTACCGTCCATTATAGACTCTAACGCTGCCTGAATTGATGCTTCGACTTCGGAATCAAGCGCGCTTGTCGCCTCGTCCAACACCAAAATTGGCGCGTCTTTCAAGATCGCGCGCGCAATGGCAATGCGCTGCCGCTGACCACCTGACAGCTTAACGCCGCGTTCGCCCAGATGTGCATCATAGCCTGTGCGACCTCTATGATCCCGCAAATGCCCGATGAATTCATGCGCTTCGGCCTGCCGTGCCGCATCTTCGATTTCGGCCTGCGTTGCGTCAGGTTTGCCGTATTTGATGTTGTCATGTGCAGAGCGGTTGAACATCGCTGTTTCCTGCGTGACCATCGCGATCTGACGGCGCAGGCTTTCTTGGGTCACATCACGCACATCGACACCGTCAATTGTGATCTTGCCCGCTTCGGTGTCGTAAAGCCGCAAAAGCAGCGCCACGAGTGTTGATTTACCCGCACCGGACGCGCCCACCAGCCCCAGCTTTTCGCCAGGCTTTACAGTCAGCGACACACCGTCCAAACCACCTGGCCCGCCGCCATAACTGAACGACACGTCCTTGAGGGCAATAGCACCCGTCTTTGCCACCAATTCGGCCGCGTCCGGTTTATCCGTCAAAGTATGCGCGGGGCTTAGAGTATGCATCGCATCCTCAAGTTCACCCACATTGGCGTACATGCCCATCAGCGTGAAACTGACCCAGCCCGTCATTTGCGACAGACGCAGTGAAATCGCACCAGCG